>Ga0233425_10001630_pt1 | contig 49029 bp, 32 predicted proteins | sample Watercolumn_Towu_2_FD_181712 | JGI IMG/M metagenome (GOLD analysis project Ga0233425, IMG submission 181712) | Freshwater microbial communities from Lake Towuti, South Sulawesi, Indonesia - Watercolumn_Towuti2014_140_MG | ecosystem: Environmental > Aquatic > Freshwater > Lake | place...
TGGCGGCGCCCCTGCCGGGACGGGGGAGGGCTCGTCAGGGAAGCGCGCCAGCGCGCTCTCGACGCGGGGACAGCAGTAGACGTCCGGATCGTGCAGGTAGCGCGGGCTCAGGCCGGTCAAGGTGGGCGGGAGCCACCCGTTGTGGTCCTGCGCGTACATCCCGAGCGCCCATGAGACGTTCCGCAGGTTGCCGGTACAGGCCGTCTCGTCGGCCCGGTTGCGGCCGCGAACGAGCCCCGGAATCAGTAGCATCCAGATCACGGCCGCAATCCCGATGACACAGAGCAGCTCCGTGTAGGTGAAGGCCCGGCGGCTCATCACGGCACCTGCTCCCAGCGCTGGACAGCCCAGCGGCCGCCTGTCCAGCGACAAGTGACGTGCACCTCGCGCGAGACCGCTTTCCCGGCCGGGTCGACAGCCCTCCCCTGCGACATCACCCTCAGTGACCCGTCCTTCCGCTCCGCCCGGACCTCGTAGCTGCCGACGACCGGCCGGGGATCCCCGAGCGCCTCCAGCGCACCGCCCGCCGTGTCCGGAGCGGCGACGTGCGGTCCGTCAAGGGACGCCTCGCGGCGGACAGTTCGCGTCAGGAAGGCGCTGCGCTCGCTACCCATGCCTTGGGCCAGCAGTTCCTCGACCCCCATCTCCGCCAGATAGAGCGCCTGCAGGCCGTCGCGCTGATGACTGACCCGCTGCGCGTGGGCCATAACGACCAGCGTCATCGCCCCTGTGGAGGCGGCGATGACCGCCAGCAGCGTCAGACTGGCCATCAGGTAGACAGACCCCCGCCGCGAAGCGCGCATCAGAGCTTCCCCTCGTTGCGCAAGTGCAGCACCACCGCTGCCCGTGCCGCTCCCTCGCCCCACGACACCTCGACCACCCGCCCCGAGCGCCGATCGGCCGGGTACCGGAAGCGGGGCCTTACACCCTCCACTGCCATCGCCTCTCGGCCGGCCGTGCGTACCGCGCCCTCGGGGGTCGAGCGGTACTGGGTCCGAGACCCGTCGGTCCCGACCAGGACGAGGTGATCGGCCGTCGAGCCCCGCCCGACGGCGGCCGCCATGCGGAGGTCCCGGCGCAGGAGCAAGAGCAGGTCGGTCTCGCTGCCCAAGCGGCTGGCCCGAACCTGCTGCCGGTCGATCGCCTGCTGGGTCTTCGCGTAGAGCTGCAGGCCCAAGGCCAGTGCGAGGGTGCCGATGCCCATGGACACCACGAGCTCCATGAGCGTTAGCCCGCGGCAGGTGCAGCGAAGCAGGCTTCTCATCACGGGTCCATCCCTCGGGCAGACATTCCGAACACGAGACTCGTGCGGCCCGGCGGTCGGTCCCCCTCTTGCCAGGTGACGTCGAGGGACACGGTCTGCATCCCCGGGGCTGGTCCGGACCTCACGGTCAGGGACCCTGTCGCGCCAGGCAGCCCCCGCAGGGCTTCCGCCGGAAGCGCGTGCCTTCCGGGCGCGGGCAAAGCGGCGAAGCCTGCTGCCCGCAGCGTCTCCGCCTGGCTCTCCAGGACCATCAGCGCCCGTGAGCGGTTGGTCGTTCGGGTCAGCGCGGCGCTGGTGTGGTAGTACGCCTGCACAGCGAGGAGCATTCCCACGCTCAGCACGAACATGGCCAGCAGCGCGCCCATCAGGGAACCGCCCCGACGCCGTACGAACAGCCCGGGGTCGAGCTTCGGTGGCTGCGCCGGGCCAGCGGCCCGGAGCGACGCCGAGGTCGCATACCCGGCGCACCCAACCAGGGCCACCACGAACTGGCACGCCCCGATCAACACGACCCAGAGCAGCAGGCCGGAGAACGAGTGGGTGTGGGTGCGCCCCGTGAGCTTCATCACCAGGCCTGCCGCGAACGCCGCGAACAGCGGCAAGGCGAGCAGCAGGAGCAGGCTGAGAAGGGCCCGGGTCTGCGTGCGCTCATCGACGGGAATGACGGTTCGATGCATGGGCGATTCGTCCTACTGATCGGCCTCCACAGCTCCCAGCACGCGCAGGACTTCGTCCGGCGTCGTGACGCCGTCCCGCACCTTCGCCACGGCCGCGTCCCGCAGGGTCGCGATACCCAGGCGGGCGGCCTCCAGCTCAAGCTCCGCCACCGGCATCCCCCGCATGACCAGCCCGCGGAGCGCCCCGTCGACGGGGAGCACCTGGAAGACCCCCGTCCGTCCCTGGTAGCCTGTGCCGCCGCACCGTCCGCAGCCGGCACCCGCGCGGAACGCGCCCGCCGGCTCAAGCCCGACCCGCCGCAGCAGCCCCGGGTCAGGCTGCGAGGGCCGGGCGCAGCCCTCACAGATGCGTCGGACGAGGCGTTGGGCCACCACTGCGGTCACGCTCGAAGCCACCAGGAAGGGCTCCACGCCGATGTCGACTAGTCGGGCGAACACCCCCGCCGCCGACCGCGCGTGGACCGTGCTCAGGATCAGATGGCCCGTGAGCCCCGCCTGGATGGCGATGGCGGCCGTCTCCCGATCGCGGATCTCACCGATCATGATGACCTCGGGGTCCTGACGCAGGATCGTGCGCAGCCCCGCCGCGAAGGTCAGCCCAGCCTGCTCGTCGGTCTCGGTCTGGCTGACGATCCCCAGGTCGTGCTCCACCGGGTCCTCGATGGTGCAGATGCTGGCCAGCGACAGGCGCTGCGCGTGGATGTGGGCGAGGGCCGAGTACATGGTCGTCGTCTTGCCCGCTCCCGCCGGACCGGTCAGCAGGATCGTCCCCTGCGGTCGGCTGAGGAGCTCGACGAACAGCGCGGCGTCCTTCTCGGCCATGCCGAGCTGATCCAGGGGCATCACCGCCAGCTGTGGATCGAAGAGGCGGACCGTGGCCTTCTCGCCGTGGATGGTCGGCAGGATCGAGATGCGCGCGTCCACCGCCCGCCCGGCCACGTGCGCGGCGGAGCGCCCCTCCTGAGGCACATCGCTGCGATAGGTGACCATCCCGCCGATCACCTTCATCCGCCCCAGCAACCGCTCGCGCAGGGCCAGCGGCACCTCCCCCACATCGACCAGCGCCCCGTCTATCCGGTACCTCACTTGGATGCGGTCGCCGACCGGCTCGAAGTGCACATCGGAGGCGCGTCGGAGGACCGCCTGGATCAGGGTCAGGTCGATCAGCGGGCCGACGTGCGGCGCGGCCGGGTCGCCCAAGGCGCCGATCTCCTGCTTCAGTCGCGGCAGCTCGATCAGCTCGCGGTACATCGGGTCGCTGCGCTGCTGGACCGCTCCGACCGCCTCGTTGATCATCTCTTCGGCCCACGCGGCCTGCTCGGGCTGCATTCCAGGCACCTTCCATGCCGGCCGGTCGTCGTGGAACGCCACCGTCAGCGTCTGCCCCCGAGACCCGCCTGTCTCCGCCGAGTCCACTTCGGCGTAATCCGCGTAGTAGCGTCCCGCATCACCGTCCACCAGCCGCCCCTGCGAGGTCAGCGCCAGCCCCTCCGGGGCGATGTGGATCTCGACCCCTCGCCCGGCGAACACTTCCCCGGTTGCAGCGACCGCAAGCAAGGTCCCTCTCCCCTTCCCTATCAGCCGCTCAGCGAGCCGATGATGCTGATCAGCGGCAGAAACAGGCTGACGACGATCGTTCCGATCAGCAGCCCCAGCATGATGACCAGAACCGGCTCGATCACGCCCTGCAGCGCCCGCGCCACCGAGTGGGAGGTCTCCACGTAGTACCGCGCCATCCGGCGGAAGGCGTCTGCGAAGGCCCCCGACTCCTCCCCCGCCGCGACGCGGGTGATGAAGCTCTCCGGGAGAACACGCGCTTCCCGCAAGCCCTCCACCAGCGGGCGACCCTCCGACACGGCACGCTCCCCTCGACGGAAGGCGGCAGCCACGATCTGGTTCCCCGCAGCGTCACCGGCCAGCCGCAGCGCCTCGACCACGGGCACGCCGCGCTCCAGCAGCAGCCCCAGCGCCCCGGTGACCCGAGCCAGACACAGGTGGAGGTTGAACCGGCCCAGAATCGGCACCCCGAGCCGCCAGTAGTCCGCCACCACTCGGCCCCGCACCAGCCTGCGCCGGAAGCCGAACAGCAAGCCCACGGCGACGAGCGCCGCGAAGAAGGCCCAGGCAAACGACCCGAACCCCTGGGCGGCCCGCATGACGATCAGCGTCGGCGCGGGCAACTCCCTGACCCCGAGTTCCTCGAAAAGAGCGACGAACTTCGGCACGATGAAGGTCAGCAGGAACGTAATGAGACCCAAGGCGCAGCACGCCACGAGGCACGGATAGACCAGCAACACGGCCGACTGCCGCGCGACGGAGCCGATCTCCTCGCGTTGCTCGGCAATCTGCCGGAGGGTCTCCGGCAGCTCCCCGCTCGCCTCCCCGGCCCGCACCAGGGCCGCCACCACCGGTCCGAAGGCCCGCGGTCGCGCCGCCATCGCTGCGCTGAGCGGGATTCCCTCGGACACATCGTCCGCCAGCCCAGTCAGTGCCCGCTGAAGACCGAACGTCCGCGACTCCTCCGCCAGCAGCCGCAGCGCCTCCACGGTCGGCGTGCCACCATCCAGCATCGCCGCCAGCTGATGCAGGAACAGACAGAGGTCGGCCTCTCCCACACCACCCCGGGACGAGTCGACGGCCGAGGGCTCACTCACACTCGTGGGCTTCACCCCGTGGTCCCGCAGCCAGCGGACTGCCGCCGGTAGGTTGTCGGCCACGACCTGGAACTCGCCGGGCATGGTCTGGGTCGTGTACGTGTAGGTAGGCAAGGCGCATCCCTCTCCTTGGGCGCAGGTCCCTCACTTCCTCGGACGGGCGAGCCGCCGCGCGGTTACGCTCACCGTGAGGAAAGAGGCCCGCCTGACGCCTGCAAGGAAGTGGCCGTTGGACCGAAGTCGCCCGAGGAGGGGTCGTGCCATGCTCAGAGCCGGCGCCGCCGAGGTCGACATCACCCCCGAGATCGGGCGACGCGTCCCCGGTCAGTGGCTGCGGAGGGTCAGCGAGTCGGTCCACGACCCGCTACTCGCCAATGCGCTCGTGTTGGAGCACAGCGACGTACGGGTGGCGCTGGTCAGCGTCGACGCGCTCTCGCTGAAGAACTTACTCGTCGCCGAGGCGCGCAACCTGATCCTGAACATGACCGGCATCCCCCCGGACCATGTCCTCCTGCACGCCACCCACACCCACACCGGCCCGCCGGCGGTGGATGTCCTGGGCACCGAGTCGGACCCCGAGGTCGTCCTCCGCCTGACCAACGCCATCGCCGCGGCGGTTGCCGCCGCCGACCGGCGCCTCCGTCCGGCGACCGTCGCGACCTGGACCGGGTCGGCCCCCAACCTGGCCTTCGTGCGGCGTTTCCGCATGAGGGACGGCTCCGTGCAGATGCACCCGCCCAAGGGCTCCCCGGACATCCTGGAGCCGGAGGACGTGGCCGATCCGACCATCTGTGGCCTGCACCTGTGGTCGACCGAGGGCGACCTCCTGGCCGTTTGCGTGAACTTCGCCTGCCATCCCATTGTCGTCGGCGGCGCGGCATACTACTCCGCCGACTACCCGGGCGCGGTCCGGCGGGCGCTGAAGCGCCAATATGGGGACGCGGCGACGGTGGTCTACCTGAACGGACCGTGCGGGGATGTCGGGCCGGACAACGCGGCCGAGGCGGGCCCGCACCGCTACGGAGAAGCGTGGCTGGAGCGCATCGGCAGCGGCATCGCGGGCTTCGCCGTCGGTCACGCCTCGGTCGCTGAGCCGACCGATGACGTGCCACTTCGTGCCTCGACAGCGCGCGCCCGGTTGCCGCTCCGGGAAGTCCCGGCCGATCTGGTGCGCGAGGCCGAGGCCCGGCTGTCAGGCGCCGACCTCTCTGTGCCGCCGCAGGACGTGGAGCTACTCCGGCTGTGGGAGGCGCTCGCGGTTCACCGGGAGCGTCAGGAGCACGACGCGGTCGAGGCTGAGGTCACGGCAGTCGCCATCGGCGACTCCGTGGTCGTGGGGTTGCCGGGAGAGATCTTCGTCGAGTTCGGCCGTCAGGTCCGCGCCGCCTCACCCTTCGCGCACACCCTGGTGGCCGAACTCGCGAGCGGCTGCCACGGCTACGTTCCCACGCCACAGGCCTTCCCGGGCGGCGGGTACGAGACGTGGCTGGCCCGCTCCAGCAAGCTCACACCCGAGGCTGGGGAACTGCTCGTGGACGCCGCGCGGCGCGCGTTGGTGGCAGTGGGGCGGTAGTGGGTGGCGCGGGTGTCCCGGTCACCTGCCGTTCACTCCGGAAGCTCCTGACCCTTCGTCTCCGGGGCCAGCGCGATGATCGGGAGGCCAAGGAGGAAGACTAGCGACATGTAGGCCGCGGCGTGCGGAATCCCGACCGACGCCGCCAGCGCCCCTGTGCCAAACACCCCGATGGCTGAGACGACCCGGCCGACGTTGAAGCAGAACCCCTCGCCTGTCGCTCGCAGGCGGGTCGGATAGAGCTCCGGCAGGTACAGCGGCAGCCAGCCGAAGAACGCGGTGATGGGGATGCCCGACAGGAAGGTCAGCACCAGGAGCCGCGTCCCGTACTCATGCACGGTGAAGTACAGCGGGAAGGTGACGGCCAGACTCAGCAGGCACAGCAGCGCGTAGGACGGCTTCCGACCCATCCAGCCGCCGATCAGCCCGCCGATGATCGCCCCCACGATCGAGCCGATCGCCATCCACTGAGGCACCGCCGCCCGCGCCGTGGCCTGGGCTCGCTTGATTGTCAGCTGCGCCGCGCGAATGGCGCCGATGGCCGACGAGGCGACGTCGAACCTGATCTCGTCGCTCACGGGTCCTTGCGTCGGGAGCATCGCGACGGCCTGCTGGAGCCGGCTTCGCGCCTCGGCGGCGTCAGCCTGTGCGGTTCGCGTGAGCTTCGCCGCCTGCTCGGCCGCAGGTGCCGCTTGCCGCGCGGCCGCCACAAGGGCTTCTACCTCCTGCTGGGACACGGCCTTGGTGCCGGGGGTCTGGAGCGGGTCGGCCACCTTCCCGGCGTCCGCCACGACCTTCGCCTGCGGGGCCGCGAGGTCGGGAGCCCAGGACGGCAACCAACACTGCCAGGCGCCCCACATGCCCAGGACCGCGACGGCGCCGAGGCCGCTGCCCACCAAGGTCTTCCGACGCGTCTCCCCCACGAAGAGGTCGCGCAGGCGGGATTCCTCGCCCCGCTCCCTGCTCTTCACATACCGCTCGGGCTCCTTGATCCCGAGTCGCAGGAAGAAGACCAGGAACGCCGGGATCGCCCCGCACCACAGCGGCTCCCGCCAGCCCCAGTCGAAGTACCTGGCCAACCAGGCGATGCCCGAGGAGGCCAGGAAGCCGAAGTTCGCTGCCGCCCCCAACACCCCGGCCATCAGCGGCCGCGAGGCGTTCGGCCATGTCTCCATCACCAGCGCCACACCCGCCCCCCACTCTCCTCCGAGCCCCATCGCGCCCAGGAAGCGGCAGATGGCGATGTGCTCCCACTGGGTCGCGAAGCCGCTGAGCCCGGTGAACACCGCGTAGGTGAGGATCGCCAGCGCCATGCTCCGCACGCGCCCAATGCGATCACCCAGCCGGCCAAAGACAATCCCCCCGGCGGCCATGCCCAGCAGGAACAGCGACAGCGTCCAGCTGATCGCGATGGGGATCTTGGGCTCCGAACCGGGGCCCATCAGCTCGGAGAGCGCGGGGCGGATGAAGTTGGCGTAGATCCCCATCTCCATCCCGTCGAACATCCAGCCCAGGAAGGCGGCGATCAACGCCATCCACATGGCCGCCTTCAGCTTCGTACGGGCCTGCCCGCCATCGGGGGTCTCGGGGGTCTCCGCCATCTCGAGCGTCACCGCCTTCGGGGACTCGAGGCTGAACGCGAGGGACGCCTCGCACAGCGGGGAGTTCCGCGCGGCCCGGCCCGCTCCCTTCCCGCGTCCAGGGCGGGGGTGCCGGAGACCGAGGCAGGTCCCGGTACGCCAGACCGCGAACCACGGGGCGATGCGATCCCCCGTTCACCCCCGACGCAGGCAGGTCTTGCTTGGCGTGCTGACGGCGCTGTGCGTCGGGCTGCCGGGGCGCGCCGACGAGCCGACCGAACTCGTCATCTGGGGCGTGTGGAACCGGGAGGGATGGCGGAAGTGCTTCGATGAGTTCGAGCGGCGGCACCCGGGCATTCGGCTGGTCACGAGTGCCTCGGGGGGGCGCATGGACGAGCAGAAACTGATGTGTGGGATTGCCGGCGGGGCGCCCCCGGACTGCATCAACCAGGACCGCTTCTCGATCGGCGGTTGGGCGGCGCGAGGAGCGTTCCTGCAGCTGGACGAGCTGATCGAGCGCGACGGGGGCGAGCCCGACGCCGTGGTGCCGGACGACTTCTACCGAGCCTGCTGGGAGGAGGTCCTTTACCAGGGGCACGTCTACGGCATCCCGATCAACACCGATGACCGCGCCCTGTACTACAATGAGGACCTCCTGCGGCAGGCGGGGTATGTCGACACGAGCGGCAAGGTGGTGCCGCCCCGAACGTGGGACGAACTGGAGGCGTACGCGGTTAAGCTGACCGAGCGCGATGCAGCGGGCAGTATCACCCGCATCGGCTTCATCCCCAACTACGGCAACTCCTGGCTGTACCTCTACGCGTGGCAGAACGGCGGGGAGTTCATGAGCCCCGACGGGCAGACGTGCACGCTCAATGCGCCCGCGAACGTACAGGCGCTGCAGTACGTGACCGAAGTGTACGACGCCCTGGGCGGAGCGGAGGAGGTGAACGGGTTCGCGGCGAGCTTCCAGACGGGGGAGCTTGACCCGTTCCTCATCGGCAAGGTCGCGATGGTCATCAACGGCAACTGGCACCTGGAGGCCATCGCGCGGTACAAGCCGGACCTCCGGTTCGGCGTGGTCCCGGCTCCCGTGCCGGAGGGTCGCGAACCCCTGACTTGGTCCGGCGGCTTCTCCTGGGCGATTCCCCAGGGCGCGCGGCATGTGGAGGAGGCGTGGGAGTTCGTGAAGTTCATGAACTCGATGGAGGCGGGCCGCACGGACTCCGCCGCCGAGTACGCCTATGCCCGCAGTTGGGGCCGGACGTACGTCCCGTGGATGTACGCGAACCGGCGGACCAACGAGATGGCCTTCGCGGAGTTCGCCCCGAAGTCCGGCCGCCTCAACGAGTACCTGCGCCTGTTCATCGACCTGATGCCCGCGAGCCGCTTCCGGCCGGTGACCCCGGTCGGCCAGCTGCTCTGGGACCAGCACGCGCGCGCGATGGACACGGCCGTCTACCACGAGCAGACCCCTGAACAGGCGATGGCCACGGGCGCCCGGGAGGTGCAGAAGCAGCTCGATCTGCTGACACAGGAGTCGGCGGGGCGTCCGGTCAGTTGGCCGGCGGTTGCGCTGGGCTCCCTGCTGCTGGTGGCGGTCGGGGTCGCGATGGCCTACCCGTTCCTCCGCCGACGGTTCACTGCTTCGGTTGGGGGCCGGCGTGAGGCCTGGGCGGGCTTCGGCTTCGCCTCCCCCTGGGTCGCGGGCTTTCTGGTCTTCACCGGGGGGCCGATCGTCGTCAGCCTCGTGCTGAGCTTCTGCCGGTACGATGTGCTGCACGCACCCAGGTTCACGGGAATTGAGAACTACCGTGTGCTCTTCACCGAGGATCCGCTCTTCTGGAAGTCGCTGGGCAATACGTGGTTCATGGTGCTCGGCGTGCCGATCGGGATGGCGGTCGGGCTCGGCGTCGCAATGCTGCTGAACTCGGCGGTGCGCGGACTGACGATCTACCGCACCATCTACTACATGCCCGCGATCGTGCCCACGGTAGCCTCCAGCATCCTGTGGATGTGGGTGCTGAACCCGCAGCACGGGCTCATCAACCGCGGCCTCGCCGCGCTGAGCGTCGCGGGGCCCAACTGGCTCACGGACGCGGCCTGGGCCAAGCCTTCAATCATCCTCATGGGCCTGTGGGGCGCCGGGCAGGGGATGATCATCTGGCTCGCCGGGCTCAAGGGCATCCCGCAGACCTACTACGAGGCCGCCGAGATCGACGGCGCGGGGCCCCTCCGTCGATTCACCGCGATCACGCTACCGATGCTGACGCCCTACATCTTCTTCTCCACCATCATGGGCATCATCGGCACCTTCCAGATCTTCAACCAGGCCTACATTATGACCCAGGGCGGGCCCGTCGACGCTACGCTCTACTACGTCTACTACCTCTTCAACAACGGCTTCCGCTACTTCAAGATGGGCTATGCGTCCGCGCTGGCGTGGGTGCTCTTCTGGATCATCCTCGCCCTGACGCTGATCCAGCTGAAGCTCTCGAAGCGCTGGGTGCATTACGACCAGTAACGGCAGGTGACCGGTGGGCGGTGACCGGTGACCGAACGGAGACGACGGGAGGGCCCACGTTGGGTGGGAGGCGGCGGACGGTGATTGGGAAGGCAGTGCTGCATCTCGCCCTTGTGGCGGGGTCGGTGCTGTTCGCGTTCCCGTTCGTGTGGCTGGTGACGACGACGTTCAAGGGCGATGAGGAGATCTTCTCCGAGCGACTGGACTGGACCCCGAAGGTCCCCTGGTACTCGCCGACATCCCCGTACATCGATCAGCGCGCGTACAAGCCCATGCCGCGGCCCGACCGCGTGAGCCGCGAAGGCTGGGCGCACTTGCGGCCGGAGCTGCGTTCCGCACTGTGGCAGCGGGCCGGGGACCTTGCGCGGGAGGCCGGGTTGGAGCTGCCGGCGGAAGCCCAGGAACAGGTCACCCGCGGGCTCTGGGAGCAGGTGCGGGACACGCTGTCGGCTGAGACGCTGGCGGGTACGCCCGGATCGGTTGCCGCCGCGGCTTCGGAGGCGCTCAGTGCCGACGCCCTGAAGACCGTGTGGGCGCGCACGCACCGGCAGCTTGCGCTCGGCCGCCTGCGGCTGCTGGACGATAGGAACACCGATGTCCTCAACTCGGCGGAGGTGGAGTGGGTGCCCTGGGCCGAGGACACCTCCTCGTGGGCGCTGGTCGGCGACCGGGAGGTCGACGGGGAGACCGGCAAGGGGCTCGCCTATGACGACCGGTACGGCGCCCTGACCGTCCGGGCTGAGGTCCCGGTGAGGGGGCGGATCGACCGCGTCTCCCTGGGTCTGCACGACGACGAGTCCTGGCGGCACGTGAACCTGCTGCTGCTTACGCCGGAGGGCGCGTTCCGGTCGAAGCATCCGTTCATCATGGGGAACGGCGAGTGGCAGGATGTCACCTGGACCTTCACGCCGCCGCGTGATCGCCGATCGCTCGAGATCGTCCTTGTCCCGACCGCAGTGAAGGCTCCCCTTCCGACGGGCGAGTGGGTGCTGCAGCTCGTCATCTCCCGCACCTCGCCCGTCCGCGCGACGTTCGACAAGTTCGCGCGCAACTACCGGGAAGCGATCCGCTACGTCCCCTTCTGGACCTTCGCGAGGAACAGCGTGCTGCTCGTGGTGCTGAACATCGTGGGGCAGCTGCTCGCCTGCAGCATGGTGGCCTACGCCTTCGCGCGGCTGCGCTGGCCGGGGCGGGATGTCATCTTCGTGCTGCTGCTCTCGACCATGATGCTCCCGCCGCAGGTGACGATGGTGCCCGTCTTCCTGATCGTGCGCAACCTCGAACTCTACAACACGCTGACGCCGCTGTGGCTGCCCTCGTTCTTCGGCAGCGCGTTCTTCATCTTCCTGCTGCGCCAGTTCCTGATGACCATCCCCCGCGACCTGGAGGATGCGGCCAAGATCGACGGCTGCTCGTACTTCGGGCTCTACTGGCGGATCATGCTCCCCCTGATCCGTCCGGCGCTGGCGGCGGTCGCGATATTCCAGTTCCTCGGCTCCTGGAACGACTTCATGGGCCCGTTGATCTACATCAACGACCTCCGCCTCACGCCGCTATCGCTGGGCCTCTTTCAGTTCCAGCAGGAGCACGCCGCCGAATGGGGGATGCTCATGGCCGGCTCCCTCCTCATGACCCTCCCTGCCATCCTCATCTTCTTCCTCGCCCAGAAGCACTTCATTCAGGGCATCACGCTGACGGGGATCAAGTAGGGGCCGCTGGACTTGGTGGCCGCTCTTGCCAAGGGAGGCGCGGCGCAGTATAAGAGTGCCGGCGTCCCGCAAAGCGGAAATGCGGGGCCGAAACTCTCGTGCGGAGGATGTGACATGGCTGTACGCCGAGGATTGCCGGTGGTCGTGATCGTGTGCCTCGTGCTGGCTCTGGGGGTCGGCGCTCGGGCTCAGCAGGAGACTGGCACGGAGACGGTCGTCGTCGAGGGGAACCCGCCGCTGACGCAGGGGATGATCGCCGAGTTCCTCGGGTTCATGGAGTGGCTGCTGGATGTGCCGCTGACGGTGGAGCAGCGCACGGATGTCGGGACGGGGATGGTGGAGTTCTGGAAGACAGGTGATGACCAGGAGAAGCAGGGCACGCTGAACGTGCTGGCGGTCGCCGACCAGATCGGTCAGCGGACCGAGGCCGAACGAGCGCTCCTGCGGGAGACGCTGCAAGCGCAGCTGCTGGAGGCGCTCCGGCAGATGCCCGAGGACCCCACCGCGAAGTGGATGTTGGGCATCTACGAGGCGGGCCATCAGCCGATCGCCGCCGGGGACCCTCCGCTCACCCGGCAAGTCGCCGACGCCTTCGCCGAGCTGATGTGCTTCATGATCGGCCAGGTGATCGGCCAGGAGGTGCCCGTGCCGGACGACTACCGGGAGGCGGCCGCCGAGCTACTCTCTACGACCTACCCGGACATGGCGGCGGAGCAGCAGCGGGGGGTCTCGCAGCTACCGATCGTCTGGGCCGCGATGCGGGTGGAGTGGGACGGCCTGTCCGAGGACGAGCGGGACCAGTACCGGGCGCAGTGGCGCGTCTTCCTCCAGGGATCGGTGCCGGAGGAAGTGGCGGCGCACGCCCCGGCCGAGCCGGCTGCCGACGCCGGCGATGATGAGAGCCTGAAGGCAATCGTGGATCGGAAGTTGAAAGAGGACCCGCTGTACCAGAACATGACCTCCCAGTTCATGAGCAATCTGCTGCAGACCCAGCACAACGGGAACATGGCGATGCTGTACAACATGGGCGGGAGCGGCTGGACGTACCGGCCGGGCTGGTAGGCGGCGCCCAGGGGCGAAGGGCAGATGAAGCACGGACCCTCGGGTACGGTTACGTTCCTCTTCACCGACATCGAGGGCAGCGTCCGCTTGTGGGATGCCCACCCCGAGCTGATGGGGGAGGTTCTGGCCCGGCATGAGGAGCTGGTGACGGGCGCCGTCGAGGCCGCCGGGGGGCATGTGTTCAAGCTCATCGGCGACGCTTGCTGCGCGGCCTTTGCCCGGCCCACCGACGCCCTGCTGGCCGCCATCGAGGCCCAGCGCGGCCTGAGGCGCGAGCACTGGGGGGAGGTGCGGCTGCGGGTCCGCATGGCTCTGCACACGGGCGAGGCGGAGGAGCGCGGGGGTGACTACTACGGCCCGCCCCTGAACCGTTGCACCCGGATTCTCACGGCGGGGCACGGCGGGCAGGTCATCGTCTCCCAGAGCACCGCCGCCTTGCTCCGCCAGAACCTGCCCGAGGGGGTCGAACTGCTGCCCCTGGGGGCTCACCGCCTGCGCGATCTGACGGAGGCGGAAGAGCTCTGTCAGTTGGTCCACCCGGACCTCGAGTCCGAGTTCCCTCCCCTCCGGTCCCTGGCGGCCTTCGCGCACAACCTCCCCCTGCAGGTCAGCAGCTTCATCGGCCGCGAGCAGGAGATGGTGGAGGTGAGGCGCCTGCTGGGGACCGCGCGCCTGCTGACGCTGACCGGCCCCGGCGGCTCGGGAAAGACGCGGCTCGCGCTGCAAGTGGCGGTCGAGCTGATCGACGAGTACCCGGACGGCGTGTGGGTGCTGCAGCTGGCCTCGCTAGCCGACCCCGCACTCATTCCCCAGGCGGCTCTGGGCGCCCTGGGGCTGCGGGCCGACCCGCCGCATCCCCCGCTCGACACATTGGTGGACAGCCTCCGCCCCAAGCACCTCTTGCTGATCCTGGACAACTGCGAGCACTTGGTGGAGGCGGCCGCGCAGTTGGCGGAGGACCTGTTGCACGCCTGCCCGCGCGTGCAGGTGCTGGCCACCAGTCGCGAGACGCTGCGGGCAGAGGGGGAGACCGTGTGGGCCGTCCCGCCCCTGGGCCTGCCGGCTCGTACCGCCGATCGCTGGCCAGCCCTGGAGCGGCTGACGCAGTATGAAGCGGTCCGCCTGTTCATTGAGCGCGCCGTAGCGGCGGATGGTACGTTCCGGGTGACCAACGCGAATGCCCCGGCGGTGGCCGAGATCTGTCACCGACTGGATGGGATTCCCCTGGCCATCGAGCTGGCCGCGTCCCGCGTGAACGTGCTGACAGCCGAGCAGATCGAGGCGCGGCTCGGCGATCGGTTCCGTCTCCTGGCCGGGGGCCGGCGCACAGGCGCCCGACGCCAGCAGACGCTCCGTGCGGCGATTGACTGGAGCTATGACCTGCTTCCGGCGGCCGAGCAGCGGCTCTTCGCGCGGCTATCGGTCTTTGCTGGCAGCTTTCCCATCGAGGCGGCGGAGGCAGTGTGCACTGTCGATGAGGCAGAGGTCGCAGAGCTCGCGGAGCTGCTCGGGTCGCTGGTCGGCAAGTCGCTGGTGGTCCGCGAGGAGGCCGACGGCGCCCGCCGTTTGCGCCTGCTGGAGAGCCTGCGGGCGTACGCGGCCGATCGGCTGGGCGACGGGGGCGGCGCGGAGGGGCTCCGCCGGAGCCACGCGGAGTTCTACCTCGCTCTGGGCGCTGAGGTGTGGCCGCATTGCGAGGGCCCCGAGCACTCTGTGTGGCTCGACCGCCTGGAGCGAGAGAACAACGAGTTCCGGGCGGCCCTGGCGTGGGCGGAGGGGGCGGACCCCGTCCTGGGGCTGCGACTCGCGAACAAGCTCCTGCCGCTGTGGGAGATGCGAGGCCACTGGTCCGAGGGCCGAGACTGGTACTTGCGCCTGCTGCAGCGGGTCGAGGGAGAGGAAACGGACGTGCTGCCCGGCGCCCTCGGCAACGCCGGGCTGCTGGCTCGGATGCTCGGAGAACTGCAGGAGGCGCGGGCTTTGTTCGAGCGGAGCCTCGCTCTCTGCCGACAGTCAGGGGACGAGATGACCGCCGTGCGAGCCCTCAACAGCCTGGGCGTCGTGGCATGGCAAGAGAACGACCTGGCGCTGGCCCGGACCCATCTGACGGAGGCGCTGACCATCCTGCGGGAGGCCAATGACCTGCGGCAGCAGATGGCGGTCCTGAACAACCTCGGCCTCGCGGCCCAGGCGCAGGGCGACTACGACGCGGCGCGCGGGTACTACGAGGAGAGCGTCGCGGTGGGTCGGCGGCAGGACGATCGCTACGCGCTGCCGACGGCTCTTCTCAACCTCGGTGTCGTGGCGATGCTGCAGGGCGACTACGTCACGGCGCGACAGCACTACGAGGAGTGCCTGGCCCTGCGGAGGGCGGCAGAGGAGGCTCCGTTCGTAGCCGTGTGTCTCAACTGCCTGGGGGCCTTGGCCCTGGAACAGGGCGAGTACGAGACGGCCCGAGGACAGCTCGAGGAGGCCCTGGCCATCGCCCGCGACGTCGGCGACCGGACCGTGACCGCGTTCGCGCTGAACAACCTGGGATCGGTGGAGTTCGAGCTCGGCAACCACGCGGCGGCTCGGCCTCTGTACGAAGAGAGCCTCGCGCTCCACCGGGAGGTCGGCAGCCCGCATCACGAGGCCAACTGCTACGAGCAGCTCGGACGTCTGGCCCTCGCGGAAGGGGACCAGAGGACCGCCCAGGACCTCTGTGAGCGCAGCCTGCAGCAGGCGCGGCAGATCGAGAGCCAGCCCGTGGAGCTCCTGGCCCTCCACGCCGTCGGCCGAACCGCGGCGGCACATGGTGAACCTGAGCTCGCGCGCAAGCACTTCCGGGCCTGTCTGACCCTGGCGCGGGAGCTCAACGCTCGCGGGATGATGGCGTGGATGGTGCGGCAGGCAGCCTGGTCGGCCACCGTCGCCCATCGCGCCGCGCGCGCCGTCCGTCTGCACGCGGCAGCCGACCGCCTCCGCCGGGACATGGGCACACCCCTCGCGCCCCGCGAGGTCCCCGAGTACGAAGCGGAGCTGGCCCGCCTGCGCCAAGCCCTCGGCGAGGCAGCCTTCAAGGCGGCGTGGGCTGGCGGCGTCGCCCTCGACCTCCCGGCAGCCGTGGATGAGGCGGAGGCGGAGCTCGCGTCGACCCAGGGCTCGCCGGCTACGGACTGATCGGGATGTCCGCTGAGAGCGCCCGTTCGCCGCGCAACATGCGGATGCCCTCGCCGGTGAGGCGGAGGTACCCGTCGCTGGGGAGGCCTTCGTAGCCGACGAAGTGGGCCTGCGTGGGCGGGCTGCTGGTGACCTTGAAGATCGCGGTGCCCTCGTCGACCTCGTCGAACATCGCCACGTAGACGCTGTCGACCCCCATCTGCGCGAGTCGGTGGAACTGCTCCCAAAGGAACGCGCCGCTCCGGCGAGGGATGAGGCTCGAACCGGGCGGTTGGCGAGTCAGGTTGTCCCAACTGAACCCCGGGTAGACCGTGGGCAACCAGAGCATCCCGTGCGCCTCACACTCGCGGCGGTCGTCCTCCCAGTAGTGCGTGGAAGCGTGGCTGACGCCCTGTTCGTCGAGGGAGTAGTTCCCGATGTTCCACGGGCTGTAAGCGCCGAAACGGCGGTAGAGCCGCTGCCACTCAGAGTCGGTCTCGGTGCGCCAGGTCCACGTTCCACCGCCGACGAGGAAGGCCTGGTACGGCCCGGGGGCACTGAAGAAGTCGACCAGTTGGTGGCCCGTCGCGGCGGTGATCCGGTTGTGCTCGTTCCCCGGGTAGAAGCCCCACACTTGCACCACCGGCCGACCGCCCTCGTGGACGTAGCGCGGATCGGCGATGACGCCCGAATCCACGAGCCGCTTCCAGTCCGCGACGACGGCGTCGTAGATCCCTTCCGGCGGCATGGCCGCGGTGTCGTAGGAGAGCGCCCACACGCGGTCGGTCGCCGAGGCGGCAGCGCGGACGTGGCTCATGACGCGGAGTGTGGAATCGTACCACGCATCCGCCGGGCCGCCGGGGAGGCCGACGACGAACCGCTGCAGCCACGCGCCCTCGAGGCCGTAGTCGCGCATCCACTCGAAGTGTCGCAGGACGGTCGCGGCGTTGTCCGAACTGAACAGGGATGCCGGGTTGCCGTCGGGGTGTGTGAAGCCCGGCACGGCGCAGAGCTCATCGGGGGAGTAGTCGCTCACGTCAGGCCACATCTCGAAGGTGAGGGTCTCAGGCGCGACGCGGGAGGAGTCGCGGCTCCAGTGCATCCAGCCCATCCCCGCGGCATCGCTCGGACAGCGGAACCAGCCCTGGTAACCCGTCATCACCTTGCCGCGGAGGCTGTCGGGGTCGATGGCGTCAGCACGGGCGGCGAGGGTAACGAGGCCGACAACGAATGGCGTCATGGGCGGGAGGAGGCTCCTGATGGACCGCCCGATCAGAACGGGTTGGACGGCATCATCTCCCAAGCGCGGGCGAAGGTGACGGTTGACGAGGCGCCACGGGAGAAGAGCACTACCCCGGTGCTGTCGAGGGTCGGGTAGACGCGACGGGAGATGGCCTGGCGGTCATTCGCGTACACCTCGACGACGGACTTGTCCACGAAGACACGCAGGGCGAGGGCCTCGTCGGGGGCCAGTTCGAGCGGCGCGGCTTCGACGACCCTCTTCCCGAAGCCGAGGCTGGAGCGAGTCGTGTCGACCTTCAGCTTCCTCTCGGCAGCATCGTAGTAGACGAGCGTCTGCTCCTGACCATCAGAGGAGCAGCAGACGCTCACCCCACACTGCGCGCCCTCGCCGGGCTCGAGCATCAGCTCAAGCTCAAGCTGATCGCCCTGGACCTCAGCCCACGGGCGGTCGGCGTCGGCCTCCAGGCCCAGGGGGCCGAGGCTCCGTTCCTGCTGACGCAGCATCTGCAGCTCGGGGGCGGGGCGGATGCCGAGGCGGCCCTGCTCGTCGAGCCAGAGCACGCGGGGGAGGCCGTAGGCGCCCTGCCAGCCCTGGGCGTCGGTGACAGACTGAGGCGGGTTGTCGAGCAGCCAGGCCCACATGATGAGGCGGCCGCGGTCATCGAGGAGCGCCTCGGGGGCGAAGAACTGGTTGTCAATCCAGGTCATGCGGCCATGCTGCTCGGGCAGGAAACGGTCGCCCTCGTAGCGGCCGGTGTAGTACTGGCAGCCATCGCAGTGGCTAATGAAGAGGAGGAGGTGCTTCGAGCCGCACGGGCCGCCGTCGGGGCTGGCGGGAAGCGGGAGGAAGACGGGACACATGTTGTCCTCGCCCGGATGGGTCCATTCGCGGCGCGATTCGTAGAAGGGATGCAGGTACCGCCACGTCTTCAGGTCGTCGGAGACGCAGAGGTAGGCGGTATCGCCCTGGTGCTCGACCTGCCCGAGCTCCGTCCCGTAGCGATTCAGCACGAGGAGGTTGCCGGTCAGCAGGTAGTACCGCCCATCGCGCTCCCAGATGTTCGAGGGGTCGGCGGAACCGTAGACCGTCTCTCGGCCCTCGCCGTCGGTGGCCACGGTGTAGCCCCAGTGAGTGGAGCGGATGACCGGGTTGCCGGGGCTCTTCGTCCAGCGGTCGAGGTGCTCATCGGTGCTGCTCGCGAGGCAGATGCCCTGGCCCGGGCCCTCGGCCAAGCCCCAGTAGGAGAGCCACGCCACGCCGTCGCCGTCGACGAAGGCGCCGCCGCTGAAGATGCCGGTATCGCCCTCGCCCGGACCGAGGGCGGTTGGGTGGTAGCGCCAGTGAACCAAGTCCTTGCTCGACGCGTGGCCCCAGACGAAGGCGCGGCCGTCGTGGAAGAGGTACATCAGGTGGTAGCGGCCGTTCCAGAAGAGCGCGCCGTTCGGGTCGCCGGGGACGCCGTTGTCCTCGGGCATCACGAAGTGGTAGCCCGGCCGGTAGCGGTCGGCGAGGAGGTGCCCGCGCAGCGTCCGGGCGCCCTCGATGACGGGACGCGGGACGGGCTCGCCGTCGGCCCAGGTTGACGCGGGGCCGGCGAGGGCCACGTGCGGGTACGCGATCAGCGTAGCGCCGTTGCCCCCCAGGATCAGCCCATCAGGCTCGGGGCGCACGTCGCCGTAGAGGCGAACTTCAGCGTAGCGGCCCGTCTGCTCCTGGGTGCGCCCGTCGGTGAACGACCACCAGGCCCAGGGCTCGGGACCGCCCGCCTCATTGGGCTTCAGGGAGGCGATCGTCGCCTGGTCGAGAGCGGAGGCGTACACACGCGCGTCGCGGATCGTGCCGGTGAAGCTCTCGTGCGGCAGACCGCCGTCGAGGTGACGCTTGCCGAACATCACGACCGAGTTCGGCTCGAAGGGCTGAGCGGGGTTGGCCATCGTGTAGGAGGCGTACACCTCTCCGTTGCGGTAGATGGCCACCTCCTGACCGCGGTAGGCGACGGCGATCTGCACGACCTCCCCCGGCGCGACGGTCTCAACGGGCCACGAGTCCTGCTCCCGAGAGGTGCGGAGGAAGCCGGTGCTCCCCGCCATCCAGCGACGGGGAGCGATCTCGCCGAAGACGATCCCGTCGAAGCGCCCATGCCAGCCGTCGAGGGTCAGTGCGCTGCCGCCACGCTGATCGAGGCTCGCCGGCGAGGCCCAAACGACGAGGGTCTTGTCGTGTAGGGGCTCCTCGGCGGCGACCTTGGCCCCGAGGAGAACGCAGAGGAGGCAGGCGAGGAGCAGGGAGGCGGAGGCAGGCACGAGAGAGCTCCTGGATGGGAGTCTGACACGTCAGCACGGGACAGTCCCTGCCCACTACGTCAGGAGGCGCACGGCTTCCCGGAGCTTGCGGCGGACCGGCATCTGCTGCGGGCAGGCGGTCTCGCAGGCGCCGCAGTCGCGGCAACGCTCCGCCCGGCCCTCTCGAGGGAGGCGGGCGTAGTAGAGGCGCGCGGCGTCGGGTAAGTTGTATGCGCAGGAGTACGTGGCATACCGGAGCGTCTCAGGAATCGCCACGCCCTGCGGGCAGGCCCTCAGACACGTGCCGCAATAGGAGCACTGCTCCGTCCGGGCGTAGCGCTGCAGGACCTCGACGGCCCCCGTCTCCTGCGGAGTTGACTCGAGGCCCTCGGCCGAGAGGTTGTCGACGAACTGCTGGTAGTTCGCGCAGCGCGGCGTGACGGCTGTGACGCCGGGGTAGGCCAGCACGGCCTTGATGACTGCCGCGCCCCACTTGCCGTCCGTCCCGAGGTGCTTCTCGACCTCCGCGCGGACGGCGGCGTCCTGCTGGGCACGGCTCACGGCGCCCATCACCTTCTTCGCGATGACGCCGACGTCATGCTGCTGGGCGAGCTCAAGCATATTCAGCATGTCGGGCGTGGGCGTCAGGCCGAGGGCGGGCTGCAGGTGGTCGAAGTGCCCCGACTCGATCATCGCGGCACAGATGGCCGCCGTCTCGCCACCATGCTGCGCGGCGGCGAGGTGTCGCACCCTACCCTCGGCCTTCAGACGGTCGAAGGCCTTCAGATAGCCCGTCTTCGTCGCGACCTCCTCGGCGGTCCTGTGGATGGAATGCAGCTTCATCGCGTCGATGTACTCGAGGGCGAGGTTCTTGCGCGCCCACTCGAACTGGGCGTAGGCGCCGTCCTCCTCGAAGGAGTCGATGGCGACATCGCAGTACCAGGCTTCCCGATCGAGCTTCGCGATCGGCTCTGGGAGCGCGGGCCAGCCGGCGACCTTATGCCAGTAGTTGATCCCCGCATCCACCGCCTCGCCGTAGAGCCACTCGTTCCAGTCCCACGCGGCGGCGACGTGTGAGACGCGGAAACCGGTGCGGCCGAGCGTCCGGTAGACGACGCGCTTCGTCGGGGCCTCCTGGGCGCCGGCGAGGGAGCCACCGACGATCACGCTGGCAGCAGCGGCGGACCGCCCGAGGAAGTCGCGGCGGGTCAGACGCGCAGAGTGTGGACCAGGCTGCATCGCATGGCCTCCGAAGATGCGTCGGTTGGTGAGGTCGGGCCTACTGCCCGGCCGGCTTCAACTGCTCCATGAGCTGGCCGAGCATGTGCTGCAACTGGCCGATCTGGTCCTGCAGCTGCGTGATCTGCTGGTAGCTCTCACGCAGCTCCGTCTGCAGCAGGACCAAGGCCAGGGCCTGGCCCTCGGCGTCCAGCTTCGTAATGCCCCGGATGACGTAGTGCGTGCCCTCGTCGAGCTGCCACATCGCCATGACGCGGTCGCCCGGTTTGAGGCCCTGGCTGACGAGATCGTGCCACACGTCGCGGTCCCACTTGCCCTGCCGGCGGAGCCACATCGGCTCGAGGGTCACCTGCCCGCCGCCATCCTTGGCCACAACTACGCGCCCTTCGCCGGCCGTGATGACCGCGCCGGTAACCAACCCCTGGCGTGCACCATCCTCAGGCCCGGCCGCCAGCTCGCGGATGTAGTAGTGGTCGTCATGCGCCTTGACCCACTTCACGCGCACGATCTGGCCGACCTTGAGGGTCTTGATCTGCGCGACCTGCGCCTTGTCAGGAACACGCTGGTCGCCGTCCTGGACCGTTTGCACCTCGAAGGTCAGTTGGCCCTGCCCGTCGGTGCCGACGACGATCCGGTCCTCACCGACGGTGATGATCTGGCCAAGCGAACCGCCTTCCTGTTGAGCGACAACGACTCCGGCAAGAAGCAGAGCGCTCACTACAGACAGCAGCAGCATGCGGATGACCATGGGTGCGCCTCCTAAGTGGTGAGGGTCGGACGAACCTCGGTGACAGACACCGATCCCGCAGACGCAGGATCGGCGTCAGTCCCCTTCGATGATCCAGACCTCGCTGACGACGGCATTGCCCCTGTCCGTCTCATTCGTGAAGAGCAGGCGGCACGGGCCCTCGATCGAGGGCAGAGGCACGACGCGCTCCTCGGGCTTCTGCCCCTGCTCGGCCCAAGCCGGGAGGCGCGTGCGTGGGAGGAGCACATGGCGCGTGCCGGTGGGCTCCACGAGGGTGACCGAGTGCTCCCGCCCGGCGTTGTTGTGGTCCCACCAGGAGAAGCCCAGCTGATAGCGCCTCCCGGCCTGCAGACCGGTCAGTTCGAAGGCCACCTCGCGGCCGTCGAAACTGATGTCATCGTACCAAGGCTCCGTGACGGAGGGCCCCGCGCCATACCGATAGGGGAAGCCGGCCGTCTCCTGGATCCTCACACCCCCGTCGGAGCCGTCCTCCAGCTGCGGGCCGCAGTCGACGTAGCACTCCAGGCGCTCGCCGGCCGGGAGGCTTGCCGCCAGGGCCTGCCTCCGCGCTGCGAGACTGTGGCCGCGGGCTTCTACGAGGGCGGCGCGCTCCGCGTGGCGGCGGCGGTCGCGGGTCGCGTAGCTCGCGACTTCGTAGTCCCCGATCCCGGGGGCGTTGCAGTCGATCCACGCGCAGAGCGCCCGCCAGTCCGCCGACGTGAGCTGCACGTCGTAGTGGCCGGACTGCAGCAGCTGCACGACCGGGCTGACGCGCGACCCGAAGGAGCCCGGGGCGAGGAAGTACTGGAAGATCGGCGCGTGGCGCACGTGCTGACGGAGCGTGTAGTACGAGACCGGCAGCGGTACACCCATGAATGGCTGGGTCTGCCGATCGGTCAGGTCGAAGGCGTGGCGGTCCTCGCCGGACCCATCGTGGCAGCGGACGCAGTGGCGGTCGAGCACGGGCTGTACGACCGTCGCGAACTCCATCGGCCGCACGCCCCAGGGCGGAGGCTCGATGTCCGAGGGCAGCCGCAGCATCGCCAGCGTCGGTCGGTTCGCGGGTACGGCCCGACGGTTGCCCTCATGGCAGCCGACGCACGCGGTGCGCTCACCGGCCTGGAGGTTGGTCACGCTCCGCATCGTGTGCAGGGCGCGGAAGTCCTGGTCCAGGACGCTGAAGAAGAGGCTCTTCCCGGCGGGTACCCGAAACGCGGCGGAGCCGTCGCGCTCGACGGGCACGGTTCCCAGCACGGTCTTGGTCTCGAAGCCGGAGTCGGGGCCGACCTCGATGGCATAGGGGCTGGTGTGGATGTGCCGCTCGTGGGCCTCGACGACCTGGAGGTACCTCGCCTGACCTCGCATCTCGGCAGGCAGGCCGTCGTGCACATCCTGCACGAGGAACTCGCCGACCTCCCCCACGGTCGACTCGGTCAGCGGCGGAAGCGGCGGTGGGCGGTCCCGCGGGCCGAGGGGCACCGGGAAGAGCGCCGAGACCTCGTCGTCTCGGTAGATCAGCTCCTTGCCCCCGTACGTATCGAAGAGATAGAGACCGTAGCTCGTCGTCTCGGTCTCGCTCTGCGAGAAGCTGTAGGACAGCAGGTAGTAGTTCTCGCTGAGCGGGTACGGGCAGTCGTACCAGCCCGCGTCGGGCTGCTGGTCCGGGGTCTCGACGTAGCGGACCGGAGTCACCCGCTGCAGGCCGGCAGCGTCGTTGGGGCCGATGGCGAGGTCGACGAGGCAGAGCGGCCCGGCGCCCGTGTTGTGGTGTGCAGAGCCGATGCAGGCGAGCTTGCTGGTCCCGGGAACGGGGCGCGCGGAGGCGTAGTTCAGGGGGTAGGCGTAGGTCTGGCTGAGGTCGCTGCCATAGATGAGGCGCGGGTCGGTTCCATCCGGCCGCACCGACCAGAGCATCTGGATCGGCGACCAGAACTTCATTACGTACTCCCAACGGGTGAAGCCGATCGTGCCATCTGCGAGCAGGAACGGGTCCCACTCCCCGTCCTTACTCACGGTGATCTGCCGGAGATCGCTCCCGTCGGGGTTCATGGTGAAGACGCAGTACGCGAGGGCCCAGTCGCCGCACTGCACCAGGCCGCCGGGCCGGTGCGACATGAACGCGATGCGCCCGTCAGGGAGGTAGAGCGGATCGCTGTTCTCGCTGGGACCCTCGGTGAGCCGGCGCGGCGCGGGATCACCGGCCAGGCCCATCTCCCACACCTGGAACTCGCGGCACGGGCCGACCTCGTGCTCCGCGTAGAGGGGCGCCGTTTGCTCGGAGATCCCGCCGTAGTCCATGCGGGTCTCCCCCGCCTCCCGCTCCGGCGCGAAGCCAAAGACGATCCGCTGCCCGTCGAAGGCGAGGTCGGGACGCCCGAAGGCGCCGCGCGGGAAGAGGCCCTCGGTCAGCCGCACGACCTCCGGCTCCCCGTCCGCCCGCAGGTCTCTGAGCACGCAGATGTCGCCGCCCGGGAGGGTGAAGGTCCCGAGCCGCCGCGCGCACTGGTGCATGGCGTGAGCGTGGTGCCGCCGGACGAAGAGCAACCCCTCCTGCGGCAGCAGCGGGTTCCGGAAGGCCAAGCGGCGCACCGCCCAGCGGGTGTCGCGGTAGAGGGCGAGCCATGCCTCCGGCGTGAGGTTGCCTTCGGTCAGGAGGGCGTCCCGGCGTGCGGCGAGGGTGGCAAGTTCGGCGCGGGAGGCGGCAACTTCGGTGACAGACAAGGGAACTCGCGGCGACGCGAGTGCCGTCGTCAGTCCCCTCTGGAAGTCCGCGAGCATGTGCCGCCCGCGGTCGAGCTGCTCGTTGAGGCAGGGCACGACGTTGTCGCGCACCTCGGCGGCGGGGTCCTCCCAGGCGGAGAAGCGCGGCTTCCCACGGAGGCGATCCTGCTTCAGCCAGTCCTTCTCGATGGGCCCGTTCGGGACCCAAAGTGCCTGCTTACCCGGCAGCGGTCTGGGGTCGGTGGACCAGATCCTAACGTACGACACGACCGCGTTCGCGCCGCCCTGGCGGATGAACTTCAGCTCGACAGGCTGCCCGTCGGCGTACGCTCCGCGAGGGAGGTCGAAGATGAACCGTGCGGGCTGGCGACCGGGGACCGGCAGCGTGTCGTGCACGAGCAGCCCGTTCGCCTCCAGCGACTGGCGGCGGGAATCGGCGACCTCGCTGACGTAGACGATGTCGACCTTGTAGTCCGCCTCGGGGTTCAGGCGCTCATAGCGGAGGAGGCAGAAGTCGTTGTCGAAGACGATGTCGCGGTCCTCCAACGGACCTGACACCGTCCCCGGGGCGAAGACGTAAGGCGTCCCCCGCACGACGTGAGAGGCCGCATCGGGGTCGCCGCAGTCGTCCTCCGAGACAAGCGTGTAGCCCTCCGGCGGCGCGACGAACGGCTCGGCGACCAGGGGCAGTGATAGCAAGAACGCCCAGCTGAGCGGCAAGGCGCGGGTGAACATGGCAAGGTAATTCGACGGGCGCCTCTCACCCCCCTTCGTTCGGCAGGCCGGAGTGGGCCGGGTGGAGAACGGTCGGGGCGCAGGCGCCGACCACCAACGGAGGCATCGCGACCATGCCGCGCTCCCCCAACGTCATCCTCGTTCTCACCGACGACCAGGGGTACGGTGACCTGGGGTGCCACGGGAACCCGGTCCTCCGGACGCCGAACCTCGACCGGCTGCACGCCGAGAGCGTGCGCTTCACGAACTTCCATGTCGCCCCGACCTGCGCCCCCACGCGCGCGGGCCTGATGACGGGTCGCCACTGCAACCGCACCGGGGTCTGGCACACGGTGATGGGGCGCTCGATCCTGCGGGAGGACGAGGTCACGATCGCGCAGGTGCTGGCAGGGCAGGGCTACCGCACGGGCATCTTCGGCAAGTGGCACCTGGGTGACAACTACCCCTCGCGCCCGCAGGACAAGGGCTTCGAGAAGACCGTCGTCCACGGCGGGGGCGGCGTGGGCCAGGGCCTCGACTACTGGGGCAACGACTACTTCGACGACACCTACCTCCGCAACGGCGTGCCGACCGCGTACGAGGGCTACTGCACCGACGTGTTCTTCCGGGAGGCGATGCGGTTTATCGAGGCCCACCGGGACGAGCCGTTCTTCGTGTACGTCCCGACGAACGCTCCGCACTCGCCCTACAACGTGGAGCCGAGGTACAGCCAACCATACCTCGACGCGGGACTGCCGGAGTCGACGGCGCGCTTCTACGGGATGATCGCCAACATCGACGAGAACGTCGGGCGGCTGGCCGCGCAGCTGGAGGACCTGGGGATTGCCCGCGACACGCTGCTCATCTTCATGACCGACAACGGGACCTCCGAGCCGGGCTACAACGCCGACCTACGGGGTCGGAAGGGCTCCGAATATGAGGGCGGCCATCGCGTGCCCTGCCTCATGCGCTGGCCGAACGGCGGGCTGCTACCGCCGGGGACCGACATCGACCGCCTCGCGGCGAACGTGGACGTGCTCCCGACGCTCGCCGAGTTGTGTGGAGCGGCGCCACCGGAGGGCGTGAAGCTCGACGGGATGAGCCTCGCGCCGCTCCTGCGCGGCGAGGCGCGGGACTGGCCGGATCGGGTCCTCATCACCGATTCGCAGCGCATCGAGCACCCGGAGCGATGGCGGCAGTCCGCCGTGATGACCCAGCGCTGGCGGCTCATCAACGGGAGGGAGGTGTACGACATCGAGGCCGATCCCGGTCAGGGGCGCGACATCGCGGCGGAGCTGCCGGAAGTGGTTGCCCAGCTGCGCGCGGCGTACGAGGCCTGGTGGGAGGAACTGCTCCCGAGCTTCGCGGACTACTGCGAGATCGTGGTCGGCTCTGACGCGGAGAACCCCTCGCGGCTCGGGGCGCACGACTGGCACGACGTGTTCCCGCCGTGGAACCAGACCCACATCCTCGAGGGGCAGGTCGCGAACGGGTTCTGGGCGGTGCGCGTGGACCGCGAGGGGGAGTACGAGATCTCGCTGCGCCGCTGGCCCGAGGAGGCCGACGCGCCGATCGCGGGCGCCGTACCGGGTGGGACGGCCATCGCCGCTCACACCGCGCGCCTTACGATCGCGGGCCTGGACCTCCAGCAGCCGATCCCGGAGGGCGCGGAAGCCGCGACCTTCCGCGCACGCCTCCCGGCAGGGGACACGCGACTGAAGACGTGGTTCCTGAACGATGCGGGCGACGACCGCGGCGCGTACTACGTGTATGTGAGGCGGTTGTAGGCGGCGCTACACCGAGATCGACACGCGTTGGCCGCGGCGCGAGCTCTCCATCGCGCCGAAGACCATGGAGAGGGACTTGATGTTGTCGTGGCACTCGGTCTGCGGCGTCTCGCCCGTCCGCAGGAAGCGCAGCATCTCGCGCAGGGCCCCGTGCATCTCGCCGGCTTCGACCTCGGGCCGCGCGACGGCGAGGTCCTGCAACGGGCGATGGAAGCCCTCGTCGCCGGCGAGCACCTGGCCGCGCGGGGTCTGGTCGTTCTCGTAGAGCAGCGTTCCCCGCTCGCCGATGAGCCGCCAGTTGCCGTTCCAGCTTGTGTGGCAGCCCTCCGCGCACCAGCTGCCCCGATAGGTGAAGACGACGCCATCCGTCATCTCGAAGATGCAGCTTGCGGCGACGTCACCCCGATACCACGACCCCCGTGGGTTGAACTCGTACGCGTACACGGCCACGGGGTCGACGCCGCTCATGAAGCGGGCGAGGTCGAAGTGGTGGATCGCCATGTCGAGGATCAGCGGGCTGGGCATCTCGTCGCGGAATCCGCCGAAGTGGGCGCCGAGGTAGAAGTCGCAGTTCACGGTGGTTAGCGCGCCGAGTGCGCCGGATTCCACGGTTCGCCGCACCGCGCCATGGTTCGCGTTCCAGCGGCGGGACTGGCTGACCATGTAGAGGCGCCCGGTCTCCTCGGCGGTGCGCACCATCTCCCGCGCCTCGTCCATGCTCGCCGCCATCGGCTTCTCGCCGACCACATGGCATCCCGCCCTCAGTGCGGCGCACGTCACCGCGCAATGGGCCTCGGGTACGGTAAGGTCCACGACGAAGTCCGGCTGGTGCTTCGCCAGCGCCGCCTCGAGGTCGGTCGAGGCCTCCGCGCTCAACCCATACTCCTCGATCCGCGCCCGCGCCGCCTCCTCGCGCAGATCGACCACCGCGAGGATGTTCACGCCCTCGTCCCTCAGCCTCGGGAACCAGGCCCCGGAGATCCCCCCGGCGCCGACAACGACCGCGGTCTCATTCGCCATCGCGTCATTCACCCAACCGGTACTGAGGATCGTAGCCGAAGGCCTGGCGGGCGCGGTCGATGGAGATCAGCGAGCCGCGCCCTTCGATGGGCGTCTCGACGGTTGCCGCGAGATCGGGGCGGAAGCGCTCGAGGAGCTCCATCGAGGGCTCGGGGCAGCGCGTGTCGGCGGCGCCGAGGTAGTAGACGCCGTGGCCCGGCAGCGTCGGGCACTCCAGCGCCCGCTTCAGCCCGGCGATGATGTCGTTGTGATGTGCCCACTGGTAGAGGTCATCGCTCCAGGCGGCGGTCGGCTGCTTCGCGTTCACGAGCCACTGCTCGTAGAGCGCATCGTTGAACACGCCCGCGAAGCGGAAGGCGGCCGTCGTGAGCCCGTAGGCCCGATGGAAGGCCGCGCAGGTCTCCTCGTTGACCCATTTGCTGAGGCTGTAGCTGTCCTCCGGGACGGGCGGAAAGGTCTCGTCGAGGGGCATCTTCGTGTAGACCGGCGGCGTCCCGCTGATCCGCCAGTAGATCGTCCCGAAGGCGTTCACGCTCGAGGCGCACAGCACGCGCGTCACGCCCGCGAGGCGCGCCTCATCGAGCACGATGTACGTGCCGAGGGCGTTGTCGCGGAAGGTCGCGACACCGAACTCGGGCAGGCCGGTGGTGGAGGCCGCGAGGTGGACGATCGCCTCGCAGCCCTCGCACGCCCGTCGCACGCCCTCGACGTCGGTTAGCTCAGCCTTCACGAAGGGCAGGTCGGTCTCGAAGGGGGCGGGCTCGCGGTCGCCCTTACCCGGCAGGAAGACGGTCGCCTCCCCCGGGGCATTCCGGTCGAGGAGCACGAGATTGTGCTCGCCCTCCAGCGCTGCGGTCAGCTCACGCCCCAACCATCCCGTCGCACCCGTGATCAGTACCTTCATCTTGGCCGTCTTCGCCTCTCTTCCATGCTTCCTGTTGTCGTCGTCAGGCCTGCGTCCAGTCGAGCACGATGCCGAGGAACGGTTCGCGCTTGTCCAGGATCATGCGGTACATGTCCGCCCCGCGTGCGACGGCATCCACCTGGTGTGTCGCGAGGGGGAGCAGCCGCATCTGCCCCTCCGCCATGAGCGTCAGGGTCGCGTCCATCTTCGCGCGGGTCCAGCCGGAGACGTAGTGGGTCGTGAGCTCGCGCTTCTGCAGGTCGGCCATGCTGGCCCAGGTCTCGGTGGGGGTGAAGCCGCTGTAGACGATCTGCCCCTTCCCGTGCTCCAGCAGGGGCGAGTACTCCTGCTGAGCGGACTCCTGCTGAACGGTGTCGATGACGAAGGTGACGTGGTCGCCCACGTGCTCGTGTACCAGATCAGCGACGCTCTCGGTGGCGTTGTCGACCGCGAACTCGGCGCTGTACTGGCGGGCGAGCTCCAGGCGCTCGGGCCGATGGCCGACGAGGATGACGTTCGCGCCGCGCGCCTGCGCCGCTTGAGCCGCCGACTGGCCGATCAGACCGTCGCCATACACCACGCCCCAGTCGCCTGGCTCCATCAGCACGCGGCTCGCGGCGTTGTAGCCCACCTGCGCGACCACGGCGCCGCTGGCATCGACCTCATCGGCGCCATCGGGGATCCAATACAGCTCGGTTGCGACGGTGTTGGCGACCGCCGCGTGGGAGCCCCAGAAGGACACCACCGGCCCCTCCCAGCGGCCGACCGTCGCCATCACCCGATCGCCCACCTGCCAGCCCTCCACGTCCGGGCCGAGCTCGCTGATCACACCGACCCGCTGGTAGCCGGGCACGCACGGGTACGGGGTGTGGGCCCAGGTGAAGAGCTGCTTCAGCGCCCAGCCTTCGGTGCCCGCGCTGATGGTCGAGTAGGAGGTCCTGATCTGCACCTCGCCCGGCCCGGGCGGAGGCATCTCGATCTCCTGCACCTTGATCTGCGCCACATCGGTGAACACAACTGCCGGCGTCTTCATGCGCGCCATCCCTCAGTCCTGGCTCTCGGCGGTTCGGATTCCCACGTCGATGAACTGGCCGCCGACGGTCTGCTTGCAGTGCACCGCGAAGGTGTTTTCACCGGCCTTCAGCGCAGCCTTGAGCGCCTGTGTGGCCTCGTGAGGTACGTAGTCCGTCGTGTAGCCCGCGAAGGTCGCGATGAGCTTCCCGTTGATGTAGACCTCGGCGTCCTCATCGTGGTGGATCTGCAGGAAGAGCCGCTCGGCCTCCCAGCGCTCGAGGGTGAAGGCTCGGCGGAGCCAGATGTCGCCGCCGTCCCAGCGCGTCCCGACGACGGCCCCGGGGGTCGTCTCCGTGCCGAAGCCGCCCGGGCCCGTCTGCCAGGCACTGTCGTCGAAGGCGGGCTGCTCCCAGCCCTCCGGCGGCGCCTCGGTCGTGTAGCGCCACTCCAGGGGCTGCCTCTGCGAGGTGGGCACCAGCGTCCGCCAAGCCAGGCGCATCATCCGTGGGCCCTGGGTCTCGTAGGCGGCCTTGCGCGCGTTGATGGCCTTCACGAGGGCCGGATCGTACTTCGGCGCGCGGTCGTAGAAGTAGATGCCGTTCTGCTCCTGCTCGATGTCGGTGAGCTGGGTGTAGCAGAAGCCGAACATGTTCGGGTTGTCCAGCAGCACGTCGGTCAGGCCCTTGTACCGCGCGAGGAACTCCTGCAGGTCGGTCTCGCCGTAGCCCCAGCCCTCGCCCGTATCCCGGTCGGTGCGCAGTCGGATGCCGCCATACTCGCTGACGAAGTACGGTTGGCCGCGATAGGCGCTGCGGGGGTCGGAGGGGTTGTTGTTCCACGGGTCCGTGCCGGTAAGGCCGAACATCTCATACCGCGCCTGAAAGGCGGCCGGGTCCTGCGTGTAGTCGTGGCAGTCGTACACGTCCGTGTCCGGATAGAGGTGCACGTAGCCGGAGGTATCGAGGAAGGGGCGGGTCGGGTCCATCGTCTGAGTCGTAGAGAGCAGCGCCTGGGCCGCCGCCGGGTGGTCGCCCGCGCCGGTCTCGTTAAGGGGGCACCAGCCGATGACGCTCGGATGATTGCGGTCACGGAGAACGATCTCCTTCCACTCCTGCGCCGCGAAGCCGACGGCCGTCGCGTCGCCCAGGTTCAGCCCCCAACTCGGGTACTCACCCCAGACGAGGTAGCCCAGCTTGTCGGCCCAGTAGAGGAGGCGCGGCTCGAAGACCTTCTGGTGCAGCCGTGCGCCGTTGAAGCCGGCGGCCATCGAGAGCTCAATGTCGCGCTTCAGCGCCTCATCGGAGGGCGCGGTGTAGATGCCGTCCGGGTAGAAGCCCTGGTCGAGGATCAGCCGCTGGAAGATCGCTCGATCATTGATGAGGAAACGGTTGCCCTGAATGCTCACCTTCCGCAGGCCGAAGTAGCTCTGCACGGCGTCCACGACCTTGCCGTCCCGCAGGACCTCGATGGACAGATCGTACAGGAACGGCGTATCCGGCGACCAGGGCTTCGGGCTCTTGATGGTGAGGGTTGCGCCGGTCTGCCAGGCGACGTCGACCGTCTCCTCGCCAACCGTCTTGCCCTCGGCCTTCGCGGTGAGCCGCACCCTTGCGCCGGGGGTCGGCCCGGCGAACTTCCCCGTGAAGGCGACGCGCCCGCTGTCCAGGTCCGGCACAAGGGAGAACTCCCGCAGGTATGTCTCCCCCACGGCTTCGAGCCAGACCGTCTGCCAGATGCCGGTGGTGCGGGTGTAGACGCAGCCCTCGCTCTGCCCGAAGGCCTGCTTCCCGGTAGCCTGGAGGCCCGAGTTCGTGCGGTCGTAGCAGTAGACGACCACCTCGTTCGCCCCGTCCTGCACCAGATCGGTGATCTCCAGCGCGAAGGGCGAGTAGCCGCCGCGGTGCTCCCCCGCGTACTGCCCGTTCACCCAGACCCGCGCGTGCCAGTCGACCGCCCCGAAGTGTAGCAGCAGCCGCTTGCCGGCCATGCTGCGCGGGACCTCGAAAGTCCGTCGGTACCACGTATGGACCATGTACTCCGTGTTGCCGATGCCCGACAGTGTGCTCTCCGGGCAGAAGGGCACGGTGATCGAACGGCTGAGGTCCGTACCGCCGGTGAGCCCGCGCGTCTCGCCGTCGCCCGCCTCATCGACTTCCCACTGCCACTGCCCGTTGAGATTCAGCCAGTCCGCCCGCTGAAAGTCCGGACGCGGGTGCTCCGGACGCGGGATGTCGGTCTGCGCGCCAGTTGCTCCAGCCATCAGCATTATCACTCCGATCATCACGGAAACCATGGTCTGCCTCCCGCCATCTCTCACCACTCGAGCACGTACCGCCCCGCCCCGCCCAACCCGACCTCGAACGCCACGCGCCCGTTCTCGACGCGGGTCGCCACGAGCCCCAGGTCCTCCCGCGTCCCGGCTGCGAGCGCCCGTACGGTCACCTTGGCGGGGTCGATGGCCGCATCGCCCGCGATCCGCCGCACATCCAGGGCCACGCGGAAGCGCTTCGCCCGCGGGTACGGGAAGACGGTCAGGCCCTCGGGCGAGCGGTTGATCTTCACCGAACCGTCGGTCGCCACCTTGCCGAAGTCGATCCACGTTCCGGCCGGGTTCAGGTTCGCGGTGAAGTCGGCGCGCCTGGCCTCAAGCTGCTGCACGTCGGCGCTGATGTCGCCCAAGGCGACGTCGGTGATGCGGTCGCCGTCGCGCTTGACGGCCAGCCGACCGATCAGCACCCGCGCGCCCCCGGCATCCGGGCCCTTCAGCGACACCCGCCCGCCCTCGTGCAGGCCGATGACGATGTCGTACGTGTCGTAGTCCGGCGACACCGTGATCTCGTACGGGCCGTCCACGATCCGATCTCCGGGCTTCCACTGGCTCGTGGCGACCGGGGTGTCGTGGTCCTGTTGAGAGACGATGTGGTCGAACGGGTCCTTTGCCGGGTTGATGAAGTGCACGAAGCAATGGTAGTTTCGGTCGAGCGTGTCGTTCACCAGCCACTCGTAGGAGAGGCGGATGCGGTTGTCGCCAAGGTACTCGAAGGCTGCGAGGCGGGGCTCGATGTCCTTCGCGCCCTGCACGTACGGCATGTTGAAGGACGTGCGGGCATCGGCGAAGAGGTACTCGGGGCATTCGGCGTAGTCGCCGAGCTTACCGTCCTGCAACGCGGTCTCGACGGTCGTCTCGGGCCCCAGCGCCACGACGCCCCATTGCGGGAGTGTGCGCCCTTCGATCTGCCACGGTTCGGGAGCCCAGTTCACCCAGAGGCGCAGACCCGTATCGTAGGTGATGCGCTGCCGCCAGCGTTCGTCCATCACCAGCGCGGCGCTCGCGGGGACGAACTGCCCTTCGACCTCATACTCGATGGCGGTCGGCTTACCCGTGCCGTAGAGTCGCTGCACCGGGTGCATCAGATGATGCTCCTTGGCGACCCACTGCACGTTGTTCGTGGAGAGGTGGCCGATGAACCCTGCGTGCCCGTAGGCCATCTCCTGGGCGCGGTACTTGTCGATGTCCTGGGGAGTGCCGACCGTCGACCCGAACCGGGCGTCATAGCCCTCGCTGAACCACCGCTCGTAGTAGCCCATCCCGTGGTTCACCATCTGGGGATGGATCTTCAGCAGGTCGAAGTCGAGGAAAGGCACGTGGCTCTCTCCCCCGGCGACCTGCGCCTCCACGCCGTCCACCTTGCCGGCCCAATAGAAGTGATTCGCCCCCTCACCAAAGAGCGGGCCTTCGTGCGTGTCGCGCTCGAACTGGAACAACTCGCTGTCGTACCGCACCTTGGCGCGGGCCTGGGCCGCCAAGGGCTGGTCGGCCTCGTGGTCGAGCTGATGCCAGGGCGGGACACAGGTGTGCACATCCAGGTACGCCGCGGTCGTGCCGAGGCGCTGATGGGCCAGAGGCGAGTTCTGCTGCGCATAGGCAAGGGCGCGGTTGCACTTCAGCCCGAAGCTCTGGACCCCGGTACCCGCGTTGAACCACGCCGGCGAGGGCGTACCATCCGCCCGCAGCACGCGCGCGGTCGCATCGTACGAGGGCGCATCCGGGTAGAGGTCGATGTAGTTCTCGTGCAGCGACCAAACGTACCCGCACTCGTTCGCGGCCTTCCCGAACTCGATCATCCCCTCATCGCCGCCGAAGTCCGGGTTCGCGGGCAGATGGTCAGGCAGCTTCACATCGTACCCCCACCGCTGCCAGACGTGCTGGATGATCGCGACATGGTCCACCCCGTTGTCCTTCAGGTCCCGCAGGTTCTCAGCATCGCCTTGGTAGGTGTTCCTGTGGTGACCCCAGATGTCGAGCATGACTCGCCCGCCCAGGAGGTCGAGGTAGGGCGACGGCGCGTGGGGGATGTTCGGGAGGACCTCGTTCACGTTCGGTGAGACGGCCACATACCCGCTCTCCACCAGCGGGTTCCGCGTGCCGTCGGTCTTCGGCTCGTACACCGCTTCGCCCTGGGGACAGCGGGACGAGTGCGACAGTGTCCAATCGAGGTAGCGGCAGACGAAGGCGTTCTGAGCGGAGAGGTAGGTGACCTGCCCCCGCGCCCAGTCCGCGGGCAGGTAGGGAATGCCCAGCGTACGCCGCAGCGGCGCGTCCCCGACGCCGCCCAGCGACAGGTTGCTGAGCACGGGCTCCTCGCACTGGGCCGCCACCATCAGGGCCTTGCCCGCGATCTCGAAGCTCCAGAGGACGCGCGGTGACTGGCCCTCGACCTCATAAACCCACGCGACATTGAGCGCCGTGCGGTCCTCCGAGAGCTCCACGCGCTCCGCGCGGCCGCCCCGCGCCGGGAGGAGCACCTCGCGCCCGTCACGCGGCACCGCGACGGTGACGCCCCCGCCCGCTGCGGGTCGGAAGGGCGGTGAGTCATCGACCTGCACCGTGAAGTCGTCGAGCGTGCCGGTCCGCGGCGTGTAGCGGTAGACGACGCGGCAGTCCTCGGCCTCGTAGATGAACCGGTAGCCGGCGCCGTCCTCCTCGATTCGGTTTCTGTGCTGCAGCAGGTTGCTCGGCAGGCAGGCCTGGTTGGGCTGATTGGACAGAGCGACCAGAGACACGCCCTCCGTCGCGCGGTAGGCGCGCGTCGACGTGAGCTTCCGAAGCAGCTCCCGCCGACCGTCGGCTCCCTCTCCGGCTACCACCTTCGCGTCGCCGAAGTAGCTGTAGTCGAAGCTGGGGCTGTTGGCCGGACCGGGCTCGGTCTGCAGGCGAAGGGTAACGTCTTGGCCCGCGAGGGCGGAGAGGTCAAAGGTGTAGCCCTTCCACTCGGCCAGCGCCTGATGCTCGCGCATCAGCTCGCGCTCCTGGCCGCCCTCGATCAGGTAGGCACTGAAGGTCACGCCGTCGCTCTTGTCGGGAGCGGCCACCTCAGGCAGCATGGCGATGCCGAACGAGAGGGCGATCGGCTTCACGTCGGGGAGACGCAGCGGGTAGTCGACCCACACCTTCCCCGGCGGCACGCGCCAGGGGGAGTGCAGCAGGATCGCGCTGCGCCCGAGGACACCTTCGCCGGGGAGGTACGAGATGCCGCTGGGGTCGACGAAGTGGCCCGTCCACGAGGTCGGCATCGTCACCACTTCGCCGCCGTAGGACTGATATGCCACGGTGTATACGCCGATGTCCGAAAGCGGTGTCTCCCCGGGTGGGAGCGGGACGACCGCCTCCTGTGCACAGGCGGCCATGGGCAGGATCACCACCAGACTGAGCAGCAGGCTCGCCAACGGTCGCATGAAGCGCCTCCGATGCCGCAACAGGTCACGACTCGTGCGGGGCGAACTACATTTCGCAACGCCCCCCGGTCGGCCCTCCCCAGCGCGCGAACCGGGTCAGGAGCTCACCGCCCATGCTGCCGATTGCCTTCAGTGCCCTGGCCTTGCTCGCACCGGACGGACCTCTCCAGGCCGACGAGGCGGCGGCCCTCGACCTCCGTCAGCTGGCGGACCAGCACCTCGCCAAGTTCGACGTACTCCCGGACTACGAGGCCGATGGGTATGGCGAGCTGGCCTGGGGCGTCTCCTACGGCATGGAGGCGCTGAATGTGCTCTACGAAGCCACAGGCGAACTCGCCTACCTCGACCGGCAGGCCCGCGTGATCGAGGACGTCCTGGCGCGGCGCGATGCGGACCTCGCCGAGCGCCACGGGCCGGAGCGGTACGTAGACCACCAGCGCGGGCGAGTGCTCCAGGCCTGGGGCACCGGGCACTACACCGACGGCAAGCACACCTGCTGGGCGGTGCACACGGGGATGCTGACCTACCCGATGGCGGAGTTCGTCGGGCTGGTGCGGGCCGGAGGCGCGAAGACCGCGGCATACCGGCCGCGGGCGGAGGCGATGGTCCCGGCGATCGAGGCGGCGCTGGCGGAGTTCGACAGCGAGTGGCGCGACGGGCCGCGCCCCGGACAGGGCTACTACCTCTTCCCCAACGGCGCGGTCCTGCCCAACAACCAGATGAACGCCCTCGGCCGCGCTCTCTTCGCGCTGGCGGACGCAACCGGAAAGGCGGCGCACCGGTCGCGCGCGGGGAAGCTGGCGGCCTTTCTCCGCAGCAAGCTGACGTATGCGCCCGCGAAGGACTGCTACTTCTGGGCTTACAGCCAGGGGACCCCCGAGGGCCCGCCGGGTTCGGGCGAGGACGTCTCCCATGCCGCCATCAACGCTCACTTCGCGTACATGGCCTGGGAACGCCGGGCGTCCTTCGATGACGGGGACATGCAGCGCCTTGCCCGCACGATCACGCACGGGGTGTACCTTGGTGGTGGGCAGTTCGCAGCCGCGCTGGGCGGGAGCGCCCCGAACGACGACCTGACCGCGCAGATCGGCCGTTGGGGCTTCCTGGCGCGCTTCGATCCGGAGGTCGAGAGGGCGATCTCCGCGTACGTCGCCGCACACCCGAAGTCCGGCGCCCTCTCGGGCACGACCGGCGCACTGGGGTTCGCGTACCTGCTGCGGGCGCAAGGCCTCAGGACCCGGGCGGCTCAGCCATAACGCGGGTGTACTGCTCGGGGAGCACCGTCGCCGCCGTCGACCAGGCCTGAAGCCCGTCTCGCTGCACCGTCACCTGAACCGTGTGCCCCCCAGGGCCGGTCGGGATGGCGACGGTCGCCGGGGTGCAGCCCCGGTACTCCCCGTCCACAAAGACCTTGGCCAAGGGCGCCGGCGCCCCGACCTGCAGGAGACCGTAGCGCGCCGCCGGAGTACGCCCGGCCTCGAGGGCGGCGAAGTGCGGCCCCCACACCTCCAGCGCAGTGTGCGACGGCTGCCCGGCGGTGCTGAGGGACGGGACATCGGCCTGCGCGTAGCCCAGCCGGGCCTCGTCGAAGAACCCCATGCACATCATCAGCTGATGCCGCACCCGCAGGTCGAGGCGGTCCTCGAGGCATGTCTCGATGCTGGTGGCCGGGATGCGGAGCTTCCGCCACGCGCAGTAGGTCGGACAGGTGGGGTGGGCCTCAACGAAGATCTCGAACCGGTGCAGCGCGTCCGGGAGGTCGGGGTTCGCGCGGTCGATGCACCGCTGCATGAGGGGGTCGAGCAGGCTGAAGTCGTGGCAGAGCGTATAGCCGTAGCTGGTGGGGTCGCGCTTGTGGTAGCCGCGCGATTCGTGGAGGGTCAGGAGGAGGCTCGGCCGGTAGTAGTCGACGATGCGCCAGATCTCGGCGGCGAGCCGGTGCATGGCGTCGCCCTGCGAGTCGCCGGGGAACATCGCGTTCATGTTCCCCGGATAGCCACGTGCATTCCGCCGGATGGCCTCCTGGTGCGCCCGCGGGAGCACGATCAGCACGCCCCGGGTGATCCGCCAGTTCAGGAGCCTCTCGGCGGCGACCCAGCCGGCCGTCTCATTCCCGTGGAGGCCGCCGATCACGCAGATCTTGGGCCCCCACGGGTCGTCTCCGTATTTCACATGGCACGACGTCTCATAGGGCGTCCCGCCCATGAGAACGTGCCGCGCGACCTGCTCCGCGCTCACCCCGGTCGCCGCCGCGACCAGCGCGGTCAGCAGCACCATACGTCGCGTCATGGCGCCTTGGGCTCGTTCGGGCTGTCGCCGGCCGTCACCGTGAACTCCGACTCCTCCAGCACGTCATCCCCCACCGTCAGCGCGATGACGTACTCCCCGGTCGGCCAGCCCGCATCGGGAGCGGTGAACTTGGCGTGGACGCCAGTGTCAGGCTTCTCGATGGCGTAGTCGATCGAGTTGACCTTCTCGTCTTCGAGCTCCTTGCCGTCCGGGGTGATCACCTTCACCGCCGTCAGCGTCGCGGTGAGCGTGGAGCCGGGGGCCAGCCCGCCGAGGTCGGCATCCATGTGGATCTCCGGCGTGTCGGGCGGGAACTCATCCAACTCGTTGGAGACCACCTGCTTCTCCTCGTCGTACGTGTCCCCCACACGCATGGCCTTGACCGTCGGACCCTCGGCAGCCTTCTCGTCGGGGGTGTCGGTGGCCTTAGGCGCCTCGTCCGTAGATGACGTGTCCCCCGCCTTCAACTCCGTTTTCACCGAGCACGATGCGATCACCAGCGTCAGCGCAGCCAGAGCCACAACCAGGGTCACGGGTCTCACAGCAAACACCTCCCAGGCATGTAGTGCGGCAGGCCAGACGCCCGGCGGTTCGTCGCGCCGGGCCTCCCTGCCTTCCCATAACCCCCCCGATCGGCACGTTGACGCCCGCTCGCTGCGGCTTCTATAATGCCGGGGCGCGTCTACCGGCCCACGAATGGGAGTCGCCCCATGCAGCGCGTCCTCACCGGTCTGGTCCTGGTCCTCGTCATCGGGGTCGCCTCGCTCCTCACCTATGCCGCCAGCTTCCGCGCTGCCCCGGCGGTTGCGTACACCCCGCCGCCGCTGAAGCTCTCCCTGGCCATGCAGCCCGATCCCGAGCCAACGGCTGAGAAGGTCAGTGAGCACCTGTCTCTGGTGAACGGCCTCCGCGTGGTGCACGTCTGGGGCTCGCCGCGCGAGATGGGCCGCCAGCAGGGCGAGGCTCTGGCGCAGGAGATCAAGGGCGGAATCCAACGGTACATGCGCGACCAGGTCGAGCAGGAGTGGGGTTACCCGCTGGACTACCAGCGCCGCTGCGCCGAGGCGATGGTGAAGCACATCCCGGCCGAGTACATCGAGGAGATGCGCGGCATCGCGGAGGGGGCCGGGGTCTCCTACGAGCAGATTCTGCTGCTGCACACGCACGCCGACATGGTGCACTTCGGCAAGGAGTGGGGCCGGGTCACCGACGGTCGGCAGCGCAAGCAGGAGTCGCTCTGCTCGAACTTCGTCGCCTTCGGCCCGGCAACCGTGGGCGGCAAGGTCTACCACGGGCGGAATCTCGACTGGACTACGGGAACGGGCATCCAGGAGTTCGCGACGGTTCTCATCGCGGAGCCCGAGGGCGGTGTGCCCTTCGCCTTGGTCGCCTGGGCGGGCTGCGCCGGGGGCGTTACCGGGATGAACGCGGAGGGCATCACGTTCGGCGAGATGACCTCCAGCACCGCCGATGAGACCCTCGATGGGTTGCCGCTCTTCCTCGCGTGCCGGCGCATTCTGGACAGCTGCCGCGACCTCGCTGAGGTCGAGCAGTTCGTGAAGTCCTGCCCCGGCACCACCGGCTGGAACTTCATGATCGCCGACGGCGACGCGCAGGACGCCCTCGCCATCGAGGTGGACGCCAAGCAGCGGGTCTTCTACCGACCGAACGACCCCGCGGAGTTGATCCCGCCGATGTCCTACCCGATCCCGCACGCCATCCGCCGAACCAACCACCCCATCACGCCCGCCCTGCAGGAGGGCATCGCCTCGCGCGCGGGCATCACGGGGATCAAGGTGCCGGTCGTCCGGACGGCGGTGCCCTTCCTAGACACGTGGCAGCGCTACGCGGCACTCGGGTACTGGATCTCCGAGGAGTACGACGGCAAGATCGATGAGAAGGTCGCCCGGGCGATGCTGCAGACTGAGCCCGTCGCCGGTGGCGGCAATCTCCACAGCGCCGTCTTCGACGCGACCGACCGGGTGATGTGGGTCGCGAACGCGTCCCTGAAGGAGCCCGCGTGGTCGCAGCCGTACAGGCGTATCGACCTGAAGACGTGGCTCGCCGGCAACTGACTCCCTCCCGGAGGCCTTCGACCGAATGCCGATCCCGATGCACGACCGCGCGATTCTGCGCGAGCTGGGCTTTGAGATCGCCGAGATCGCGGCCCTGCCCGTGCAGCAGGAACGTGCCGAGAACCACGCGCGCATCAACCGGCTGGAACGCGCCAAGCCGACCGTCCACATCTATCAGGAGCCCTGGAATGAGATGGATGTGGACGGCGAGCTGCAGCTCCGCTGCGAGGACGGCTTCTGCCAGGGCCTCGAGCTTGGTCTGCGTCGGACGCTCTACAGCTGGCGACACACGCCGGGCGATATGGTGGTCAGCGGCGCCATCAGCCAGCCCCTCTGCATCCGGGATACGGGCTTCGGGCTCACCGAGGACGTCGACATCGCCCGCACCGACGCCACGAGCGACGTGGTCTCCCGCCACTTCCACATCCAGATCAAGGACGAGGCCGACGCGGAGAAGATCAGGTTCCCCGAGGTCTCCCACGATGAGGCGGAGACCCAGCGGCAGCTCGCGCTGCGAGAGGAGGTCTTCGACGGCGTCCTCCCGGTGCAGATCAGCAAGACCGGTGGGTTCTGGTTCGCCCCGTGGGACGAACTTGTGCGCTGGACCGGGGTGACTGAGGTCCTGATGGACATGGCCATGCGCCCCGACTACGTGAACCTCCTCATGGACCGGTTCGTGAGCGCCTGGCTGCATCGCCTCGATCAGTACGAGGCGCAGAACCTCCTCGCGGCCCCAACGAGCGAGCTCTGGGGCGTCGGCGCAGCGCAGATCTTCTCCGAGGTCTCGCCCGCCATGCACGTCGAGTTCGCCCTCCGTCACGAAGCCCGCTGGTTCGCGCGCTGGGGGCGGAACTACTACGGCTGCTGCGAGCCGCTCGATCACAAGGTCGACATCCTCCGCGAGCACATCCCGCACCTGAAGAAGATCTCGATGAGCCCGTGGATCGACTTCGACCGCGCGGTCGCGAACATGGGCGAGGAGTTCATCTTCGCCTGGAAGCCGAACCCGGCCGTCCTCGCCGCCGAAAGCTGGGACCCCGACTACGTCCGCCGGGACATGCAGGAGAAGCTCGAGAAGGCCAAGAACTGCATCGTCGAGATCCACATGAAGGACATCAGCACCGTGAGGTACCAGCCTCAGCGCTTGTGGGAATGGGCGCGCATCGCGGCCGAGGTGACCGCGGAGTACGGGTAACGCCGACGGAAACGGGAAGAACGCAAGAATGGCGAGGGAGGGACCGAATGGTACCGACGATCGTGCTCATGATGTTTGCGGGTGTGCTGATCCTGGGGTGCTGCGCGGCGCGGGCTGATGAGCAGCCGTTCGCGTGGCGCGGGCAGCATGTCTTCTGCTCGTCCGCCGAGGGCGCAGACTGCTTGGTGCAGCTCATTGATGAACACCTGGCCCCGATGGGCGTGAACCTGCTGGTGGTGGAGGTGAACTACAACTACCAGTTCAGCAGTCACCCCGAGATCGCCCAGGGCACCCTCGACAAGGCGGCGGCGCGGCGCATTGCCGAGGCCTGCCGCGAGCACGGCATCCGGGTTGTCCCGCTGCTGAACTGCCTGGGCCACCAATCCTGGGCGGAGACCACGTACTCGCTACTCCGTGAGCACCCGGAGTTCGACGAGACACCCCAGATTCCGCTGAACAACCCCGACATCTACTGCCGGAGTTGGTGCCCTCTGCACCCGGATGTGAACGCCCTCGTCTTCGACCTGATGGACGAGCTGCTCGACGCCTTCGAGGCCGACGCGCTCCACGTGGGAGTGGACGAGGTGTTCCTGATCGGCCATGAGCAGTGCTCGCGTTGTCGTGGCAAGGGCCCGGCGGAGCTGTTCGCCAAGGCGGTCAACGACTACCATGCGCACCTCGTAGGGGCGCGAAAGGCCGAGATGATGATGTGGGGCGACCGTCTGCTGGACGCGCGGGAGACGGGCTACGGCTCCTGGGAAGCCGCCGCCAACGGCACCGCCCCGGCGATCGCGCGCGTACCCAAGGACATCATCCTGTGCGATTGGCACTACGAGTTGCGCGAGACCTACCCGTCGGTGTCCTACTTCCAGGAGCAGGGCTTCCGTGTGCTGGTGTCCCCATGGAACAAGCCGGAGGCCGCGGCGGCGCTGGTGCACGCCGCCCGGGAGGGCGCGACGGACAAGCTGCAGGGCGTCCTGTTCACTGGCTGGAGCGCCGGCGACGGCGGCTCGGGCTTGCTGAAGGCCCTCCGCGGTGAGGCAGCACCGGAGGCTGGTGGAGCGGGCGAAGCAGCGGTCCTGAGGCACTGCATCGGAGCGTGCTTCGGCAGACCCTTCGGGGAGGCGGATTGACATGCCCGGCTCACTGGACCGGCGAGACTTCCTCCGCGTCGGCGCAACAGGACTCGCCGCCGGATTGGCGGCCGAGGCCCTGGCGCAGGGCGCGGCTCCCCTGCGGCTGGCTGTCATCGGCACCGGAGGGCGCGGGACGGGGCTGCTCCAGGTCGCGCTGACCTTCCCCGGCCTGGAAGTGCCGGCGCTCTGCGACATCCACGAGGGCCGGCTCAACAACGCGATCGCCGTCGTCCGCGCGGCGCGGGGCAGCGATCCGGCGGGGTACTCGCGCGGGCCTCTGGACTACCGACGGCTTCTTGAGCGAGATGACGTGGACGCCGTGCTGATCGCCACGCCGATGCAGCTGCACGGCCGCATGGCCATCGATGCCCTGCGGGCGGGCAAGCACGTGCTCAGCGAAGTCGCCGCCGCGATGACCATCGAGGAGTGCTGGGGCCTCGTTCGGGCGGAGCGTGCGTCGGGGAAGACGTACATGATGGCCGAGAACTGCTGCTACTACGCGCAGAACCTCGCCGTCCGGAACATGGCTGAAGCCGGCGCCTTCGGCGAGTTCACCTATGCCGAGTGCGGCTACGTGCACGACTGCCGGTCGCTGGCCTTCGAGGCCGACGGCTCGCTGACCTGGCGCGGCGAGCTGGGGCGCGACCACCCGGGGAACGTCTACCCGACCCACTCCCTCGGGCCGGTGGCCCAGTGGCTCGGCATCAACCGTACCGATCGCTTCGTGTCCCTCACCGCCGCCGCCACCCGCACGGGCTCGCTGCAGCGCCACGCGGCCCAGCGATTCGGCGGCGACAGCCCCCAGGCCAGGATGGAGTTCGCCCTGGCCGACAGCAACTCGGCCCTGATCCGCACCGAGAAAGGCGTCGTGATCGACCTGCGGTTCGACATGTATTCGGCCCGCCCGCACCCCAGCACCACCTACTACACGCTGCAGGGCCTGACCGGCTCCTACGCCGATACCGGCCGCCAGCAGGAGGTCTGGCTCGAGGGTCGCAGCCCACGCTACGAGTGGGAGCCCCTTGCGCCCTACGCCGCCGAGTACCAGCACGACCTCTGGAGGCAGCACGGCGCCGAGGCGTCGCAGTCTGGTCACGGCGGCGCGGACTACTTCGTGATCCAGCAGTTCCTCGAAGCCGTGCGCGCAGGGAAGCCCAGCCCCATCCCGGCCGCCGACGCGGCCGGATGGAGCTGCATCATCCCCCTCTCGGCCGCGTCGATCCGCGCCGGAGGCGCGCCGCAGGAGGTGCCGGACTTCACGGCATGACGGCCTGCGAAAGGGGAAGAGGGGAGGCTCGGAAGAACGGCGGAAGAACGGCAAGGCCGGAGGTGCGGCGCTGATGTCTGGGTTACTGCTGGGGGCGACGGCGATGGTGGCGGTTGGTCAGGGCGACTTCGTGGACCACGGTGTCGGCGCGCCTGCTGCTGAGAGCCGAGGGGTCGTCTGCCTGCAGGACGCCGACGGGCGGGCCATCGCGCTCTGTTGTGCCTGGGATCAGAGCTCGCGTGGGTGGCTGCTCGCCATCGACGTCCACCGCGGTCAGACGCAGCAGGTCCTGTACCCCGAGGGTGTGCCGAACTCCCCCGTCTTCGCCTCGCTACTCGGCCGCAGCGGGCGGTTCTACACGTTCGCGGGGAAGGTGCTGCTCGAACTGGACCCGGTGACGCGGGAATGGCTCTACTCCGGCACGCCCGCCGCGAGCGAGGAGTGCTACTGCGGGACCGCGATGTGTGACGGCCCCGACGGCCGCATCTACGCTGGCAGCTACCCGAACTGCCGCCTCGTCTCCTACGACCCGGCGACCCGGGAGACCCGGGACATCGCGCAGCTCGATCGGGCCGAGCACTACGTCATGTCGCTCGTCGCGGACTCGGCCGGCTGGCTGTATGCGGGCATCGGCACCGCCCGCGCGAACCTCGCGGCCTGCAACCCGACTACGGGCGAGGTGCGACAATTGGTCGAGGAGGCGGACCGGCAGCTCGGGTCGGGCTCGGTGTACCTGGGTCAGGATGGCACGGTCTACGGCCGGTGCGGTGAACGGTGGTTCCGCCTGTCGGAGGGCCGCGCGGAGGCGATCGCTGCCGAGGCTCGCGCCGCGGCGCAGGCGACGGGCGCCCTGAACTGGGGCCAGACCACGGGCGTGTTTCCGGATGGCCGGCGATTGAGGGCCTTCGACCTCCCGGAGCGCTACCTGGAAGTTGAGGACCCGCGTACGGGCGAGGTCCGGCGGGTGACCTTCGACTACCCGTCCGAGGGAGCGATGGTTACCTCCCTCGCGGTGGGGCCCGACGGACAGGTCTACGGCTCGTCGGCCCACCCGATGCACCTGTTCGTGTGCGATCCGGCGACGGGGAGGCTCACCGACTGGGGCGGCATCCCGCGCGTCGACGGCGGCAACTTCTGCGCGATGGCCGCGCAGGGCGGCTACCTCTTCGGGGCGGCGTACTCGGGCGGGTACCTCTACCGCTACGACCCCGCGCAGCCCTGGAACGGTGAGACGGGCGACGACCCAAACCCGCGTCTCATGGCCCAGTTCGGCGCCGACATCAACCGCCCCCGCTGGTGCCTCGCGCACCCGGACGGGCGGCATGTTGTGATGGCGGGGTTCATGGACTACGGGATGCGCGGCGGAGGCCTCGCAATCCACGATGTGACGACCGAAGAGACCCAACTGCTGAAGCACACGGACGTGGTCCCGGAGCAAAGCACCATCGCTCTCGTGGCGCTGCCCAGCGGCGACCTGGTCGGCGGCACGAGCATCGAGACCCCCGGCGGCGGTCACGCGACCGAGACCGAGGGCGTGCTGTACGTGATGGACTGGGCGACGCGCAAGGTCATCTTCCGCACGGTTCCGGTGCCCGGCGCGGCTGAGGTCTACAGCCTCGCGCTCGATCCGGACGGCCTCGTCTATGGGATCGCGAGCAACCGTGAGCTCTTCGTCTTCGATCCGGGGAAGCGCGAGGTCCTCCACCGCGCGAGCCTCGCCGAGTACGGCAGCCTGCCCCGGCAGGTGTTCGTGAGGGGCGAGGACGGGCGCATCCTGGCGCTCCTCAGCGGCGCCATCCTACGCATCGAGCCGAAGACCTTCGCGGTCCAGCGGCTCGCCGAGCCGCCGGTGCCCATCACAGCCGGCGTTGCGTTGGCCGGCGGGCGGCTGTACTTCGCTTCCGGCTCGCACTTGTGGAGCTACAGACTCGCCTGAGGGGAGCCCCCATGCCCGGACGCACCGTCCACCTCGCATCCGTCTGCCTTGTTGATGAGCCCGGCCGGGACCGCGGGCTGCGCGCGCTGGAGGCTCTCGAGGCCGCGTGTGAGGCTCAGGCGCGTGACCTCGTGGTCCTGCCGTACATGCCCTTCATCAGTTGCCACGAGGATGACGGCCCCGCGCCGGAGCGTTTCCGCAGGCTCGCGCGCAAACACGAGACGTACCTGGCCCTCGCGGCGCAGGAACACACACCGCGCGGCGACTACGCCACCGCCTGGCTGATCGACCGGAAGGGCGAGGTCGTCGGGCGGTACCGCAAGACACACGCCTTCCCCGATGACGAGGCGCCCTCCGACGACGATCCGTTGATCCCTCAGACGGACTCGAGGCTCCTCGGTGACGAGTTGCCGGTCTTCGAGACGGACTTTGGCCTGGTGGGCGCGTCGATCACGACGGACCTCTACTTCCCCGAGGTCTACGAAGTGCTGCGCATGAAGGGCGCGGAGGTGCTGCTCTGGCACGACTACCCCGAACGCTTCCGCGACTACAGCGGGCATGAGGTGCTGCTCTCGGCCAGGGCCTTCGACAGCCATGCGCACCTCATCGGGGCCATGTACGCCGATCCGCGCGCGTACATCGCGAATCGTTACACCCTCGGGATGCAAGGTGCGGCCTGGGGGCGGAGCATGATCGTGAACCGCGTCGGCGCGGCCATCGCGGACACGGGCCACTTCCCCGGCGTCGCCTCGGCGACCGTCGATCTGGACCAGCGCAAGCAAGACCCCTATGACCCCTGGGTGCAGAGCGAGGGCAAGTTCTTCGTGAACTGCTTGGGGGATCGCACGGCCTTCCACCCCGTCGCTGAGCCCTGGCAACCTCCGAACCTCCCCGCCTACACGAAGCGGAAGGCGCGCATGGCGGTGCTGTACCTGTGGGACCACAATATGTGGCAGACGGGCAAGCGGCCGGACAAGATGCTCGAGTTGCTGGACAAAGCCGCGGCGATGCAGCCGGACCTGATCCTGGTCTCCGAGAACTCCGCCCAAGTCGATGACGAGGTCGGTCAGACGGCCCTCGCAGCCGTCGCCGAGCGCGCCCGCAACATGGGCGCCTACATCGTCGTGGGCGGCCTGCGCGATGAGAACCACCTCAGCATCGTCTACGTGTGGAACCGGCAGGGCGAGGTCATCTTCCAGCAGCCGATCTACTGGACGAAGGGCTTCCCCGAACTGAACGTCTTTGACACGGACTTCGCGCGCATCGGGACACACGAGTGCGGCGACCTCTACACCCCGATGATCGACCGCACGCTGGTCCTGAAGGGCGCGGAGATCATCCTAGACCCCAGCCAGATGTGGGGCGCCGATGGGCGCAGCAACGAGCAGCTGCTCCGCGCCCGGGCCCTCGACAACGGTGTCTGGGTCGCCTGCGCCCACTGGAACTCATCGGACCCCGGCCTGCGCTCGCTCATCATCGACCCCTACGGGCAAGTGATGGCCTCCAGCGTGTTCCAGCAGGAGGGAATCCTCCACGTCGACATCGACTTCGACGACCGCCGCGTCTACTACGCCGGTCGCAAGGCCCAGCAGCCCACGCGCGGGGAATCCGACATCGCCAGCTACTTCACCGAGGACCTCCCCGAGCAGAAGCCCGGGTGGCGGGCGATGGTGTTGGGGCGCAGGCGCCCTGAGCTCTACTCCACCATCCCCGCCGAGAACGACGTGACCCGCAAGTACCGGCCCGACAAGGGGCCGTCGTAGCGCGGCGATCGGAGGGTCCGTGCGGTGCGGAGTCCGTGGAGCTTGGCACCTGCGTGCTCGGTGCTCGGCGCGCTCAACGCGGCGGGGGCGGCCGAGCTCGGACCGGCGACGATCCCCTGCTTCGGGTTGTACGAGGCGTCGGTCGAGGTCAACCCGGCCCTGACCGGGAACCCGTTCACTGATGTCGAGGTGCAGGCTGTCTTCACGCCTGACGGCGGGGCTCCAATCGAGGTAGAGGGGTTCTGCGACGAGTCGGCGGGGCGCGTCTTCCGAGTGCGGTTCTGTCCGGCGATTGCGGGAACCAGGTACACCTTTGCCCTCACCACAAACGCCTTGCCGGGCCAGACCTTCTCCGGCTCCTTCCGAACGACTGCTCCCGAGGGCATGGAGCCCGTCATCGTCGACCCGGAGCACCCGAAGCACTTCGTCAGCGCCGGCTCAGGTCGGCCGTTCCACCACCTGGGGCTGACTGCCTATCACCTGCTCGATCCGTCCCATACCGACGCCGACATCGAGGCTGTGTTGGACTACTGCGTGCAGCACGGCTTCAACAAGGTCCGGTTCCTGCTGACGGGGTATCCGCGGGACAACGACACGCGAGTCCCAGGGCACCCTTCGTACCGGCCCGCAGAGCAATGGACAACCGGCGACCCGTGGCGGCTGCCCAACTACGGCGCCCCTCCGGGCGGGCTGAGCCCGCTACCGGCGTGGCTCGGGGAGGCCCAAGCCTACGACTTCACTCGGCCGAACGTCGCGTACTGGCAGCGGGTGGACCGCGCCGTCGCTGCCATGCGGGAGCGTGGGATCGTCGCGACCTGCATCTTCACCATCGAGAAGCAGGACTTGCCGATGGAGTACGGCGCGCTCACCGATGCTGAGCTGTTGCTCTACCGCTACGCGGTGGCGCGCCTGGCCGCCTACTCGAACGTTTGGTGGGACCTGGGCAACGAGCACAATGAGTACCGCAGCCCTGAGTGGGCCGCCGAGATGGGCGCCCGGGTGAAGGCGTGGGACCCCTATGACCGCCTGTGTTCCGCGCACGCCTACGCGGAATGGGTCTACGGCGATCAGCCCTGGGCGGACTTCATCGTCGCCCAGCAGTATGGGACGCCGGCTGAGGTGAACGCGTGGGCCCTGAAGTACGCCGAGATCCCGAAGCCTTACGTGAACGAGGAGTACGGCTACGAGGGAGGCCGCGACGAGCCGGGCCACGGCATGAACGCAGACTGGGTGCGTCGGTGTCACTGGGCCATTGCGCTGGCGGGCGGCCATGCCACCTACGGGGACTGGAGCGCCGGGACCCCGTTCTACACCGGCACCGTTGGCGCGGGCCAGGCGCCCGCCCAACTGCGGCACTTGCGAGAGGTGCTGGAGGCCATCACCTTCGCGACCATGACGCCGAACAACGCGCTTGTGGGCGAGAACGCCCTGTGCCTGGCCTCCGCCGGGGAGGCGTACCTGGTCTACCTGCCCGACGGCGGGGAGACGACGCTGCGCCTGCGGCCGGCGGCAGGCGGATACGTCCTGACGTGGATCGACCCTCGTACCGGTGACCGTGCAGCGTCGCGGACGGTCCAGGGCGAGAGCGTCGCGCTGACCGCGCCCGGCGCCGGGGACTGGACGGCGCTGCTGGTCGCAAGGTGATCGCCGCGACTTGGCGAACTGACGTGCCGGCTATTCCACGGACCCTATGCCGTGCTCAAGGAGTTGAGAGACCATCATGGCAGTGAAGGTTGGCTTTGTGGGCTGCGGCGGGATGAACCGCGCGCACATGAA
>Ga0233425_10001631_pt1 | contig 49019 bp, 44 predicted proteins | sample Watercolumn_Towu_2_FD_181712 | JGI IMG/M metagenome (GOLD analysis project Ga0233425, IMG submission 181712) | Freshwater microbial communities from Lake Towuti, South Sulawesi, Indonesia - Watercolumn_Towuti2014_140_MG | ecosystem: Environmental > Aquatic > Freshwater > Lake | place...
CTCTGCACTTCTTCGGGACTGATGCAAGCTTTTCTCCCCATGGCACACCTCCATGGCGAAAGTATACTATAGTGTCAACTTGAATGCAAATTGGAATTATTTGTCAATTCCTATGAGCATAAGCAGTTTATAGGAAAGCGCGGCAACCAGACCGGCCGCGGGAAGGGTCAAGATCCAGGCCGTGATCATGTTCTGAGCAACACCCCAGCGGACGGCTGACAGCCGTTTGCTGGCGCCTACGCCGAAGATGCTGCCGGAGATGACGTGGGTGGTGCTTACCGGCATCCCGAAATGGCTGGTAATAAAGAGAACCAGGGCTGACGAGGATTCGGCGGCGAAACCGTGTACCGGCTCCAGGCGGATTATTTTGTGGCCCATGGTCTTGATGATACGCCAGCCACCAACTGAGGTGCCTAGGGCCATGGCAGCGGCACACGTAAGGACTACCCACATGGGAACTACGGGGTCAGAGATGATTCGGGCGCTTACCAGAGCCATAGTGATGATCCCCATGCTTTTTTGGGCATCGTTGAGGCCGTGGGTGAAGGCCATAGCAGCGGCAGACATAATCTGCAGATTGCGAAAGCTGGCGCTCACTCGACCGGGATGTACATGGGCAAGGGTTTTAAAGATGCTGGCCATCAACAGGAACCCAATGGTAAAACCCATGACTGGAGAACCAACAAGCGGGATGAGTACTTTGTGGAGAATTCCGCTCCAGAGCACTGAGGGGAGTCCGCCGTGGATGATGGCAGCCCCGCATAAGCCGCCGATCAGGGCATGGGAGGAACTACTGGGGATGCCGAATTTCCAGGTGACCAAGTTCCAGACGATGGCTCCGATGATTGCGGCTAGGATAACCAACTGGAAGGCATGCTGGTTGGAGTCTAGTTCTTGGGGATAGACCTTTTCCAGCAGGGCACGGTTGTTTTTGGCAAGTTCTTCCGGTTTCAGCCTGTTGGAATCCTTGGCCTTGGCCGCCGTGTTTTGATTGAGTGTGATTCCGGCAAAGCGTTCGGCGGAATAGAGGTCATTCAGAGTAATGGCGTGGTTCAGATCCGCCACCAGGGCGGACTGCAACGCTTGGGAGGGAGGGTCGCCTTTCGTATACTGCGCGAGCAGAGCTTGGGTTGCTGGAGCAATTTGTTGGGATAGATACTGCGAGATCGGGTCATTGGGATGCTGTAATTTGGCGGCAAAGGCTGCTGGCTGATGGAGATCAGCAATCTGGAACCGCGCCGTGTCGATAAGCCCGCTGGCGACAGTAATCGCCACATGGGTGGAGAATAGCGCGCCGACGAAGTTCAGGCAGGCCGCCATGATAATGGCTACCCGCGGCGAGAGAACCCGGGTTGAAACCACCGTCGCGATGGCGTTGGCCGTATCGTGAAATCCGTTGATATAGTCAAAGGCTAGGGCACAGACTACAATCAGCAGCACCAGTAGCGAGAGGCTATGCATACTTCACAACCACGCTTTCGATGACGTTGGCGACATCTTCGCATTTATCCACCGCCGCCTCCAACCGGTCGTAGACTTCCTTCCATTTGATTGCGGTTATCGGGTCTGCGTCCGGGGCGTTGAGCAGGGCGGCAAGGGCTTTCCGGAACAGCGCGTCATGCTCGTTTTCGATTTGGTGGATGTGGATGAAAAGTTCCTGGATATCGTCCCGGTTGGGCTTGTCGCGCAGGGCCTTGACCGCCTCCCGCGTGGCCTCGGTGATCTGCAACAGCAGCATTGCCAACCCTCCCAGATCTGGGCGGACCTGCTTCAGTTCGTAGAGGGACATCCTGCCGGTACAGGCCTCGATGCAGTCGGTCACGTCATCCAGTTCGCTTGACAAGGCGTGCAGGTCTTCTTTGTCCAGCGGAGTGACAAAGGTGGTGTCGATCCGGTTGGCCAGCTCATGGGTTATGTGATCGGCCTCGGTTTCTATCTCCTTTATTCGGACAGCATATGGGGTGAGGTTGCTAAAGTCATTAGCCAGGGCCTGAAATTCCTTGGCCGCATCGACGGCTAACTGCGCCTGTTTTTCAAGTAGCTCGTAAAAGACATGCTTTTTGCTGATGCCTGGTAAGCGCATATTGTTACCTCCTTGGGGATGCAGAAAACACGAACGACTCAGCAGCAGGGCATCTGCTTGGCCGATTGCTGAACTCTGGCAATTGGGACACCGTGAAAATTGTGCCCTCGGTGCCGACCATGAGCATCTGTGAGCCCGGGGCTGGTCTACGAGGCTATTCATATACCTCCACCCGGTACGCAGCCAATGGAAAAAAGCTCAGCGCAGGTAAGCGCGGAGCTGGGAAAGGGAGAGGGTCCCGGCCAAAAACGGTTTGATGCGTATTTGGGTAAATCAATCCGTGCCGATAGTCGGCAGTCTGCTCTTGGGAAATTGAGAAAACAAGGCCGCGGGAGCAAGGCACCTAGCAGTATGGTGAAAAACTCATTACAACTCGATACGACCTATTACGTCTAAAAACACAAGCTGGGTGGTTGTCTATATTGTGTGGCTAGTGTGCATGAAAAATCTTTTTCAACAACCTGCTAGCAATGAACCGGGTCATTGGCATTTGACTATCTTTGCGTCCCGTCTCACGAAAAGGACAGTGCAAGGATGGTTTGTGAGGCCGCCGTCCATCGGGCATTAGCAGTATTGTAAGTCCCTTGCGTCTGCCCCCTCCGCCATCCCGGCATTCTATTGTTTAGTTGCTACTTGAAGGAGTCAAGTCTCTTTCTGGCAGTCTCTACCTGGTCGCTCTTGGGGTAGTCCTTGAGAAGCTTGTTGTACACGATCTTGGCGGTCTCGTTATCTTTGAGTTTTTCAAAGGCCAGGCCCTGTTTGAGGAGGGCGGAAGGAGCTTTGCTGTCGGTGGGATAGTCAGCGATTACCTTTTGGTACTCGAGAATCGCCAGTTCAAATTCCTGCTGGTTGTAGTAGCAGTCGCCAAGCCAGAATCTGGAGTTGGGGGCCATCTTGCCTTTTGGGTGTTTGCTGAGGTACTCGCTGAATGTCTTGTACGCCTCGTTAAACTTGCTGGCGCGGAAGAGTTCCAAGCCCTTGTCGTAAACGGCCTTGCCGGGATCGCCAGGGGCAGCTGCTTCGGCATCGTCCGCAGGCTGAGCTTTTTCCTCGGCAGGTTTTTTCTTGTCCTGGCTGGTGGTTTTCGCGGCACCGGCATCGCTCTTCTTTTCTGCTTCCTCAGCCTTGGCAGGAGCCGCGTCATCAGCAGCCGCCTTTGCGGCCGGTTTGCTTGCCGGAGCGACGACAGCGCCGGCAGGCTGGCCGGCCTTCAGTGCGGAGGTGTTTTGATTGACCTGGTCAGTCAAGGCGGCCACTTGCTGGCTCAAATCGTCGATTTTTCTCTGTAAGCCGCTGTCGGATTGACTCGACTTGGCCTGATGGCTGCTTTCCTCCACCTTGCCCTTCAGTCGCATGATGTCGCTGTTCAGTCGATCAATCTGGTCTTGCAACGTCGATTGTTTGGCCTGGATCTGGTCCAGAGGTGTCTCACCCCCCGTGCTGCCCCCCAGGCGGTTTACCGTTTTTCCAAGTTGAAACACTTGGTTGTCAAGGTTGCGGATCCTGAGATCCAGACTATTGACATCTTGGGCGGGGACGCATTGCATTAGCAGCGGGCTGCTAAGGAGAATAATGGTGGCGGTTCGTAGTGATTTCAGCATGATCAGCTCCATTGTGAAGGCAGGTTAATAAGGAAGACGGGGTGACCACTGCGGGTAAGTCTGAGCGCCTTTCATCGGGAACAGGGAGGTGAGTCCTTGGCCTTTCAGGAAAATTCGGCATAGCTCCTTATTGGCCCCCTGACCGCGGGACAGGACAATCTGTCGGCCATCAGGCGACCAAGAGGGGGATTCGTAGTTGCCCCAATATTGCGTCAACTGTGTCGGTTCCCCGCCTTCCGGGCTGATGATAAAGAGTTGATAGCCATTGTCCGTGAGTCCGGTATAGGCAATGAGATCGCCCTTGGGCGACCAGCTGGGCGTGGTATTTTCTTTGCCGGAGAAGGTGAGACGGTGTACCTGTCGGGTGCCGATGTCCATGATATATACTTGCGGGTTGCCGGTACGGTCGGAGACAAAGGCGAACCTGCGGCCATCCGGCGCCCAGGACGCCGAGCAACTGATCCCCTCGTTATTGGTCAGGCGTTCGATAATTTTACCGGTGGGGGCCATGAGGTAGAGGTCCGAGTTGCCGTCCATGCTCATTGTGGTGATCAGGCTCTGGCCGTCGGGAGACCAGCCTGGCGCCATGTTGAGACCCTTTTGCCAGGAGATGGCCTTGGTGGTCTTGTCCTGGGAGAGGTCGGTGATATAGAGGTTGGGGTTGCCGCGGTGATATGAGGTGTAGGCCAACTGACCACCATCGGGAGAGAAGCGAGGCGAGATGCATAACCCGTTATGGCGGGTCACCTGGCGCATATTGTCACCCAGGACATCCGACAGATAAACTTCCTTTTTCCCGGTCTTGTCTGAGACGAAGGCAATTTTGGTGTTGCTGATCCCTTGCTCGCCGGTGAGTTGGAAGATAATCTCGTCGCTCAGCTTCAGGATGGTGGGGCGGGCCTTGTCCCAGGGGGCGCGATAGCGCTTGCCAGCGATCATCTTGTTGCCGTGGGTGTCCATCAGCTTGGCCTCCACCACCATCTCGCCGCCCTCGGTGCCGTAGCTGCCGAAGATGACATAGTCCGCGCCAATGGCCGTCCAGTTGGCGTCACGGTTGTTCTGGTACGATGAGGCGGGCACGACAGAGATGAAGCCATGAAAGGTGAGGGCCTTGCCCACCAGGTCGGTCATCTTTTGGCCTTTATCGTCCTTGGCGCCAGAGGTTTCCGTGAAGGTGGGAATGGCGATGGACAGTTTTTTTACATCAGCCGAGGTGATGTCGAGATAGACCCGCGCCCCGCCGAGGGAGGGGAAGGCTAGGCCGATGATGGAGATAATAGCTAACAGGGGAAAGAGACTAGGCTTTTTCATGATTAAAAGAGTCCGCTTGGCCTGAAACGCAGGCCGATTTCGAGTTGATCTTCCTTGATATCTGAGGGGAACGGAGGCAAGGGCAGCGCTGCTTGGATCGACTTCTCCACATAGTGGTCGAAAGAGCCGTTGCCGGAATTTTTTTCAAAAAAAGTCTCGACCATGGTCCCGTCCCGGTTGATCACGATGACCGCAATGGCCTCCAGGTTAGCATCCCAGTCTTGGGTTTCGGGCAGTGACCAGTTGCTGTGGATCTTTCTGGAGAGGGCAATATAATACTTCTTCAGCGCTTCATCAAGCAGGGAAGATGGGCCGCCGCCAGAGCCTGACGAGGCGATTCCTCCCTTGTCGGCCCCGCCCGATCCTGGTGCGGCCTCGCCCGCTTTTTCTGCGGCGGAAGGGGTTGCTGTGGCGATATCATGCAGCGAGTCGCGCAGTTTGGATAGCTTGTCCCTGACCGCTTGGTTCTCCTGGCGCTGGGCCACTCTGGCCTGAATGCGCTCGAGGGATTTAAGGATCTTCACTTCCGCCTTGGCCGTTGTAGTGTCTGGTTTGGGCGGTTCTGTTTTCGGTTTCTCAGGCGTTTTTTCCGGAGCCGGTTTCTCGGCCACCTTCTTTTCAGGCTCCACCTTTTTCTTCAGCGTTTTAGGGCTCAATGAAATGGCCTTGTCGGGTACGGGCTCCGGCTTCGGTTTGGGAGGCTCTGGTACCGGCGTGGGTTTGGGTTCCGGCTTTGGCTCGGGTTTTGGCGCCGGTTTGGGCGGTTCCGGAATGGGCTCTGGCTTCGGCGGTTCCGGCGGCGGCTCAGGTGGTGTTTCCGCTTTGGGCGGCTCTGGCGGCGGAGGCGGTGCCGGCTCCTCTTGTTTAGGCTCTGGCTTCGGCTCTTCCTTCCTCGGTTCAGGTGGAGGGGCGGCTTTTTTGGCCACAGCGTTGCCCGAGTGTTTGGGGCCTGAAGAGGCCGGTAGGTTCAGTTCTCCGGCGTCAAACAGGTTGATGGTTTGAACATCAGGGAGTTTCCGGCGCGGGAAGAGAAAGGTCGGCGGGAAAAGAATCAGAAGCAGCAGCAGGACATGGAGGCCAATGGCCAGGGAAAGGGGAAGCTTCCACTGGTCTTCGTCGTCCTCTGGGCGATGACTGGAGACATCAGGCGGTATCATTTCCGGTCTTCAGGCTGGGTTACCATCCCAAGTTTCAGAAATCCGGACTCCTTGATGTCGGCCATGACTTGGGCAACCACCCCGTATGACACCTGCTTATCGGCCCGGAGAAAGATTGGCTGATCGGTTCCTTTGCTGGCGGCCAGCTCGGTGAGTTGCTGCTGGAGGATTTTGCGGTCGCCCTGGATCTGATTGAAGAAGATATTGCCCTGCGGGTCAATGGTGATGACGATGGGTTTGTCGTCCTGTTTCAACGGCTTCGAGGTTGTCTGCGGCAGATCGACGTCAACCCCTTGGGTCATCATCGGGGCAGTGACCATGAAGATGATCAACAGCACCAGCATGACGTCAACCAGCGGGGTAACGTTAATGTCGGCCACGACCGCGCCTTTTTTCTTTACTGAACCCATGCCCATGGCCGGTCTCCGTTACACTTTCGCGATCAGGTCGCGTTCGACCAGGTTGAGGAGGTCGGTGGAGAAGCGCTGCATGTCGTTTTCGAAGTCAGTAATCTGGGTCGTGAAATGGTTGAAGAAGATAACTGATGGAATTGCCACGGCCAGTCCTGCGGCAGTGGCGACCAGGGCCTCGGAGATGCCGGGCGCGACCACAGCCAGCGAGGCGCCGCCTTTCTGGCCAATCTCCTGAAATGAACTCATGATCCCCCATACCGTGCCGAATAGCCCGATAAACGGGGTAGAACTTCCGGCCGTGGCCAGGAAGCTGAGGGTGCGGCTGAGACGCTCGGTCTCGGTGGTGGCGGCCTTGTCCAGGGCGCGCTTTAAATTGTCCATCCCAGCCAGGCGCATCTCGAAGGTCTCGTTGGCCTCTGGGCCCGTCCCCTTGGACTTGCTGATCTTCTGGAGTTCGCTGAAGCCGGTGATGAAGATCTGTGATTCGGGGCTGAGGGGAGTTTTTTGCGCCGACCGGGCGGCCTCCGCCAGGTTTTTTGATTTCCAAAAGGTCTCCAGGAAGTCTTCCGAGTCTTGCCGGACCTTCTTAAACAGGATGAACTTCATGAAGATGATGTACCAGGAGCCGATGGAAAAGATGACCAGAAGGAGCATGACGCACTTGACCACAAGTCCGGCATTGAGAAACATACTGATGATACTGAGGTCCTGCATGGTTGTAACCCTTGGAAGTGAGATGGATGGCGCCGTATTGTTCAGATGATCGTGGACTGATGACTGGCTGGCGGATTAACTTGTGTGGCGGTTTGGCGATGAAATTATTCGTGTATGATCCCTGTGATCTTGCCAGGCGCACCCTACTCAATGACACCAAACTAATCAAATGATTTTTTCGGTTGCGGGTGGAAAAGCATGCGGGTGGCACGGGAAGGGAGGTGGAAAGCCTATGCGCCCAACAAATAAGCGCTTGACCTGGCTGGGTAAATTTGTCAAGCTCAGCTCCTGATCGCGCGCGGTGCGCGGATGGCATCGTGCTTTTTCCCTTTTCTTGAGGACAGCTTACACAATGGTCATCAATTGGTTTTTCTGGCTCATTATTGGCGCTTTGCTTGGTAATTTTGTGATTACGGCCGTGGCTGACCGGCTGAACGTCAGGGCCCTCTCGCCACAACTGCCTGACGGTTTTACCGATGTCTACGAGGCGCAGGAGTATGCAAAATCTCAACGCTACACCCGGGCGAAGACCGGCTTCGGGCTGCTCTCCTCCGGTATTGATCTTATGATTTTGTTGGTGTTCTGGCAGGCTGGAGGATTCAACTGGCTGGATGTGGCTGTGCGGCGGGTTGGCGTTGGGCCGGTGGCAAGCGGCTTGCTTTATCTTGGGGGGCTTTTCGTGGCCAAGACATTGCTGTCGGTTCCGTTCTCAGCGTACGAGACCTTTGTGCTGGAAGAGAAGTATGGATTCAACCGGACTTCTCTCCGGACCTTTATTCTTGATCTGATCAAGGGGCTGCTACTGGCGGTGGTCTTAGGCGGGCCTTTGCTGGCCGCCTTGTTGTTCTTTTTCCAGTGGGCCGGGGGAATGGCCTGGCTCTACGGTTGGATCGTGACCACGGCCTTCATTGTTGTTGTTCAGTTCGTGGCCCCAACCTGGATCATGCCGCTCTTCAACACCTTTACGCCGCTGGCGGACGGTGAGTTGCGGACACGGATAATGGATTATGCCAGGTCGGTTGGTTTTTCCCTGGAGAATGTCTTTGTGATCGATGGCTCGAAGCGTTCCAGTAAATCGAATGCCTTTTTTACCGGATTCGGCCGCCACAAGCGCATTGCCCTGTACGACACCCTGATTGCCCGGCACACTGTGCCAGAGTTGGTGGGTATCCTGGCTCATGAGATTGGTCATTATACGAAGCGGCATATCGTGCAGGGGATGGTAATCAGCATTGTTCATCTTGGAATTATGCTCTACCTGCTGTCGCTGGCGCTTGGCAGTCAGGGTTTGTTCGACGCGTTTGGAATGGAGCATCGTTCGGTGTATGGAGGATTGGTCTTTTTCGGGCTGCTGCTGACCCCTCTTGAACTGGTGCTGTCGTTTGTGATGAATCGTCTGTCGCGGCACAACGAGTTTGAGGCAGACCGTTTTGCCGTGCAGACCACTGGCAGTGGTGATGCGCTGGCCCTGGCCTTGAAGAAATTATCGGTTCATAACCTGGCGAACCTCACTCCCCACCCCCTGTATGTCGCCCTCCATTATTCGCACCCGCCGCTGATCGCCAGGATCGCCGCCATTCGGGCAGAGACAGGGGGGACGTGAGCTGTGGGGCTCGACTTTACCCCGGTTGCCTTGGCGCGGCAGGATGAATATCGTGCCAGGCTGCAACAGACGCCGCAGGTGTCTGCCGACTACAGTTTCGTCAATCTCTGGGCTTGGGCGGAGGAGTATGGACTAACTTGGGCCTGGGAGGATGACTTGGTGTGGATTCGCCAGGCTGTGCCGAGGCAGGTATTCTGGGCTCCGGTGGGCGATTGGACAAAGGTGGATTGGGTACGGCGTATGCGTAAATTTCAGGACCAGGATTTTGTCCGCCTGCCGGAGACGCTGGCGGTGCGCATGGTCCATAGCCATCCCCAGGCCAGGATCAAGGCGTCGCGTCCGCAGTGGGAGTATCTTTACTCGGTGCCGGAATTGATCGCCCTGGCCGGCAACCGTTTTCATGCCAAGCAAAACTTGCTCCGGCAGTTCCAGAGCAGCTATATCTGGCGGTATCAACCCTTGAGCGAGGAGTTGATCTCCCTGGTGCTGGAGATGCAGGATCAGTGGTGTGTCTGGCGCAACTGTGATGCATCCCCCGCCCTTGCCGCCGAAGACCGAGCCATTGCCAAGATTCTTGGCTCCTACCGGTCGTTGCCAGGGCTCATGGGTGGGGTGTTGTGGGCCGACTTGCGTGTAATAGCCTTCACAGTGGCGGAGGCTTTGCCGGGGGAGGTGCTGGTTGTCCATTTCGAGAAGGGCATGGGTGAGTACAAGGGCATCTATCAGGCGATCAATCATGAGTTTCTGTCTACGCACCGTGAATATGGGCTGGTAAACCGAGAGCAGGACTTGGGCAACGAAGGACTGCGCAAGGCCAAGATGTCATATAATCCAGTGGACTTCCTGCGAAAATATGAGTTGCTTTGGCTGTGAAGTTATTGGTAATCTAGCCCGTGAGGAGGATCACGCTAGAGGTTTTCATGGCATGGCAGCCTGGCACTGGCGTACTTATAACGATGCGGCTGCAGCGCGGGCGGCGAGGGAATCCTGGCTATGCCGCCCAAACGTGCCTATACTCGACTTTTTATCATGGGAGGAGCACATGTCGTTGATGGTCGATGCACGATGGAAGAAAGATGGAGTTTTCGTGGCTGCGATTGCCGCCCTGTGCGGTTTATTGCTCTGCCTGGGGGCTTGCTCCGACAACAAGGGAGGAGACACCCCGACAACCAAGGATGCCTCGCCCCAGTCGTCTGCTCCCGCCTCCTCTCCTGGCCCGCCAGGGCAGGCGGCGCCCAGTCAAGCGCAAACACAGGCGGCGGTTCCTGGGACAGAAGGGAAATGCGCCTCTCTGCTGACGGCCAAGTGCACGGCATGTCACAATATGGAGCGGATTTGTGAGAAGCTCGGCAAGAAGAGTAAGTCACGCTGGCAGCGGACCATCACCCGGATGGTTGAACGAGGCGCCAAGATGGAGGCCGACGAGTCTGCCGCTGTGCTGGACTGCCTCGACAGCGGCGTTAAGGAATTGCAGAGCGTTTGCCAGTAAGCGGCGAGGAAAAGTGTATGGCCGAAGTAGGGGAAATGAACCGGCTGATGGTGACCAAACAGGTTGCTATCGGCGTTTTCCTAGATGGGGACAATCTTGGCCGGATCCTACTGCCGGCGCGAACCGTGCCCCAGGGTTGCGTGCTTGGCGCCATGCTTGACGTTTTTGTCCACTATGACACGGAAGGGCGGTTGATTGCCACCACGCGCAAGCCGTTGGCCTTTCCCGGCGACTTTGCCTACCTGAAGGTGACGAAGTGCTCCCCGCTTGGGGCTCTGTTGGATTGGGGCTTGCATCACCCGCTGCTCGCACCCACCAGGGAACAGGCCCAGGCCATGCAGGAAGGCAAATCCTATCTGGTGCGCGTTATCCATGATGTGAACAGGAAGCGGATCATCGCCTCTAGCAAGGTCGATCAGTTCCTCGACCAAGTCCCGCCCCAGTACGAGGCGGAGCAGGAGGTCGAGCTTTTAATCGGTGCTCATACCGATTTGGGGTATAAGGCCATCATCAATAATGCCCATTGGGGTGTGCTCTATGATAATGAGGTGTTTCAGCCGTTAAGAAAAGGCGATCGAGTGCAGGGTTTTGTCAAGAAGGTCAGGGACGACCAGAAAATCGACTTAAGCCTACAGCCATCAGGGTATGCCAAGGTCGAGGCCCTGACCGACAAAATTCTCGAGCAGCTGAAACGGCATGGCGGGTTTATGGAGGTCAATGATAAAACGGCCCCGGAGCTCATATATCAGTGGTTTGGGGTGAGCAAGAAGAGTTACAAAAAGGCGATTGGCGCCTTGTATAAGAAAAAATTGATCAGGCTGGATGCGGATGGCATTCGTTTGGTGGGGTGAGTGGGCAGTATCTGAAACCTGTGCTCCCGGCGGCAGACGATTTTTTGTTTGACAGCATGGAATTTTTTTTATACGCTAATAATGGGAGTTTTTAACTGGGTTGCATGGGCTTGTGACTTGAGAGGGCGTGTATGAAGGTAGCGAATGAGCGACGGCGTCAACCGCGTTATCGGCTTGGAGAGGGGGCTATCGCTGTGTCTGCCAATAATCCCGGCCATATTCAGAATATCAGCATGGGCGGGCTTTCCTTCGTCTATATGCACAGCGAGGAAGAAGTTGGCGACGGAGATAGCGTCGATATTCTGGACGGCCAGAATGACTTTTTCATGGAGGGGATTCCGTGTCGCACCGTGTCCGAGAAGCTGTTGATCAACGAGTCGTCGTTCAGCATGATTCGGATGGTGCAACGGTCCTTGGAGTTTGGAGCCATGACCAAGGCGCAACGGGTGCAACTTGAGGCGTATATCGTGCAGCACTCCATGGCGTATGCGTAGAAGTTTGACAGCCCGGGAAGACCCGTTTAAACGATTGCTGATCGTCTCCCAGTGGCGCAGGGGGGCGATAATTGGGGTGGCGCTCTGAGAGGTTAATGCGCTGAATGTCGGCGCGTGATTGCCTAGAGGCACAAAAAAAGTCCGGTGGGGGCACCCCTGCCGGACTTTTTTTGTGCCCTGCTCGGAAAGACTCAGTGCTGCTGGATGTATTTAAACATGGTGAGGATGATCGATACCACAAGGATTGATCCAGTGGTGACCACGAAGATTCCAAAGACTGAAGCGAGCCGTTTAAGCCAACTGGCCGGAGCCCTACGGGTGGAGACCTTATCCAGTTCGCCGGAGGCCACAAGCTGATCGTACTCCCGCGGGCGCTCATGCTTTAATTCGTCCAGAGTGATGGAGCCCACGAAGATGACCGGGTCGAGAGGGAATTTTTCTGGGCGCAGGTGGGTGTTGTAGAAGTGGATGGTGAAGATAAAGCCTGAGGCCAGGAGGGCTTCGTCGCTGTGGATGATGGTGGCTATATTGAGCCAGTAGCCAGGGAAGAAACGAGAGAACTGTTCGGGAAACCAGAGGGCGAGACCCGACGAACCGATAACGGCAATACCCCAGAAGACGGCCATGAAATCGAACTTTTCCCAGTAGATCCACCGCCCGTAATAGGGCCGCTTGCCGCCGAAGAACCACTTGAAGGTCTGGATCATCTCCTTGGCGTCATTCAGGTTTGGCACCAAGCCTTCTGGGTCAAGGATATAGTCGAAGATGTTTTTGCCCGAGTCCTTCCAGGTAGTGTAGAGCAGGATCATGGTGAGGAAGAAGTAGAAGAACGTGATCACCGCGCAGAATCGATGCAGGGCGCCAAGGACGGCGAATCCGCCGAACATGTCGGCGATCTGCACGGCCCAATCCTCCATGGCGAATTTGAGCGCCATGCCGGTGACTGCCAGGGTCAGGAAGCTGATGATGATCAATAGATGGATGAATCTCTGGAAGACGGAAAATCTCTCCACATACAGCGTTTGTGTCTTGGCCATGTCTCTTGTCCTTTTTCTATGTGTTGAGTGGCAAATTATGACTATTCGTTGGTGTTGCAGGCTCGTACACCGGGATCAGTGGCCGTTTTTTATGGCCTTGACCCGTTCGATGATGGAGCGCGGCACCCACAGGATGGTGTGCAGCCCGAAGAAACCGAAAGTGCCTACCAGCAGGCCAGTCATGGCCCAGAAGGTGTAGAACAGGTAGGGGTATTTTTCCTTATCTCCGTGGGTGGCGTGGGTCAGGTAGGTGGTGAAGCTCAGGTTGGCCTTGGGGTGACAGGGCGAGCAGGTTTTAACGATATTATCTGTGTTGATGCTTGACTTGGGGTCATGGGCCGGCATGATGTTGTGGGAGCCATGGCAGTCTGAGCATTTGGCAGTGCGTTCGCCGCCTTTCAGCATGGAGGCGCGGCCGTGATAGGTCTCCAGGTAGGTTTCTGTCTGGTGCTCATGGCAGTTGCCGCATTGTTTGGCAATGATCAGACGGAAGTCCTTTTCGTGGACCTGGGCGATGGAGTGGTCGGTGTGGCAGTCGATGCAGACAGGCAATTTCTTGTCGGTCTTGGTAACCAGCGGGCTGTGCACCGATTTCTTGAACTGATCAACGATGCCCACATGACATTTGTTGCAGGTGTTGATAATGTTGTTGCGGTTGACGCTGGATGTCGGCTCGCTGGCCTTCTGGACATCGTGGGCGGTGTGGCAGCTGCTGCACACCGCAGTGACAATCAAGCCGTCTTCGAACAGGCCTTTACCGTGGACCGACATGGAGTAGTTCTGGGTGATGTTGTGCTTGTTCAACTCATGGGTGGCGGTCATGGTTGACCCTTCCTGATGGCAGCGTCCGCAGGTGTAAGGGATGTTCAATGGGTAGGTGGTTGAGCGGGGATCCTCGGGCTTCAAGATGTCATGCTTGGAGTGGCAGTCCTTGCATTTGGGCGCATACTTATCGCCCTTGGCCATGGCCACGCCGTGGGCGCTCTTGCTGTAGGTGTTGGCGACCTCGTCATGGCAGTTGGAGCAGTCCACGGGGCTCATCGGGAAGGGGTGCTCGTCGCCAGCCACTTCGGCCTCAATATGGCAGGAGACGCAGCCGTTGCCGGCATGCACTGTTTCCTTGAAGGTGGCCTCGTCAACGTAGAGGCTGATGGTGTTACCGTCTTTTTGGGCGGTCAGGGATTTGTCGCTGTGGCAGCCGAGGCAGTCATCGTTGGTCAGGGCAAAAGCGCTGCCTGCGGTCAGACTGAGAGCGCTGAGCAGGATGACAAGTGATGTTCCGGCCCGGGAAAGCAGTGTGTCCTTGTGACTCATCGGTGAAACCCTCCGTGCGATTAAGATATTGAAAATATAACAATTAATGTATTGATGGTCGAAGTCTCTGGCCGTTGTGTAAATGCGGCCGCCAAGTTGCTGCTGCCCTGGGTCTCTTTAGCCGGAATTCTGGCAAAATGGTGATAGACAATCGCCAATTTTCGGCTATTGGTATCATGAGCCGTTTTATTTAAACGGAGGATGCAATGAAACGCAAGAAAAAATGAATGAACGCTCATTTTTTCTTGCCGCCAACGGATAAATCCTTTAGATCAGATGGCGCGGACTTGAAGAGTTCCACAAGAAATGAGCCGGATGACGGCAACTGTGAGGGAGTTATGGGTAATGGCGGTCAGGGGAAGGCCGAAAAGGCGGTCCCAACGTACACGAAAATCGGCTGGGTAGTTGCCTGGCTGGTGATGCTCATCATTGGGGGAATGATCCTGCGCAACTGCGCCACGTCGATAATTTATGGCCGGAAAACAGATGCCCAGCAGGTAGAGGCCTATTACAAGACCGGCCTTGCCGACGGGACGTTGGGGCATGGTCCTGTGCTTCGAGATGAGGCGGTGGAAAATCCGGTGCTGCGCAAGGCCTACAGTAAAGGGTATCGCGAGGGCTTGGACCGAGCGCGGCAAGCGGCCGGCAGCCGGTGAACGGACCAGATTTTTGGTCTTATTTTGCTACAGTTACGCTGATGGTCACCCGGCGATCAGGTGTTTTTTGCGGGGTCTGGGAGGGGGGGGCAGAGTCCGCCTGCTCGATGGCAGCGGCCGGAGCGCCCTGCGCGATCAGGAAGGCCAGCACCGCCTGCGTTCGTTGGGCCGCGAGTTGCTGTAAGGCCTCGCCGGCCGGGGGGCTCTTGGCAGGGCCTTTGGGTGGGCGGAGCAAAGCTTTTTGGTCGGCGGAATCGCTTGACCCCGCAAGGCGGATGGCGGTCAGCGGATGGCGGGTGAGAAAGGCGGCCAGCGGCTGCAATCGTTCTTCCATCGCCGGGGTGAGCTGACTCGATCCCGCCCCGAAATCCACGCCTTCCACGATCGTTTTTTGCTCGGCCCCCAGGAGGCTGAGTGGCGAGACGGCAGCCTTGAGCAGCAGTTGGTTGAGAAAGCCCTTCATCCCTTCGAGGTAGGTGAAGCCGCTATCAGTGCGGCCATCAATCGGTACGGTCAGGGAAATGAACCCATCGTTGTCCTGGAGCAAGGCCTGGATCAGGGGAAGATTTTCCCAGGTGGTCCCGTGTGCCTTGATCGCTTGAGCTGCCAGGGGCTTGCCGAGCTTCAGCCCGGTCATGGTCAGGCGGCTTTGGTCGTGGATTACGGAGTTTTCAAAGGTCATCTCGTTGGCAAAGCCCAACGTCCCCTCCTTGATGGTAAATCCCCAATACGGTTCTATTATAGCGGCCAGTGACGCCAGAGGGACACCCTCCACCTTGCTGTTCACCGTCATTCCTGGCGGGGTGGCAAAGGGGCGGATGGCGCCTTCCACCTGAAACTCTCCGCTACTCTCCATCTGGCCGGTGAGGGTAAACGGGATGGCCTGCTCCCTGGCCACAATGCAGTCGGAGAGTGTGCCTTTGATCTTGCTGTGGTTGAGGGTGATCCCTGGCGGGCCGGGGAAGTCATAGATCAGTGTGCCGTCGTTGATGTGGATGGACTTGATCGCCACAGCCGCCTTGTCTGGCGATGGCCCCGGCTGCCACCCGGCCTGGAAGAGAGAAGGCAGGATGGGCAGGCCGTTTTCGCTGGCGCTTACCTGTAGGGCCGGGCTGTCGAGATTGAGCCGGCCAATGGCCAGGGAGAGAGGCCGCAGCCTGATTTCGGTCTCTTCCGCCTCGACTTTACGGCAGCTGAACGGCGGGGCCGTGAGTCCGGTGATGGCCCATGCGCCTTTGTAGTCGAGGGCGGGCAGCGCAAGAGTGCCGTCGAAACTTAGGAGCCCCTTGCCTGGTCTGACGAAGTAGCGATCAAGAATGGGCTGGAACATCGCCAGCGGAATATCGTTGGCCTGGATGGCCAGGCTGGCGGTGAAGGGGGCGAGGGAGAAGGCGCCGGTGGCCTGGAGCGGATATTTGTCCTCCAGCATGCCGGTCATGGTCAGAGAAGCCGGCTGGCCAGGGGCGATCTGGTCGGTCTGGAGATCGAAGCGTTCCAGGCGTAGGGTGATGTCTGGCGGGCCTTGATTTTCGATCAGCAGGCTGCTGTTGGTCAGTTCCAGGCCCGTGAGGTCGAGGGCTGGCAGAGGAGCGCTCTGATCGTCAGGGGTGGAGAGTAAAGTCTGCCATGCGGCGGTGGCGCTGGCCCTTCGGCAGACGAGTTTTGCCTGCTGCGCGCGGACCTTGCCGAGATGCAGCGTTGGCTCATGCAGGGTGAATGCCCCTTGCTCGCTGTGCCAAACGGGAATGTCAAGGGTTTGATTGTTGAGTTCGATCCGGAGGTTTTTGGCCTGGATGGCCAGGGGCTCGAGGTGGAGATCCAGGTGCTGCTCAGGGCCAAGTGCTACCTCGAAATTGGTTTGGACCTGATCGATGGAACCACTGGCCACCGGGAGCCTCAGACCGGTGGCCTGCAATAGGCCTTGCATGGCTAGGACATCAATCGTATTGGCGATCATCATTCCTTTGGCGATAAACGGGGTGCCGCCGGCGCTGCCCTGGATGCTGAGGCGAGAGCCGGAAGCGGCACGGGCATTGAGGGAGAAAAAGGCCTGCTCCGGGCCGTCAGATGAATGGGCGCTATTGATGGAGGCATCAATCCCTTTCCACTCTGTGGCCGGTTCGGGAGAAGATCCGGCTGGGGAGAGGATCTCGCCGTTGTTGATCTGGAGGAGGGAGATTGGGATGGCCCCTTGCTGCCTTGGGTCGGACTGGATGAGGGCCGCGGCCAGGAGGCGCCAGGGTGGGGCGCCTGCAGTGGCGCGCTGCCAGACAGGGTGAGCCAGGGTGAGGGCGTCGGCGTGGAACTGTTTGCTCATCGGGGCCAGCCAGCCTTTGATCCGGCCGGTGTCGGCCTTGAGCTGACCTTGGCTGCCTGACCCCTGGAGTGAGCGCAGGGAAACCTCTCCGATCAGGCGGAGTTTCTCGGCGTGGGTGGCGTCATAGAGCAACTCGAGGTCGAGATCTGCCTGACCGCCCAGACTGTGGATGCCAATCTCCCGGGGCAAGTACTCCGTGTAGGCGGCTAGGTCGAGGTTCTTCATGGTGAAATTCATGCGGGCGGACGTCGGCCCCTGCTGGGGTTGCGTGGTCTGCCCGGCCATGGTAATGGGGGTGCCATTGACCCGGGCGGCTAGCCGGGGCTGGAGACCGCCGCTGTGATACGGGATGTTTTCGATAGCTGGCAGGGAGAGCGTGATTTCTTCCAGGCGATGGGTCTTGGCGGTCAGCCGGTCGTCATAGCGCACTTCCCCGCTGTTGAGGGAGATATTGTTGATCGAGTAGCGGTTGATGGCGCTGGTCAATAGCCAGGCCCAGGCGGGGTGCGTGTTTGCCGCCGGCGGTGCCAGAGTCGTGATGTTATAGCGGTTGCCCGTATCGTGGACCAGATGGAGGAACGGCTGATCAAGGCTCAACTCCTGGCAGATGAGCGCCCGGCGAGACAGCGAGGCGGCCTCCAGGTCAACGGTCAGTCTGGAAAATGAGAGTATGGGGTCGACGGTATCGGATGGGTCGGATACGAGCGGGCCGATGATGCCGTTTGTCAGGGTAAGGCGTAGGCGCAAGGGGTCAAACTCCACCTGGCCGATGGTGATTGGCCGGCCCAGGTAGCGGGCGAGGGCGTGGGTGCCAAAGGTCTTGATCAGGTGGGGGACGACAATAAAGCCGCAGGCAAGATAGAGCATGGCGGCAATGCCCAGCAGGGTGAGGACAGGGCCTGTCGGGAACGGGGTCTTGCTCTTCGGGGGGACTGCTTGCCGCGAGAAGTGGGGGCGGCGCGGTCCGCGGAGGGGCTGGGGCGGTTCGCCAACTCTCGTGGCGTCAGGCCTGTCGATCGATATTTCGCCAAACGGGTCATGGCGGCTGGGTTGTTGTTTCATCACAAGGGGGCTGCGGCACACAGGATCGTTAGCGGAAGACGCAGGCGGCCGGGGCAGAGTGGTTTCCGTCCGCGCCTTGGGGCTTGCCTCGGTCCGGCGTTCCGCCGGGATTTTTCATTGTCTTGTCGTGGACGGTATGATACATTTAAAAATCAACGAAATCAACATGATAAATCGTTGGCTCCCGGGCTGGGAGATCCGGCCGGGAAAGAGTGAATCCGCACTGTAACTACAAATACCCCATGCCGCTTATCCCGGCGAGATGACTATGAAAATGTTGAGACTACCACGGGCGTTGTTGGTGTTGCTGGTGACCCCCCTGTTGACTTTGGGGATCAGCATCGCCGCTCTTTGTTTGATTTCCTGTTGCCGGGGCTCGGTATCCAGGATTCAGGCCTTGGCCAGAGGGTGGGCCCGAGCTACCTGTTGGCTGGCTGGGGCCCGGGTGTCGGTGGAGGGGCGGGAGCATCTCATGACCGCCGGGCCATACATCTTTGCGGCTAACCACCAGAGTCAGTTCGATATCTTCGCCCTGCAGGGATACCTAGGCGTTGACTTTCGCTGGCTGGCCAAGAAGGAGTTGTTTGCGGTCCCCGTCTTTGGCCCCGGCATGCGGGCGGCAGGCTATATACCGGTGGACCGTTCCCGGGGGCGGCAGGCCATGCAGAGTCTGCTCGAGGCAGCTCGGCGGATCAGCGACGGGACTTCGGTGATCATCTTTCCGGAAGGGACCAGGAGCCGCGACGGCCGGTTGCAGGACTTCAAGAGCGGCGCCATGGTCCTGGCCATCAAGGCCGGAGTACCCATTGTTCCGGTGGCCATCATCGGTACCCATGCCATCTTGCCCAAGGGCAAATTGTTGGCTCAGCCGGGGCAGGTGGTGATCAGGGTCGGCCAGCCCATCGACACGGCGCAATACTCGGCGGCAGACAAGCAGGTACTGGCCACCCGTCTGCAGCAGGACGTGGCGGCGCTACTGGCCGGCTAGTTCGAGCACGCCTCTGCCGCTGTCCATGACTACGGGGCGGCCAATGGGCAGGACGATATTGCGGGGCCCGTGGCCGGCCGGAAAGTTGGCCCATACCGGGATCTGCTCCCCAGTGAGGTCCAGGGTGCGCTGCCAGATCAGCTCCAGGTCCGGGACACGGTACAGGGAGCTGTCCAGGAATTCGCCGAGGATGATCCCGGCCAGGGAATCGAGGCGTCCTGACAGGCTCAGCTGGGTCAGCAAGCGGTCAACGCGATAGGCGGACTCGTTGATGTCCTCGATGAGCAGGATGGCGCCTTGCCATTCTGGCTCAAAGGGGGTGGCCAGCAGTTGAGCCAGGCAGGCCAAGTTGCCGCCAATCAAGCGGCCGCAGCCCTGGCCGGGGCGCAGGATCTCCAGGCCTTTGATCCGTACCTGCTCCTGGGCATGGACCGAGAGCTGGTTGAGCATCTCTGTCATGGCCGGGCTGCCATCGCGGGCCAGGGTCGAGAGCATGGGGCCGTGGAAGGTGACTAGGCCGGTTTGGCGGTGGATGGCGTTGAGCAGTATGGTCAGATCCGAAAAGCCGACAAGGATTTTTGGTTTGCGCCGGATAAGATCAAAGTCGAGCCTGGTCAGGAGCCGGGCGCAGCCGTAGCCTCCCCGCACCGCCACAATGGCCTTGACCTCGTCATCGTCCCAAAGCTGATGCAACTCCTCGAGCCGTCGCTGGTCCGAGCCGGCAAGGTAGCTGTCTTTGCGGCAGATGTCGTCAGCGTACTTGACCCTGATGCGGTTGTCCCGCAGGAGTTGCAGCCCCTGGCGGAAGACGTCTTCCCGGATCGGTCCAGCCGGGGCGGCCAAGCCAATGGTGTCGCCTTTCTGCAGACATGGGGGATGGATGGGGGGCTTACCCATGGCAGCGCTCATGGATCAGGCGGAGTCCTTCCAGTGTCAGGTTGGGCTCGATGGCCTCCAGGGATGGGGCGTAGGGGGCGATGAGCACTGCCATGCCGCCAGTGGCAATGACCTTGGGCGTCCCTTGCTCGGTGAGCATTGCGGTCTTGAGCCGTTTGATGAGCCCTTCCACCAGGCCGCCATATCCGTAGAGGATGCCGGACTGGATGGCAGTGACCGTGGAGGTGCCAATGGCCTGGGGCGGCGGGATATTGATGTCCACCCTGGGGAGCTTGGCGGTCTTGCTGCCCAGGGCGTCGATGGCGATGCCCATGCCAGGGGCGATGGCGCCGCCCAGGTACTCGCCGCGGGCGGAGACGCAGTCGAAGGTGATGGCGGTGCCGAAATCGACGATGATCAGGGCTTGCTGGTAGAGATGGTGGCCAGCGGCAGCATTGACAATCCGGTCCGCACCGACCTCGGCCGGGTTGTCGAGTAGGATGGGAAGGCCGGTTGCTGTCTGGTGATCGACCAGGATGGGATTGGTGGTCAGCGTCCGGGCAAAGGCGAGCCAGGCGCCATTCAGATGGGGCACCACGCTGGCGAGGATGACGCCATGGAGGCTGTCTGCGGCAAACTTGGCCAGGGCAAACAGACTATGGGTGATCACGGCGATTTCGTCGGCGGTATGCTGGCGATTGGTCTGAATCCGCCAGTGATGATGGATTGTGTGGCGGTTGAAGATGCCGATGACGGTATGGCTGTTACCAATGTCGATGGTGAGAAGCATGGGCGGAAGAGAGGTTGGGGGCAGTCTTTTATGGGGAGAGGCTGACGACCGATGGGAGCCCGCCCCGGCTGGAGGCGTTATTGGCCGAGAGTGCGGTTTTCCCGCCACAGCATGATGCCCAGGCCTGCCGTGAACAGGCCGCCAAAGAGGCTGGTCCACCAGGGCATCGTCGATCCGGCGATAACAACCTCGACGCCCAGGACGAGACGGGTCAAGTGCAGCGCCGCGATCAGGAACAGAAAGATGGTGGTAATCATGGAGACGGGTTTCATGGCTTTTTCTCCAGGCACATGCTGCCCCTGATCGTTGGCGTCAGGGGCAGCATGTGTGGCAGATATTAGTCAGCTTTTTTCAGGGGCATCCCGCACTTGCAGCCGTTCGGTTTGTCTGAAAGGGTGTTGCAGGCGCAGGTGCCGCCGCAGTTACAGAAATAAATGCCTGTGCCCTGGAGGTTGACCCGCTTGACCGCCATGCCGCAGCCGCACTTGGTCGGATCCTTGGGGTCGATGCTGCACTTGCAGCCTTCCTTGCATTGGCAGACAATAACCTCGTTTCCTTCGACCTTGATCACATGGCCCCAGGCCATTGGCGAACCGCATTTGCAATTGCCCGGTTTGAGGCTGACGGAATTGCATTTGCATTGTGGTCCGCAGTTGCAGCTATAGAGTACGTCGCGTCGCTCTTCCTGGGCGGTTGTCGGACCTGTGGTCATACAGGCGGTCAGCAGGACGGATGCGCAAAGGGCCAGCAAGAGCGATTTGAAAAGATTCATGAGGTGCCTCCTTGGGTTGGTGGGAGTTTTTTGATAGTTTTCACCAGACATTTGTCCATAATGGTAGCATTGTTGGCGAGGAGATGGCAAATGATTTTTGCTGAGGCTTGTCCTGCCTCCCCTGTTGACTAATACTGGAAAAAGTGATTACACCTGGTCAAAGCCAGGTATTAGGTGGGTCATGTCGATGCTGACTGAAGCTGCCGCGCGATGACTGTTTGCATTCGTGGCTCCCTCCACCTCTTATCCAGAGAGTGGCGCTATAGAGACTGTGACCAACTAAAATGCCGGGAGGGCATTGTGCAGAGAGATGAACGTTTTGCCAGGGCAGGGCTGGTGATCAAGGTTGGGTTATGGGCCAACGCCTTGCTGATGGTTATGAAGCTCGCGGCCGGGTACTTCGGCAAGTCGGAGGCGGTCTTTGCCGATGGGGTCGAGAGCGCCTGTGATTCTGTGGCGATGCTGTCGACCTTGGTCGCCCTCCATATTGGCCGCAAGCCTTTGGATGAAGATCACCCCTACGGGCATGGAAAGGCGGAGAGTATTGCCGCTATCCTGGTGTCTTTGTTGATCCTGGCCACCGGCGGCGGCATCCTCTATAAGGCCGTGCGCACGGTCCTGGCAGGTGTGTATGAAGAACCGCAGGCGATGGCGGTGCTGGCCGCCCTCTTGACCATCGTCGCCAAGGAGTCGTTGTTTCGATATACCCAGCGGGTGGGGACTTTACTGGGGAGTCCGGCGGTGCTGGCCGTTGCCAAGGATCACCACAAGGACGCCATAACTTCGGTGGCCACCATGGTCGGCGTCACCGGGGCTTTTTTCGGGTTTCGGATCATGGACCCTTTGGCTGCCGGGCTGACGGCTTTTTTTATTTTCCGCATCGGCTATGAGTCTTTCAACACCGCGGCCCATGAGCTGATGGATGGCCAGCCGGACGATGAGTTGGTGGCAAACATTACGGAGTTGGCCGAAGCCGTGGATGGGGTGGAGCACGTCCATGAGATCAGGTGCCGGCGTTCAGGGCAGTATGTTATTGTCGATCTGAAGCTGGATATGGATCCGGAGATGACGGTCAAGCGTTCCCACACTATAGCCAGTGAGGTAAAACGGCAGGTTTTCGAGAGCTTCTCACAGGTTGGGGATGTGATGATTCATATCAACCCCCACGACGAGGAGCACGAAGACTTGATCCGGCTGTGATCCCATGTGATTTGGAAATGGAATCACGGGGGGCTCGGGGAGCGGAAGGAGGCTGTGTGACAGTGGGATTGGGCAAGGAACCCTGGCGGGAGAGGGGGGTGTGATGTGTTGTCAACATGGTGACAAGTACAAGGAAATGGCGGTGGCAGGCAGTGATGGGGTCTTGTGCACCGGCATGAATATGGGGCACTACTTCCTCCTTTTTCTGCTGGTGGTGGTGCTCGGGGCCTGCCTCCATGTGGTGGCGGATTATTGCCATGCCATCATCCTTGCCATCATCCTCGCCCTGGTGTTCACTCCGGTGCACCGTTTCCTCCTCAGGGTGGTCAGCGGCCGGCGTCAGGTTGCAGCCCTGCTTTCGTCCCTGGTATTGACCATGACCGTGCTCTTGCCCCTCGTTTTTGTCGGTGTGTCGCTGGTTCGCCAGGGGATCGACTCTTTTGGCGCCATTCACGCCTGGATCTCGGCCGGCGAGCACCAGAAACTCTTAACCCTGCCCCTGATGGTCAAGGCCAGGTCCGTTCTTTCTCCCTACCTCCCCAATATGTCAAGGTTTGCCGCGCAATTGGGCGGCGCTCCCCTCGATCAGAGGGTGCTGGATGCCACTTCGCTGGTGGGCCGGTTTCTGGTCGATGAGGGTGGTTGGGTCATGGGTAACTTCACCGCCCTTGTCGGCCAGTTTTTCCTCATGCTCTTTACGTTCTTCTTCATGGTCCGGGATGGGGAGGATATCGTCAACGGCCTGCAGCATTTGTTGCCCATGTCGTCCAGCCACGAGGAGAAGATCTTGGCCAAGGTGCGCGACGTTTCCCGTTCCGTGCTTTTGGGCACCTTGGTTACCGCCTTGGCGCAAGGTGCCGCCGGGGGGCTGGCCTTTTGGTGGGTAGGGTTGCCTGGGGTGTTCTGGGGGACAATGATGGCCTTCGCTGCCCTCATTCCCTTCGTGGGGACGGCGTTGATCTGGGTGCCAGCGGGGCTGTATCTCGTGATCATTGACCGCTGGAGCGCTGCCGCCTTCATCGTGGGCTGGTTCCTACTGGTGGTCGGGATGCTCGATAACCTGCTGAGGCCTCTGCTGATGAGGGGTTCAGCCAGCATGAGCCCAATGCTGATCTTCTTTGCTCTGCTTGGCGGGATTAATACCTTTGGTTTGATGGGGCTGCTCTATGGCCCGTTGTTGTTCGGCCTGGCCCTGGTGCTGTTGTATATCTATGAAATTGAATTTGAGCCGTTTCTGACTGGCCAGGACCAGGTGTGAAAGGGAGACCCGTGAGGCGCGGAACTTATGCTGAGCGGCGGCGGGGGGGGAAGCAGTTTGTCTGTCATTGCTGCAAGAAGGAGTTGCCCTTCTGTTGGAACTGCCCCTGCGGGTTTCAGATCTGTGACCCGTGCTTTCAGGAGAATAAGTGGGGTCTGACCAACGGACCGACCTGGGTCTGTCCCGATTGCGGCCGCATCCGGATGATGTGACGGGGTGGAGGGAAAGACGGAGCGGGTGAGCTCCGGGTAACCGTCAGTCATTCCCCGTGACGTGGGAATAGAGATGGTGACAGAGGCCTCCTGTGCCCTGTCCTAAACGATAGGGCGCGCTCAAGGCGAGGAGAGTGTCGAGGAAGTCGACGCTACGGCGGAAGGCGTCTGGGTAGTCGCCACTCTTTTGGTGGAAGGCGGCCAGGGCAGCGGCGAAGGTGCAGCCGGTGCCGTGGGTGTTGGCGCTGATGATCCTGGGGTGTGTGCGGAAGAGGGGCTGCTCTTCTCCGGCCAGCAGCAGGGTGTCGGTCACCTCGCTCTGGTCTTGATTGAGGTGGCCGCCTTTGATCACCACGGCCTTGAGCTGAGGACAGGACGTAAAGAGCCCTTGCGCGGCAGCGACGGCCTCAGTGAGGGTCGTGGCATCGAAACCAGTGAGGATCTGCAACTCGTCCCGGTTGGGGGTCAGCACCGTGGCCCGCGCTGCGACTTGTCGAATGCCGTCCATGCTGTCGGTGGTCTGCCGTGGTTTGCCGACGCTGGAAAACACCACCGGGTCGTAGATAACCTCACCGGTGAACCCTGCCAGAGCCTGGCAGAGGGCCGTACCGATGGCGGTGGTGCCGATCATGCCGATCTTGACATGGCTCACGGCGAAGTCGGCGAGGACGGCCGCAGTCTGTTGAAAAACCAAATCCGGCGGCAGCGGGTGGCATGATTGCACGCCCAGGGTGTTTTGGACGGTGAGGCTGGTGATAACCGCGCAGCCGTATGCCCCAAGGGCGGTGAAGGTCTTGAGGTCCGCTTGGATGCCGGCCCCGCCGGAGGGGTCTGATCCGGCAATGGACAGGAGGGCCCTGGCCTCTCGGCGGTTCATGCCCCGGCCGCGGGCCGGATCGATTGCACGGTGACCTTGTAGCTTACGGCTTGCCCGGCCAGCGGGTGGTTGAAATCAACCGTGACCAGGCTCCCGTCGATGGCGGTTACCAGGGCTGGAACCTGCTCTTTCTTCCCTTCGTGCTCAACCGTCAGGCCGAGGACCATGCCGACGCTGAGGGTTGACTGGCCGGGCAGGACCGAGCGGTCGACGGTATGGACCAGCTCGGTCTTGCTCGGCCCGTACGCCTCGTCCGCCTGGAGGCGAAAGGTCTTCACCTCGCCCTCGCCCATGCCGACGACCTGGGTGTCAAAGGCCGCCATCACGCTGCCGTCGCCCACCGTAAACTCCAGGGGGCCGCTGGTTTCCGAGGATTCAAAGAGTTCGCCGTTGTCGAGGATTCCATCGTAGAGGACCACGACGGTGTCGCCTGTTTTTACCTTCATATCATCTCCTTCTTTCATGCTTCGGTATTGGCTTTTTGAAAAGTGACCTTGAACCTGCTGATGGATTCGATCAACCCGCCCACCTTGGCCGGTGGCGAGGCTGTTCTGATCTGTTGGTCCGCAGGGATCTCATGACCCGTGATGAATCCCTCCACCTCCGCGCCATAGGACAGCAAGGTCATCTTGGTTAGCTTGAATAGGTCATTGTAGGGGAATGGCTTGGGATAGTGGCCGACCAGGGTGTCGATGTAGATTCTCATCTTTTCGAGATCCTCCTGAGTGCCGCCAAAGAAACCTTTGCAGTTGTTGATCCCCTTCTCGAGGAGGAGTTGGAGTTCGATCTCGCTGACGGCGGCCTTGCCCTGCAACGACTTCATCATCAACTTGAGTGAGCGGATGATCCCGCTGGTGCCCTCAAAAAAGGAGCGGGTCATCCGGGCGGAGAGTGCGGCAGGATTGAGCAGGGCGCCAGCCACTTCCACCTCTTTCTGCAGACCGGGGATGATCCTGTTTTTTAGGAGGAGGCAGAGGAGGTTGATGCTGTCCAAGGCGGTGCTGGTGGTGTTCAGGGTGTCTTGGATGCCTCGTTTGTGATAGAGGCCGGAGAGCAGGATGGCCATGGCCTGCGTCTGGGCGGCGAGCCCGGCAAGTAGGCCTGCCGGAGGTTCTGTCTGGAGGGCGCAAAGGTCATCCTTGATGGTGGCGAGGATGGTGACTTCTCGCTCCATGTTGTCGGCGATGTTGTCCAGAAAGATCTTGATTTCCCGGTTCGCCGAGAGCGCCACTTCGATGTGGTGAAAGAGGATTTCTTCGGCCAGGCGGGGCAGTTTGCTGATGTCCAGACGCCGGAATCGGGCTTCCATGCGATCTGGTTCCTGGCGAAGCATAGAGAGGCTTGGACCGCCTTCTGTGGGTATGTCGTCATCTTTGTCGGTCAAGCGGGCCAGTGCCGTCGCGCCTGTGGTCAGTTGTTCTTTCTTGCCAGGGGTTAGCAGTGTGGTGATGGCCACCAGGGGGGAGATGGCGAGTTGCTGGCGCAGGCAGGTGTCGGCCGCCGCAAGGGGGCGGAGCGAGTCGTGCAGTTCTTCCTTCAGGTGGGCAATGCCGCGGATTTTCGTCTCAAGTTTCTGGGCGGCGGCCAAGGCGGCAGCCGGGGCTGAGCAGTCGATGCAGTCAGCGAGTTGATTGCCGATTTCGTTGTTCCAGGCAACGATCTGTTTGCCGATTTTTTTTGCCTGCTGCTGATAGCTGGCGATGTTGCCTTTGATTAGCTCAAAGTCGAGTCCTATGCCTCGCAAGAGCGACCCATACTTTTTGGAGTCGATGGCGCTCCAGTCGGCGATCTTGGGATCTTTAAGCAGTGTTACGATGGACTCTTTCTCACGCTTCAAGTCGGAGCGCAGGGCGTGGAGGGTAGCGGTAGCGTTGTCGATTTCGGACATCGTATGGGCTTGCATTTAAGGAACTTTGGCGCAGCCTTCTGTGCGAGGCCATCACGCGGGCGTTTTGGATGTCATTGTCTGCACAGGGAAAGGTCCTGAGAGGGCACCATATTACCTGAAATCCCGGTATTTGGAAATCCAAAAAATAGGGGGCGTGGCGGGGGAACCTGCTTGACAAAAATGACAGTTCCGCATAGGGTAAAACCCCTGTGGCTATTCTGATTGATCGACAGGGCAGGCTGAAGGGCGAGATGGAGTTTTTCTGTGAGAAGTATCGACAAGCGATGGCCGCTGAGGGGGCTTTTTGCCGCCACTCTACTGAATACTGTAAGTTCAGGACGGCCTGTATGATCCAATTCGTGTCCAAGGAGAACAGAAAAAAAGCCGAGGCTGCTGATGATGATCAGGCGGAAGGGCACACCGCTGCATCGGCAGGCTGCGGCCGACAGCCGGGCGGCTTTGCGTGTCGTGGCGAAAACGAAAAGAGTTAAGGACTTGATGATGGAACTTGTAAATTTTGCCAAGGGGGATGGTCTGATTCCTGCCATTGCCCAGGATCATGCGACCAACGAGGTGCTGATGTTGGCCTATGTCAACGAAGAGGCCTGGCAACAGACCCTGGCCACCGGCAAGGCCCATTACTGGAGCCGCTCCCGGAACCAGTTGTGGTTGAAGGGCGAATCGTCCGGGCATGTCCAGCTGGTCAAGGAGATCCTGGTGGACTGCGATCAGGACACCGTGATCTATCGGGTTGAGCAGTTAGGCGGGGCAGCCTGCCATAAGGGGTATCACAGTTGTTTTTTCCGGCGGGTCGAAGGCGGGTCGCTGGTTGTTAAAGATACGGTAGTCTTTGATCCGGCGGAGGTATACAAGAAATGAAGGTGTTGAAGCTTGGCATTCCCAAGGGGAGCCTGGAAAAGGCGACCATTGAACTATTCGAGAAGTCGGGGTGGAAGATCAAGCTCTCCTCCCGCAACTATTTCCCTGAGATCGATGATCCGGAGCTGTCCTGCTCCATCTGTCGGCCCCAGGAGATGTCCCGTTACATCGAGCGTGGGGTGCTGGACGCCGGCATCACCGGCCTGGACTGGACCATGGAGAACGAGTCAGACGTGGTCGTAGTCGCCGATTTGGTCTACTCCAAGGTCAGCCGCAAGCCGACCCGCTGGGTAGTGGCGGTGCCTGGCGACTCCGACATCAAAGAGTTGAAAGACCTGGAAGGCAAGAAGATCTCTACCGAGCTGGTCAACTACACCAGGAACTTTTTTGCCGACCAGGGGATCAAAGTCGATATCGAGTTCTCCTGGGGCGCCACCGAGGCCAAGGTGGTATCCAAGCTGGCCGATGCCATTGTCGAGGTCACCGAAACCGAGTCCACCATCCGGGCCCATGGTCTCAAGGTGATCCACGAGATGCTCCAGTCCAATACCCAGTTCATCGCCAACAAGGACGCTTGGGCCGACCCGTGGCGGCGCGAGAAGATCCAGAATATCGCCCTCCTCCTGCAGGGGGCGCTCCGGGCCGATAATATTGTGGGTCTGAAGATGAACGTCTCCAAGGAGAATCTGGACCGGGTCATTGCCCAGTTGCCCAGCATGAACGCCCCGACCATCGCTCACCTCTATCAGAAGGAGTGGTACTCGGTGGAGACGGTGATCTCCGAGCACGAGGTCCGCGACCTTGTGCCCAAACTGCTGAAGAGCGGCGCCGAGGGGATTATCGAGTACTCCCTGAACAAGGTCATCTGAGGGTGGCGATCAACTACTCGGCCGTGGAGTTCCTGGTCAGCGCCTATGCCCTGAGGCAGCTCCCGGAGCCGGTGCATCCTGAGATTGCCTTTGCCGGCCGCTCCAACGTCGGTAAGTCCAGCCTGATCAACCGCCTGATCAACCGCCGCAACCTGGTCAAGGTCAGCGCCAAGCCCGGTAAGACTCAGAGTCTGAATTATTTTGGGGTGGACAACGCCCTCTACCTGGTGGATCTGCCAGGCTATGGCTACGCCAAGGTGCCCATGGCGGTCAAGGGGATGTGGCAGGGGTTGATCTCAGACTATATCGAGACCAGGGAGACCCTGTGCTGCGTGGTGGTGATCATCGATATCCGTCATCCGTTGAAGGATCTGGATCTGGAGTTGGTTACCTGGTTGCGGGAGGTGGGGGTGCCCTATCTGCCGGTCTATACCAAGCTGGACAAGATCACCCGGGGGCAGCGCCAGCAGCATGCCGCTGCCTTGGATGCCGGCCTCACGGTGGCCTCTGGCGAACGGGTGCTGTTTTCGTCGTTGACCGGCGAGGGCAGGGATGAGTTGATCGCCCGGCTGGAAGGGTTCATGGCGGCGAGTCGGGTTACTGGCGCAGATAACCATAGCGAGGAGCAAGGATGAGAGAGCTGCCCTGCTGGACGATCATGAATTGCGAGAATCATACCTGTGCCGCCCGTCTGCGCACTGACAGGGAGTGCTGGGAGTTGGCCCGGGAGAGCGAGGATTATCGAGCCGAGTTCAACGTCTGCGCCGACTGCCTGGTCTTTGTCCTGAAGACCGGCGCCCAGCCGCTCTCGCCCCCAGATCTGGCGCTGATTGCCCATGGCAGGCGCTGTCCTCTGGCCCGTTAGGGTCTCGCCTCAAGTCTGATCCGATTTCAATACCGCCAAGAACGCCGTCTGCGGGATGTCCACATTGCCGACGGTCTTCATCCGCTTCTTTCCCGCCTTCTGTTTCTCCAGCAGTTTTCTCTTTCGTGAGATGTCGCCGCCATAACACTTGGCCAACACGTCCTTGCGCAGGGCCGAGATGGTGGTCCGGGCAATGACGTTGCCGCCGATGGCTGCCTGGATGGCGATCTTGAACATCTGGCGCGGGATCTCTTCCTGCAGTTTCTCACAGGCGTGCAGGCCGCGCTCCCTGGCCCTGGCCCGGTGGGTGAGCTGGGACAGGGCGTCGACGCGTTCGCCGTTGACCAGGATGTCGAGTTTGACCAGGTCGCTCCTCCGGTAGTCGAGCAGGTGGTAGTCGAAGGAGCCGTAGCCCTGGGTGATGGATTTTAACTTGTCGTAGAAGTCGTAGATCACCTCGGCCAGCGGCAGCTCACAGGAGAACTCTATCCGGCCCGGCGTCGGATAGTGGTAGCTGGTGTTCTCGCCGCGGCGCTCCATGCACAGGGTCATCACCGCCCCCATGTAGCGTTCGGGGATCAGGATATTGGCCTTGATGTAGGGCTCCTCGGTGTGGTCGATGGTGGAGGGATCGGGGAAATAGGAGGGGTTGTCGATCTCAACCATGGTGCTGTCGTTCAAGAAGAAGTGGTAACTCACGGTCGGCACGGTGAGGATCAGCGGGATGTCGAACTCCCGCTCCAACCGTTCCTGGACCACCTCAAGGTGGAGCAGGCCCAGGAACCCGCAGCGGAAGCCGAAACCCAGGGCCGAGGACGAGTCTTTCTGGAAGGAGAGGGCAGCGTCGTTTAGCTGCAGCTTGTCCATGGCCGCGGCCAGGTTCTCGTACTCGTCGGTGGAGATGGGGTAGAGCGAGGAGAACACCACCTGCTGGATCGGCTTGAAGCCGGGCAGTGGCGCCGCGCAGGGGCGGTCCTTGTGGGTGATGGTGTCGCCGGGCCGGGTGTCGCGCACGGTCTTGACCCCGGCGATGATATAGCCGACTTCCCCGGCGGAGAGGCTCTTCTTGGGGGTGCGGGTCAGGTGGAAGAGCCCCACCTCCTCCACCCGGTAGGCGGCGTCGGTGGACATGAACTTGATGGTGTCCCCGGCCTTGAGTTCGCCATCGATGATCCGGCAGGAGATGATGGTGCCGCGGAAGGCGTCGTAACTGGCGTCGAAGATGAGGGCGGAGAGCGGGGCGCTGGCGTCGCCCTTGGGTGACGGCAGGTACTTGATCACCGCCTCCAGCAGGGTGTCGACCCCCTGGCCGGTCTTGGCCGAGCAGAGGACGATCCGTTCTGCGTCCAGGCCCAGGTCGTCTTCCACCTGCAGGGCCACGGCGTCGGGATCGGCGGCGGGGAGATCGATCTTGTTCAGCACCGGGATGATCTCGAGATTGTTTTCCATGGCCAGATACAGGTTGGCCAGCGTCTGGGCCTCCACGCCCTGGGCGGCGTCGATGAGGAGCACTGCCCCTTCGCAGGAGGAAAGCGCCCGGGACACCTCATAGCTGAAGTCGACGTGGCCTGGTGTGTCCACCAGATTCAGGATATACTCCTGGCCGTCAGCGGCCTTGTAGGGCAGGCAGATGGTCTGGCTTTTGATGGTGATGCCGCGCTCGCGCTCGATGTCCATATTGTCCAGGATCTGATCCTTGAACTCCCGGTCGGTGACCATCTTGCAGGCCTGGATCATGCGGTCGGCAAGGGTTGACTTGCCGTGGTCGATATGGGCGATGATACTGAAGTTGCGGATATTGTTCATTGTGCTCAAGTGTGGTCGCTCTTGGTTTGTTTTGGCAGGGTTGTCTTGCGAGCTGAAGGCTCGAGAAACGTCCAAATGTAGCATAGATCAGGGGATAACCATAGAGGAAAGTTGCTTTGCCTCAAGGTCTCTGTCCGAAAGGTGTTGACCTTTCACGCGCTTGGTTACATAATGGCGGCCATGAACGACTCTGATGAAGGCGACTACAATTCCGATGACGATGAAGGTGGAGTCGATCTGCAGGAAGATATCTATCCGCTGGTGGCCCTTCCTGACGATCAGAATCTCCCGGCCCTTGCCCATCCGGGGCTGCATCGCTACCTGCAAGAGATCAGCCAGTATCAGCTCCTAAGCCGGGAAGAGGCCGAGGAGCTGGCCATCAAGTTTCATGAGGAGGGCGACCAGGACGCCGCCTACCGGCTGGTGACCTCTAATCTGCGGCTGGTGGTCAAGGTGGCCATGGACTTTCAGAAGTACTGGATGACCAATTTCCTTGACCTCATCCAGGAGGGTAATGTGGGCCTGGTGCAGGCGGTCAAGAAGTTCGACCCCTACCGGGGGGTGAAGTTTTCCTACTACGCCGCCTACTGGATACGCGCCTATATTCTTAAATTCATTATGGATAACTGGAGGTTGGTCAAGATCGGCACCACTCAGGCCCAGCGCAAACTCTTCTTTAGCCTGAACAAGGAAAAGAAGCTGCTCGAATCCCAGGGGTTTCAGCCGGAGGTCAAGCTGCTCGCCCAGCGCTTGAATGTTAAGGAGAGCGAGGTCATCGAGATGACCCAGCGCATGGATGGCGGCGATCTCTCGTTGGAGAGCCCCCTGCGTGACGACTCCGACGACCAGCAAAAGGATTTTATCCAGGCCGGCGGTCCCACCATCGAGGAGACGGTGGCCAGCGAGGAGATCAAGGCCCGCCTGGCCCTGGTCCTCGACAAGTTGAAGACCAGGCTGAACGGCAAGGAGATGAGCATCCTGTCGGAGCGGCTGCTGAGCGAAGAGCCCCTGACCTTGCAGGAGATTGCCGATCAGTTCGGGATCTCGCGGGAGCGGGTTCGGCAGATTGAAACCAACCTTCTCACTAAAATGCGGAAGTTTTTCGAGGAGGAGGTGCCGGACATCAAGACCTTCCTCGACGAGGCCATCGATTTCTGGCGGGTGTGATCAGGGAGTAAAGCCAACCCGAGAAATGTCAATATTCAATTATGTAATCATAAAACCACAAACCACGAATTACCATGCGCGTTCCCTTGCTTGATCTGCACCAACAACTGCAACCCCTCCGGGATGAGATCCTGGCGGGTATCACCGAAGTCCTGGATTCCACCGGGTATATCATGGGCCCGCGGGTTGAGGCCCTGGAGCGGGAGGTGGCTGCCTATTGCCAGGCAGAACATGGAATCGGAGTGACCAGCGGCACCGACGCCCTGTTGGCGGTGTTGATGGCTCTGGGCATCGGGCCTGGCGATCTGGTCCTGACCACGCCGTACACCTTTGTCGCCACCATCGGCTGTGTCCTCCGTTTGGGGGCGATGCCGCTCTTTGCCGACATCGATCCCGTGACCTTCAACATTGATCCGGTCAAGGCGGCCGCCGTTCTGGCTGACCCTGCCAACGCTGGCCGGGTGAAGGCCATCGTGCCGGTGCACCTCTTCGGCCAGTGCGCGGATATGGACGCCATCATGGCCCTGGCCGAGCGGTATGGTCTGCCGGTTATTGAAGATGCGGCCCAGGCCATCGGTGCTGTCTATCCCTCGCGGCAGGGTGGTGCCGTGGCTTGGCGGCGGGCAGGTTCGATAGGGATCGCCGGCTGCTTTTCGTTTTTCCCTAGCAAAAATCTGGGCGGGATTGGCGATGGTGGCATGATTACGGTGAACGATGCCGAGCTGGCGGCGCGGATCAGGATCATCCGGGTCCATGGCGGGGAGCCGAAATACCACCATGCCGTGCTGGGCGGCAATTTCCGCCTTGATCCGATCCAGGCCGTGGCCTTGAGCGTCAAACTGCCCCATCTGCCAGCCTGGCATCAGGCCAGGCGGCGCAATGCGGCGCGGTATCAAGCCCTCTTTGCTGCAACCGGTCTGGCAGAGCGAGGCGCGATCTCGCTGCCCATGGCCGTCTATGCCGGTGAGGCCGAGGCCACCGGCAGTGAAATCGATCATCATATCTACAATCAGTATGTTATCCGCGCCAGGAATCGTGACGCCTTGAAGGCCTATCTGTTGGAGCAGGGCATCGGCGTGGAGGTTTACTATCCTATCCCCATGCACAAACAGGGTTGCGTCGCCCATCTGGGCCTGAATGAACTCTCTTATCCCGAGGCGGAGCGGGCGGCGGTGGAAACCCTGGCCCTGCCCATCTACCCTGAGCTGACCGAGGAGATGCAGCGGTTGGTGGTTGAGGCCATTGCCGGATATTATGCCGGCGCTGCATGGTAGGCCCGGTACGCACGGGGCGAGTCATGCGTTGAAAAGACGCCGGATTGCAGGCGAAGGTCCAGTCGCCTAGAGATTTGATCACAACAGACATCCAGGCGGTGCTTCCGCCGCTCAATGGCCATGCCAGATTCCTCCGGCATGGCTTTTTGTTTCGTAGCCCATGCCATTAACCTTGCCCCCCACCACAGCCATTCGCCGCGTGGCGTTTTTTGCACTTGTCGCCCTGTTGGCAGTGGTGCCGGGCCAGGCGTCGCCGGGATCGCTGTTTCAATGTCTTGACTCATTTTCGTTTCGGACCGTGCCCTTGGCAGAGAGTCTTGCCGTGACAACACCCAAGGTCAGACAGGAAGAGGTCTCGTCTCCCGCCTGGAAGCGACGATGGGATGAGGCCAGGCGGGCGGCAGCCGATGGCGATCTGACCCAGGCGGCGGATCGCTATCGCACCCTGTTGGCGGAGAAGGAGGTCGCCGAAGCCCGCTGGGAGATGATTACGATCCTGCTGGCCTTGGGACGGGGGGGCGAAACCATCGATGATGTCCAGTCCCTGAACGCGGAGGCGCCGGACCACCCTGGCTACCTGCGGGCCTTGGCGGCGGCAAACCTGGCCCTGGGCAGATACCGGGCCGCGGCCGAGGCGTTTCGCCGTCTTTTGGTTGTCCAGCCGGATAACGATGATGCCTTGGCCGGTCTGATCCATTCGCTGCTGGCGGCTGAGGATCGGCGGGAGGCCGTGACCGCGCTGTCGGTGCTGCAGCAGCGCCTCCCGCACCGGGTCGATCTCCGGGAGGCGCTGGCCACGCTTCTTTTTGAGCTTCAGGACTACGCCACGGCGTGGCCGCATCTGGCGGAGCTCTGCACGGCGGCTCAACCATCGCCCGGCATGGTGCGGATGGCGGCTAAGGTGAGCGATGCCCTTCACTCTCATGAGGAGGCGGCAGGCCATTGGCGGCGTTATGCCGAGTTGCGGCCGGATGATCTCGAGGCCCGGCAATGGCTCGCAGAGTATTATACCCGTAGTGGTAAGGCGGCGCAGGCCTTACCCCATCTTGAGGCGATCCGGCAAGGCCGGTTTGATGATCCTTCAGTCTTGAAGCGCATCGGTTTGGGCTACCTCGGGGGCCATGACTACGCTAAGGCTGCGGTTGCTTTAGAGGAGTACAGCCAGCGGCACCCTGAAGACCGGGAGGCGGCAAGGTCGCTGGTGGCCGCTCGCTTGGGCGTGGGCAGTACGGCGGAGAGCCTGCGTGCCCTGGAGCGCTATTTTGCCGTGGAGCCCCAGCCTGAGCAAGCCATCCTGGAGACGGCACTCCGGCTCTATGAGGATGTCAACGCCCACGATCAGGCGGTGGCGATATGCCGGCGGTTGCAGGTAACTCGGCCCGATGATCCGGTGATTGCGGCGGCCCTGTCCAAGCATCTGGAAGTATCAGGCCGGGATGAAGAAGCCTTGACCGTCTGGCGGCAACGGGCGACCCGCCTGCCAGCTCAGGCGGAGGCCTGGCGGCGCCTGGCGGTGCTCTTGGAGCGATTGGGCAGGACCAGCGAGCTCTATGAGGTCTTGGCCACCCTTCACCAGCTGGAGCCGGCGGACAATGAGCTCAGCATGCGGCTCTTGCGCCATTACGCAGGCAACGGGGATGTGGCACAGGGGATGGCGGTGGCCTCTGACATGGCGCGGACTGGCGGGGTGCTACCCGGGGAATTCTATCAACTGCGGGCCGAGCTCGGGATGCGGCGGCGGGATTATCAGGCTGCCCTGCAGGATGCTGAGCAGTTCTTGGGGCGGAATTCCGCCGTGCAGCCCGCAGTCCGCTCTCTGGTCATCAGAGCTGCTGGCCGTTTGGGGGATGTCGCCCGGGTTCGGGCCCATCACCAGGGCTTGGTAGCTGGGGGGGAAGGCCAATCGGCGGGGCAACTGCTCCTAATTGCCCAGGCCTATGCCGACTGCGGCTCTGAGGACGAGGCCAGGACCTTGCTGCAGGAGGTAGCCGCTGGCCAGGGTGGCGGCTCGGCTGAGGATAGGGTGCAGGCATACGCCTTGCTTAGCGAGAGTTTTAGTAGGGAGCATCGTCCCTATGAGGCCGAGGAGTCGTTGCGAGTTGGTCTGGTGGGTAGTGGAGATGGCCGTTTTTTCTTGCCGCGACTGGTGGAGTTGGCCTTGGCCCAGGGGCAGGTGGCCGAGGCCAGCGCTTGGCTGGTGGCCCTGCGGCCCTTGATGGGCGCTGCTCCCCGCCGTCTTGCCCTGCTGGAGGCGAAGGTCTTGATGGCCCAGGGCGAACTGCGCAAAGCCAGGGCAGTGGTGGGCGAGGTGGAAGCTGATTTGGCCGGCCATGAAAAAGCGGCGGATGCAGTGTCCACGGCGGAGCAGGTTGCGGACCGGTTGCAGGTCGCCGCTCTCTGGGGCAAGGCGGAGAAGCCGCGGATGGCCCTGTCGCAATGCCGTCAAGTGCTGGCCCTCGATCCTGATAATCTTGAGGCGCGGGTCATTATGGAGAAGATCGGCTCCGGCCTGAAACAGGCAAGCGCTGCGATTGATCTTACGGGCTTGCGTTTTGATCAACTCTGTGATCTGGCCGAAGTGTATAGTCGGCATGGCATGCCCGAGCCAATGGCCCAGGCGGCGAGCCAGGCGTTGCGGCAGAGGCCCGACTCTCTGCGGGCCGGCTTGCTCCTTGCCGATGCCTTGGCAGCACAGGGGCAGATCGATGCGGCGAGGAGTCAGCTGGAGCAGACGTCTGCGGTTAACCCCGAAAATTTTTTTCTCAAAGTGCGGGCTGCTGCCCTGGGGCTCATGCGGGGAGATACGGTGGGGATCGAGGCGCTGGCGGATTCGCCTGAAAGCGCCACCCGGCCCGATGTTCAGTTATTGCAGGCCCGGGCCTTATGGCGCAAGAACCACTGGACTGAGGCCCTTCAGCGGTATGGCGATTTTTTGACGCCGCGAGTCGCTGGCCGTTTGCGCTCGGCAGGTGAGGAGTATGGGACTTCTTTTCCTGGCTGCTCCCGCCAGAGGACGGTATGGGAGGTGTTAACCCGGGATCCGGGACCGGATGCCGATCTTGAATTTGCCGATCAGGTTATGGCCCCGGCAACGACGCTGTCTCTGCTGGAGCAGGGCGCAGAGCGAGTTGCCCTTGCGGTGGCCCGGCAGGTGTCCTCCTATCGTTGGCAGCAACAAGTCGCCTTGGAATATGCGCCACGGCAAGCCGTTGTCCGGCACGAATACACCATTGCCCAAAAGCAGTACCAGGCCTTGTTGCGGCGTTACCCCCAGGAGCGGCAGCTGCTTTTTGACCTGGCCGGGATGGACAGCGTGTTGGGAAACCTTGGAGAGGAGGCGGCGGCGTACAGCTCTCTGCGCGCTGCTGGTATTGAGTTTCCTGAGCTTGACGAGGCCTTGGCCCGCAATCAGCTCAAGCAGCGGCCGAGGTTGAGGGCGATAGCTGGATACCAGAGAGAGGCTGGTCGTAATGGTTATATCGATCGTGACAAAGAGTGGCAGGGGGCGTCGTTTTGGAACTCCTTCAAGCCCCTTCACGATGGTGAATTTACGGTGGAGCGGATACGCTATCGCGCCGGCAACTCGCCGGCCGTGGTCCCTGCCACCAGAGCGGTGGGTTCGTACTCGGCTAGCCTGCTGAGCGGCTTGGCGGTGCGCGGCAAGGTTGGCGTGCAGGAACAGGAGCGCACAGACACTCAGGGCCTCATCGCCAATGCCGCAGTCGTCGGTAGGGTGGGCGATGGTCTGACCGGGACGCTGTCCTATGACCGCGACGTGGTGGAGGACACGGTGGCAAGCCTGGAACGGAATATCTTTAAGCAGGACTTGCAGGGAGGGATCGTCTTGGAGCCGATGCCGCGTCTGGCGGTGGGCGGTGGGTATTTGGTCCGCGATTATTCCGACAATAACTGGACCACAGGGTATGATGTGTGGGGATCATACCTCATCCTTTCCGAACCGACATTTTTGCAGATGAAGTACCGTTACGACTTTGAGGAGTCGCGGGAGGGGGCGTTGGCCGGCGGGTTGGTGGGGGGCGATGGTTTTGCGGCCAACGACCACCCTTACTGGGCGCCGAAGAATTATTGGGTGACCCAGGTTGGTCTGTTCTTTAAGCACTCCCTGGCGGAAGAGCCTCTGGGCAGGGAGGCGCCGCGGTATTATACCCTCGAATACTCCCTCGGCCACGATGTCGATGGCTATGCAAGCCAGACCGCCAAAGCGGCGCTATTTGCTGAATGCACCCCCAACTTCCTCATGGAGGCGGCGGTGGAATTGGCAAACTCCCAGTCGTTCCGGAGGCAGGACTATCGACTGGGGGTCAGTTATCGCTGGTAGTTCATGATTGCCATGTTGATAGTTTTTTGGTAATGTTTGTGCCGTAAACGAGAGCGATCTGTTATGTGGAGGGCTAGGATGGCAGGCTGGCAGGAAGTGTTGAAAATTTTTGGAATGCTGGCGCTGATCTTTGCCGTCTGGGGCTGGCTGGTGCCCAAAATGGGACAGTATATTCCCTGACGGGGCGGTTCTTGTCGTCCGGTCCGGGATGACAATAAGGGTGCTCAGGAATAAAGGGATAGTAGAATCGAGACGGTTCGTTTGGTGGAGTTGGCGTATTGAGCCATTGCCGGTCGTGATGACGGTGGTGGCTATTTTATTTTAAGAGTAAAGGGAGTTGTAGGGATGATTGAACGAGTTCCAATGTCAAAAACTGGCTATCAGAAGCTCCGCGATGAGCTGACTCGGCTGGAAAAGTGCGAGCGTATCGAGGTGATCAGGGCCATCGAAGTGGCCCGTGGCCACGGGGATTTGAAGGAGAATGCCGAGTATCATGCCGCCAAGGAGCGGCAGGGGCATATCGAGGGCCGGATCATGGAGCTCAAGGATAAGCTGGGGCGGGCTGAGGTGATTGACTGCACGGTCTTTACTGGCAACCGTGTGGTCTTTGGCGTGCAAGTGTCTCTGGTTGATCTCGACACCGACGCTGAAGTGGCCTACTCCCTCCTGGGGCCGGACGAAGCGGATGTCAAGAGCGGCAGCATTTCAGTCCTGTCGCCCATTGGCCGTGGTCTTCTCGGCAAGGAGGTGGGAGACGAGGTCATCATTCAGACCCCGGGCGGGCCGCGTCAGTTTGAAGTGGTTGGGATTTCGGCCTCAAGCCAGCCTTAGGGGCGGCGCCAATGGGCGTTAATCGGCAACGATGCCGTTCAAGAAGATGTCGCTGATCTCTTCAGCGGATTCTTGCAAGGTGTAGCTGTGGTTTGGGTTGAGGATCCACAACCGTGACATCTCGTCCAGGGCCCCGAAGAAGGCCCGTTTGATGATGCCGGGCTTGAGATCGCGGCGGAAGATGCCGTTTTCCTGGCCAGTATGGATGATCTCGGAGATGATGTTGACGTAATCGGCGAACTTGGTGACCCGGTACTCTTTAATCGAGTCGCCGCTTTGCCGGAGCTCCATCTGCAGGACTTCTGCCAGTTCTTTTTTCTCGATTACCAACTGGAGATGGTGGAAGGCGAAGATGTAGAGCATTTCACGCTGATCGGTTTTCTGGCTGATGGCATCCCTGATCTCGGTGATGAGTTTGCCGATCTCCTCTTCGAACAGAGTAAGGAGGATGTCGTACTTGTTGTTGAAGTATAAATAGATCGTCCCGTCGGCGACGTCGGCCTCTTTGGCGATGTCTGAGATCCGGGCATTGAAGAAGCCCTTTTTGCCGAAGACCTTGATTGCTGCATTGAGGATTTTTTGGTGTTTGTCGCTTTTTTTCACAGTTGCAAAAGGTCCTGAAGCTGTTAGATTTAGTGACGTGCTAACTCTCCGCAGGGAAGAGTACTCCCCGTCAACACTTCCTTCTTGAGGAAAAGCAACGGGTTGGCGAGACCTTCGGGGGCAGCGTCCGGCGATAGGGAGCAGGCAGTATTCCCGAGAGCCACATAGACTATTTGAACACAACAAGAAATGAATGATTATTCATTCGTATAATACGTGGAGTTTCTACAGCTGTCAAGGCCTAAGTGCCACGTTCTTTTTGGTGGATTTGTCTTGAGGCGGGGGATACGACAGGGTAACTAATGTAGCGGGTAGGGCACGGCACGTGGCATCCGGGAGAACGGCGCCGAATGGAGATGGGTAGGGCCGGGGAAGACAGGCTGCCTTGTCCGGCACTGGAACGGCCAATAACTGGGTGCACCCTAGCGCCACGTATTGTCTAAATATTGTTAATCTTGTATTTTGGACAGTCACAAACAGACAAGGGGAGATGATATGAAAGTATTGGTGGTCGGGGCCGGCGGGCGTGAACACGCTTTGGTGTGGAAACTGCGGCAGAGTCCCAAGGTGGCAAAGATTTACTGCGCCCCAGGCAACGCCGGGATCAGCGGCATGGCGGAATGTGTGGCCATTGCTGCCAATCAGGTGGAGCAGTTGGCTGATTTTGCAGAAAAGCACGGAGTGGATCTTACCATCGTCGGGCCGGAGGAGGCATTGACCTTGGGGATCGTGGATCGTTTCAACGCCAGAGGACTCAAGGCCTTTGGGCCGAGCCAGCTTGCCGCCGCCCTGGAGGGCAGCAAGGCCTTCATGAAGGAGCTGCTGCATAAATACCAGATTCCGTCTGGGTTCTACCAGGTTTTTGCAGAGCGCAATCAGGCGGTGCGCTATATCGAGCAGCAAGGCGCGCCAGTGGTGGTCAAGGCCGATGGCCTGGCTGCTGGCAAAGGAGTAATTGTTGCCGCCTCGGTTGCCGAAGCGATCGCCGCAGTTGACCTGATCTTGACGGACCGCACCTTTGGCGAGGCTGGTAGCCGGGTGATTGTCGAGGAATTTTTACCCGGCGAGGAGGCCTCGTTCCTCGCCTTCACCGATGGTAAGACTGTGTTGCCCCTGCCCACGGCCCAGGACCACAAGGCGGTGTTTGACGGCGACAAGGGGCCGAATACCGGGGGCATGGGGGCTTACTCGCCTGCCCCAGTGGTGACCGACGCCATCCACCGACAGGTGATGGAGACCATCATGTTGCCCACGGTCAGGGCCATGGCGGCGGAGGGTCGGCCCTACAAGGGGATACTCTACGCCGGTTTGATGATCAACCAGGGGGTGGCCAAGGTCCTAGAGTTCAACTGCCGCTTCGGTGATCCCGAAGCCCAGCCCTTGCTGATGCGCTTGCAGACCGATCTGGTGGACGTGGTTGAGGCCATTTTGGAGGACCGGCTGGATCAGGTCGAGCTGGCTATCGATCCGCGGCCCACGGTCTGCGTGGTTATGGCCTCTGGCGGTTACCCCGGCCACTATGAAAAGGGTAAGGTGATTGCCGGTCTGGATAGTCAATTCAATAACGATGTCATGGTGTTCCATGCTGGGACAGCCATGGATGGGGGAAGGGTTGTCAATGCTGGCGGCCGGGTGCTGGGGGTAACGGCCCGAGGACGGGATCTGGCCGAGGCCATTGGCCGGGCCTATGAGGCGGTGGCCAAGATCAGCTGGAATGGTGCTTATTTTCGCAAGGATATCGGACAAAAGGCCCTGCAGCGGAAATCGGTCATGGTGGGCATCGTCATGGGCAGCGACTCCGACCTCCCGGTCTTTGATGGTTGCCGGGATTTTCTGCGGAAGATGGGCATCGGTCATGAGATTATCGTGGCCTCTGCCCACCGTACCCCGGAACGTGCCGCTACTTACGCCAGCACGGCCCGTGATCGCGGCCTCAAAATGATCATCGCAGGAGCCGGGATGGCCGCGCATCTGGCTGGGGTGCTGGCCGCCCACACCACGCTCCCGGTGATCGGCGTGCCCATCGATTCCTCATCGCTGAACGGGCTGGATTCGCTGCTCTCCACCGCGCAGATGCCGCCTGGAGTGCCGGTGGCTACCATGGGGATAGGCAAGGCCGGCGCCCGCAACGCCGCCATCCTTGCCGCTCAGATTCTCTCTGTCGCCGACCAGGCCATGGCCGAGCGCTTGGCTGACTTCAAGGTTGAGATGGCCGCCCAGGTACTGGAGAAATCAAGGGCCATTGAAGCTGCGGGATGATCACGGCTCCACTGGCCGCGCCGGAGAACGATCTGCAGCAGGCCGTGCTCGTCCTGCGCCAGGGCGGCGTGGTGGCCTTCCCCACTGAAACGTACTACGGCTTGGCGGTTGATCCGTTCAACAGCCAGGCCGTGTCCCGTCTCTTTGCCCTGAAGCGGCGTCCAGCCGCCAAACCGGTCCTGGCCCTGATTGATGGTCCCGCCCGCTTGCCCCTCCTGACCGTTGGTATCCCCAAGCCATTTTCCGTCTTGATGACCGCCTTCTGGCCCGGGCCGCTGACCTTGATTTTTCCAGCCCTTCCTGGTCTCTCTCCTCAGTTGACGGCTGGGACCGGCACCATTGGCCTTCGCATCTCCTCCCACCCCTTGGCCGGGCAGCTATGCGCCCTGGCCGGAGGGGCTATTACCGCCACCAGCGCTAACCGCTCCGGGACACATCCGGCGCAGAGTGAGCAGGAGGTGGTAGGCCAGTTCGGCGATGAGGTGGACTGGCTGGTCAGGGGTGGTTCCACCCGCGGCGGGTTGCCGTCAACGGTTATCGCCGCCAGGCAGGATGGAGGCTTGGCCCTGGTGCGGGAGGGGGTCATTCCCTTGTCTGCGCTTGCCGTAAGTCTTGGGTCGCAGGAGCGCATATTGCGTGTAGAGCCCTAGCAAGAGTCCTCATCCTCTCTCTGTCCCTTCCTGGCGGTTGTTCGCCGCTCTTCACGAAAAGTATTTGCCACCCTCCCTCCTTTTCGCTACCATTGATGTGGTGGCGGTGTGTTGACCGCCGTCCCATGTCCGCCCAGGGGATCCTGATCGGATTTTATCAATTTTTGCAAATAAGGAGCGCCGATGACTGATTTGAAATGGGATAGGGATTTTGCCAACGAGCAATCCGGCGAAGACCCTGATTTGCTGGCGGAACTGCTGATGCTGTTGGCCGAATCATCCAATAGCGATTTGCAGAAGATCAAGGACGGACTGGCGGCAGGCGACAGCCAGGCGGTGGCCGATGCCGCCCACAGCATCAAGGGAGCGGCGGCAAGTCTGGGTATCGAGGGGTTGCGGGCCGTGGCCTATGAGATTGAGAAGAAGGGCCGGGCTAATCAGCTGGCCGATGTCGATACCGCCGAAATTGGCCTGATGGTGGCGGCACTGGCAGACCTGGCCCCATGAGTCACTGGGCTGGGGGCATTTTCCGGTCATGTTGCCTGACGACATGGGGTGGCTATGTTCACCACTGAAAAAATAGTTGAGCGATTCAACAATTCGAAGACATTGCCCCATGTTGCCATCCGGGTGACCCAGATGGTCAACGACGACAACAGCACAATGCGGGACTTCGAATCGATCATCCAGATGGACCCGGTGCTGGTGTCCAGGCTCCTCAAGCTGGTGAACAGTCCGTACTTCGGGCTGACGGGCAAGGTGGATTCCATCGCCAAGGCAGTGGTGATGGTGGGGATGAAGAACCTGCGCAACCTGGTGGCGGTGGAGGCTCTGCGCACCATGTTCAGCGGCGAGGGAGATGATGGCTTTTCCCGCCAGCACCTCTGGCTACACAGCGCCACCGTCGCCATCCTCTGCGACATGATCGGTAAACGGATATTTGGCGATGCGCGGGAAGATCTGTTTCTGGCCGGCATTATCCACGATATCGGCTTGATCGCCGAAGATCAGACTGCGGGCGAGGAATTGCGGGAGGCTTGCCGGCGCTATCAACCTGGGAAGAACTCCTTTGTGGCCTGCGAGCGGGAGACGATTGGCACGGATCACGCCGATGTGGGCTTCCAGCTGGCCAAGGAGTGGAAGATGCCCCCCGAAGTGCTTTCTGCCATCCGTTTTCACCACCATCCGGATAAGACCCCGGAGCCGTCGTCGGTGACCGGCATTGTCCAGCTGGCCGAATATATCGCCGCTAAAATGAAGTTTTCGGTGCTTCCTGACCGCATCGAGCCACTGCCCAACCATCTGGTGCCCCACGTCAAATCGATGATGGATAATTACAAGGTTATCGTCCGTGATCTGCCGGCGGAGATGGAGCGGGCCAAGAGCCTCTACGCTCCGGAGGGCTAGCCGTTATGTTTGATGTGGAACTGGACGGAATCTTTGCGGAGCTCGAGGACAAGGACGCCCGGGAGCTTCGCTTCATGGCTCATATGGCGGCGGCCCTTTCGACCTCGTATTTCGAGCTTCACAAGGAAGGGGGGAAGGTCTTTTGCGCCCACGGGCAGTCGGTGCCTCGGGTGGCGCTGGATGAGGCGGTGTCCGGCTATCTCCGCCAGTATGGGGTTTTTCCGGATAGCCAGGCGGTGGGCCAGGTCTGTCCGGTGGCTGTTCCGGAGTTTGAGGCGGTATTGCTCTGCTGGTTGCCAGAGACGATGGCCTCCCTGGCGGCCGATCCCTTTGTGATCGAGATCGTGCGGGCCGCTGTCGGGCAAGTGCAGGCGAAGATGGCCGTGGAGGCCATGGAGATCGAAACCCAGCAGTTGACCAAGCAGATTGGGGCCATGAAGACCCAGCATTTTGAACTGGTGGAGAATAATCATCGGCAATACCTGCTGATCCAGGAAAAAGACCGTGATTACGCAAGCAACCTTGAAGCCGAGATCGCCCAGCGGACCGTGGAGCTGCGCCAGGCCAATGAAGAGTTGAAGGAGGCCAGCCGCTTGAAGAGCGAGTTCCTGGCTAATATGAGCCATGAGCTCAGGACGCCGATGAATGCCATTATCGGCTTCTCCGACCTGCTCTCCGAGTCCCAGCTCACCCCGGAGCAGGCCGATTACGCCCGCACCATCAAGCAGTCGGGCGACGGGCTGTTGAGCCTGATCAATGATATCCTTGATTTTTCCAAGATCGAGGCCGGAAAGCTCGATATTGTTCAGGAGCCGTTCTTTCTGCCCGATATCGTCAGCAATGTGTCGGCGATGTTCATGAAGGCATCAAAGGACAAGGGCGTAGCCTTCCGCACCGAAATCGCCGCCGATGTGCCCCCTAATCTGATGGGTGACGGTCATCGCTTAAAGCAGGTGCTGATCAACCTGGCTGGCAACGCCATGAAGTTCACCAAGGAAGGCGAGGTAGCCATTCATGTCGCGCTGGTCCAGGCTGGATCACGGGTGCTGGTACGGTTTTTGATTACCGACACCGGGATCGGCATCCCCTTCGATAAGCAGGCGGCCATCTTTGAGAAATTCACCCAGGCCGATGGCTCGATCACCAGAAATTATGGGGGCACAGGGCTGGGCTTGGCGATCACCTGCCAGCTGGTGGGCCTGATGGGCGGTAATGTCACCCTGTGCAGCGAGGTTGGAGTGGGCAGCACCTTTGGCTTTGTGATCCCCTTTGCGATGGCGGAGCAGGCGGCGGAACAGAAGGCTGCGGCATCTGTTCCGGGCCAGGGCGAGGCCTTGGGCGCAGTGCTTAAGGTCCTGCTGGTGGAGGATAATGTGGTGAACCAGAAGCTCGCCACGGTGCTGATTAAGCGCGAGGCCTGCGAGGTGGTGGTGGCCGGCGATGGAGTCAAGGCCATCGAAGCCTTGCAGGGCGAGATGTTCGATCTCATCCTGATGGATCTGCAGATGCCCAATATGGACGGCCTGGAGGCGACCCGAAGGATCAGGGCCTTGGAGGCGGGGGCAGAGCGGGAGGCCTACCGGGGCTTGTGCGACAGGGCGAAACCCGTGCCAATCATCGGTCTGAGCGCCCATGCCAGGAAGGAGGATGCCGACGAGGCCAAGGGCGTGGGGATGAACGATTTCCTGACCAAGCCTATTGTCCGTGCCAAGCTGGTAGAGTTGATCGCCAGGATCAGGGCCGGGGAGTTGTGAGCTGGGGGGAGGGAGGCTGGCCCTAAAGCGAGGGCTGGTGCTGTGATGAGTTGAGCGAGAGGTGCGCCAACGAAAAAAAGCCGGGCTGCGGAAAGCAGCCCGGCTTTTTTTCGTTTTTACTGGGGAAGGTTACTGCTGGCAGGCATCGCCAATGCCATTGCCGTCTGAGTCGACCTGGGTGTCGTTGAACACGGTGGGGCAGTTGTCGCAGGCGTCGCCAACGGCGTCCATGTCAGCATCGGCTTGATCCGGGTTATACACCTGCTGGCAGTTGTCCATGATGTCGGTAACACCGTCAGCATCCATGTCCATCATGATTTGATTGCCGTTGCCGTCGCAGACCATCCCAGGCGGGAGGCCAACCGCGGGACCAAATGGCCGTGGACTGGACATGCAGCCTTGGTAGTAGTCACAGAAGCTTTCAATGCAGGGATCTCCTGAGTCAGGGCAGACGACCGGGGTGCCGCCAGTGCACTCGCCAAAGCCGTTAATCGTTGCGCCGATGACGCAGGCATCGCCTGAGTTGCAGGGGCTGCCCTCAGGGAGGATGCAACTTCCGGTGCCGTCGCAATGGCCCAGGCCGCCGCCGCAAACAGTCGAGGCCGGGCGAGGGGTGAGGGTGCAGTTCGTCATGCCCGGCAGGGCGGAGGCCTCAATGCATTCTGTTGCCTGCTGGGCGCAGTAGGCCGGATCAAGGGTGCCTGCGCAGATGCCATTGGCATAGTGGTCGTTGGCCGTGGCGGGATTGTGGTCATCGCAGGGGGTGCCGTCTGCCGGTACGCTGGGGGTGCCGGGGAAAATGCTGGTGTACTCGTTCGGGCAATACTGGTACAGGCACCACCTGTCGTTTGCGGAGCACGAGGTGTGGCTGAAGCACTGGTAGGCTCGAAACAGTGCCCCTTGGCATTGCGGGGTGATGCTGTTGGTCAATTGCATCAGGCAGAGTGGGTCGTTGTTGCAGTTGTTGATTAACTCGACATCGGCGGCGGTGCAGCTGCCGGAGGCTCCACCGTTGCCGTTGCCGCCACAGCTCTGCACTGCCGGGTTGATGCAGTCATCGTTGCATTTCTGCCAGCCATCCGGGCAGAGGGCGGTTGCGCTGTTGATGTTGACGACATGCCCTTCAGCGTCGTAGGCGGGAACCGGGCAATAGAGTTCGATCTGGCCGAGGTCGTTGACCTGATTGCTGTCCAGGGCTGGCAAGGTGATGGTGTAGCGCAACTCCTGGGAGGGGAGTTTGAACGGCTTGATGTCGCCTGACAGGGTGGTCAGTTGCACTTTTTCCAGGATCGTGGCGTCGACGGTCAGCTCGGTGGCGTTGGGCGACAGCGGGAAGAAGCGGAAGGCGCCATCGGCAGTGGAGACGGCCCGCTCGGCGGCGCCGAGGACGTAGACCGGCATCTCCTTCTGGATAGTCATTGTCCCACTGCCTTCAGTGTAGCCCTTGCAGAAGTTGACCACGCCCTTGACGTTGTAGCCAGTGCCGTAGCCGCCCAATCCGGCCGGCCCTTGCGGACCCAGGTCGCCCTTGTCACCTTTAGGGCCTTGCGGACCTTCCGGGCCTGGCATGCCTGGGGGGCCCATGGGGCCGTCAAAGCCATCGCTGCCCGGGAACCCTTGTATCCCCTGTGGGCCTTGAGGTCCCTGCGGGCCTTGTGGTCCAGCCGGTCCTTGCGGTCCCATAGGCCCTGTAGCCCCGTCGACGCCGTCACTCCCTGGTCTGCCCAGAGGACCTTGTGGCCCTGGGATCCCCTGCGGCCCCTGAGGGCCCTGTGGGCCGACTGGCCCCTGGGGTCCTTGGTCGCCTTTCGCTCCTGGGGTGCCGGTGCCGGAAGCACTCCACAGGGCGTACGGCACCACGGCCAATTTCTCGCGGCCGCCGACCGGGGTGTTGTTGATTGCCACCTGCACCCAGAGTTGCTGATTGAAATCGGCAGGGCTGAGCGCGGCCACATCCCCCAGGGTGGTACTGATCAGGCGGGTGGCGTTGTTCATGGAGATGGTCTTGCTCTCGCTCCACTTCTTGATGCCGCCGCTGGCGGCGTCCCACAGGGTAAAGGTCACCGATACCGGTTTTGCTGTAGCGCTGGCGGTGGGGGCAGTGGTCAACTTTTTCTGGTACGGTAGTTTGGCCTCGACCGGAGCGGCCGAGGCCATGGCGGCCCAGCCTCCGAGCAGCACGGTTGTTGCGACAACAAGCAGTGATTTTTTCATTTTTTCTCCTTTGTCGGTGTGTGTGGTTTGAGCATTTACCGGCGGACTGTGTCTCCTGGTCTGCCAACTCATTTCATTGGCCGTGTGGTCATGTGGAAGGTGCAATATGGCTTATCCGTGCAGCACATTGCGTTTGCGGGCCAGCGTTGCCAGCCCGGAAAGGCCGGAACCGAAGAGCAGAAAGGTTGCAGGCTCCGGCGCCGGGGCTCCAGTTGGTCCTTGCGGACCGGCAACGGTCGTGTAGGAGAATGCCTGGTCGCCGAGCGTTGTCACCTCGTTGCTCAGCGGGGAGAATTCGTCATCCCCCGGCAGCCAGGTGAAACTGACGACAAAGCCGCTAAGGCTTGCGCCCGCGGCTATTTCGCTGCCGGAGTCGGCAAAGCCCCAGAGGGCGCCGTTGCTGGCGCCTGTGGTGTTGTCGGAATACGGATCGAACGCGTATGAGCTGGCCCAACCGGCTGGCTGTCCATCGACCTGCAGGGCGCTGTAGAGGCCAAAGGCAAAGTCGATGGAAAAACTGTCGATAGCCTCGTTTAAGTCGTTGGTGATCGTGTAGGCGTATTGCCAATTGCCGCCGCCTAAGTCCGTTGCGTCCCAGGTGAGGGAGGGAGTGGCGTGAACATCAGGGGTTGCGGTGAGTAGGCAGCCAGCCAGCAGGGTGCGGATGATCAGCTGTTTTTTCATGGATCTCTCCTGGAATGACGGTCGTTGGGTTGGCGGAAAGGGAGTTCCTGGTATATTGTTGCATCGTTTTAGCAAAGAGCGTGCCGTTGGGAGAAATTCCTACGGATAGTTTTTTGTTTGAAGATGATTCATGTTAATGTTGGTCAAGTGCTAGTTTGTGGATATTCAGGGAGGGGGTAATTCCGAATTTTCGGAATTGGCGACCGAGATTGCGGAGAAGAAGTTGCGGTGGATTGCGCGTTGGCAGGAGGTGGCAGAGGCGATGTCCAGGCATGTCCCCGTATTTTTATACGGCAACGAAGCCTCAAATCAGGCCCTGGGCGGCAAGTTCGTCCTTGATGTAGGCGTAGTAGATGGGCGCGGCGACCACGCCCGGAATTCCGAACAGCGTTTCCATGACCACCATTACGATCAGGATCTCCCAGGCCTGGGATTTGATCCGGCTGCCGATGATG
>Ga0233425_10001632_pt1 | contig 48989 bp, 48 predicted proteins | sample Watercolumn_Towu_2_FD_181712 | JGI IMG/M metagenome (GOLD analysis project Ga0233425, IMG submission 181712) | Freshwater microbial communities from Lake Towuti, South Sulawesi, Indonesia - Watercolumn_Towuti2014_140_MG | ecosystem: Environmental > Aquatic > Freshwater > Lake | place...
CGAAGGCGCGTCCGCCGAAGCGGCCCTCAGGCCGCGACGCTCTCCGGAAGAGCGATGGGCGTAGGCTCGTGCCCTTCCGCCCGCAGCGCCTGCATCAGGTCGGCCGGGATGAGCGAGAGAGTGCGCGTGCTGACGAGCGGATGGATGTTGACCCGCGTCTCGTCCAGCAGGCTGTCCTGAATGAACACCCTCACGCTGTCCGGCTCGGCGTTGAGGGCCGCCAGGGGCGAGACGGCCCCGCTCTCGACCCCGAGGCGTTCGCGCAGCGCCTCGGGGCTCGCGAAGGAGAGGCCGCCGCGCGCGCCGAGCACGGAGCGGAAGGCCTTGAGATCGACCTGCGCGTCGTGCTGAAGCGTGACGAGGAAGTAGGTCTTCTTACCGTCGCGCAGGAACAGGTTCTTGGTGTGGGCGCCGGCGATGTCGCCGCAGACCGCCATCATCGCCTCGACGGTGAGAACGGCTTCGTGCTCGTAGAGCTTGTAGGCGATGCCGCGCTCGCGCAGCCGCGTCAGCAGGTCGTCCGGGCTCAGGGGCATGGGCATCCTTCCGCCTTCCTCAGGTCTTCGGTTCCGCCGGCGCGGCGACAACGCCGATCTGCCGGAGATAGGTCAGGATCTCGCGCGCCGCGTCCTCGGGATCGGGCTGGATCAGGAGGCGACCGCTCCCGGCCGGTCCGCTCTCGCCGGTGGCCGCCTTCAGCCGTTCCGCCGCCGAGCCGCCGGCGGGCGCGCCCTTCACGATTCTGGGCCGGCGACGATACGGCCGCTCCTCCGCCGCGAGGGCCGGAGCCGGGGTCGCGACCGGGGCGATGGCCACCGTCTCGACGCGCCCGCGGCGGGCCCGGCCGTAGGCGTAGGCGAGCGGGGCCGGAGCATCGGGATGGCAGGTGACGACGACCGGTCCCCGCACGAGCACCCGGCGCAGGGCGCCGCGGCCGAGGCTCTGGTCAAGGCGCAGCGCGCCGTCCTCGGCGGCCGCCGCGGCGACCACGTCGGGCATCAGCGGCATCGCGAGGGCGCGGGCCAGCGCGTAGGGCACGAGGCCGCTCTCGTCGCCGCCCTGGCTGCGCCGTCCGGCCAGGATCAGGTCGGGCGCCCGCTCGGCGAGCCGCGCGACCAGCGCCGGCACCGGATCTTCGCCGGCCGCGACCGCGACGTGCTCGATGCGGTCGAGCCCCTGACCCAGCGCCTCGGCGACCGCAGCGGCCTCCGGCCCGGCATGCAGGCCGAAGATCTCGGACGACGCGCCGAGCCCGGCGGCCAACCGGATCGCCTGTGCCTCGACCCGCGGCAGAACGGGGGCCCCGGAGACGGGATGGAGGCCGGCGGACAGGAGAACCGCGATTCTCATGGCGCCATCCCCGCCCCGGTCGCCCGGCCGGCCGTCTCTTGCGCGAGCAGCCGCAGCAGGGCCGGCATCACCGCCTGCGCGTCCTGCACCACGGCGAGGCCCGCCCGCTCGATCATCGCCGCGTGGAGGTCGGTGTTGACCGCCACCACGTGCTCGCAGCCGGCGACGCCCTGAAGGTGCTGCGGCGCGCCGGAGATGCCGAGCGCGAAGTAGCAGGTCGCGGCCAGCACCGTGCCCGAGGCGCCGACCTGGCTGTGGCGCGGCATCAGCCCGGCATCGCACAGGACGCGGCTCGCCCCCGGCGTCGCGTGGAGCGCCGCCACCACCTGCCGGAAGCTGTCGAGATCGGTGAGGCCGTTGCCGGCGGACACGACGAACTCGGCGAGGGACAACGGCACCGTCGCGGGGTCGGCGGGGATGCGCGTCGCCGACAGGATCCTTTTCGGAGGCAGCGGCGTAGGTCCGTCGATGGGCACGGCGCGCGCCTCCCGCGGCGGGCCGGCATAATCGGCGACCGCGTCCGGCGCGACGGTGGCGAAGCGCGGCGCGGCGAGACTCTGCTCGACCCGGCGGCCCCTGGCCGGGCGGACAAGGCCCTTGGCGGCCACCACTTCGGCATTGGTGAACAGAGGCTCGCGCAAGCCCACGGCGACGCGGCGGGCGAGGTCGCCGCCATCGAGGGATTCCGGGAACAGGGTGTGGCACGCCGCGAGCGCCGCGAGCGCCGCCTCGATGCGGGCGGCGCGGGCCGCAGGATCGTAGCCTTCCGCGGCCTCGAGCCGGAGGACGCGGTCGGCGCCCGCGGCGCCGAGTCCCTCACACGCCCCTTCCACGATGGCCGCGACGGCACCCTCGCGTCCGGCGAGCGCCCGGGCGGCGCCGAGCACCTGCCGGTCGTGGCCCGAGAGGCGGCCGCCGGGGGCGTCCGGCACCACCGCGACGAGGAAGGCGGGCGCCTCGACGATGATCGTCTGCGGTGCTTCGGGCACGGACCGCGGCGGGGCGACGACCGCCTCGCCCAGCGGGCGGCCAGCCTGGCCGAGATCGTAGCGCGGCCGCGCGGCGGCGCCGACGTGCTGGGCCTCGCGCTCGCTCCGCGGGTCGCGGCGAGGCCGGCCGGCGGCCGCGCGGCGGGTGCGGTCGTAGCGCGGGCGGAGGCCGGCGCCCGCGACGAACTGGGCCGCCCACTCGGCCCGCGGGTCGCGGCGGGGACGGGTCATCGGCCCGCCTCCACCGCCTGGAGCAGCAATTCGGCCACGTCGCGGATCTCCGCCTTGCGGTCGGTCACGCCCTCCAGCATCGCCGTGCAGGAGGGGCAGGCCACCGCCACGATGCCGGCGCCGGTCTCGGCGGCCTGGGCCATGCGGAGGTCGGGGATGCGGCGCTCGCCCGGGACGTCGCTCACCGGCGCGCCGCCGCCGCCGCCGCAGCACATCGCCCGGCGGCCCGAGCGGCTCATCTCGCGGCGGGCGACGCCGATCGCGTCGAGCACCGCGCGCGGCGCCTCGGTCTCCCCATTGTAGCGGGCGAGATAGCAGGGGTCGTGATAGGTCACCGAGAGGTCGGGCAGGCGGCCGGGATTGAGCCTGCCCGCCCGGATCAGCTCCAGCAGGAAGGCGGTATGGTGCACGACCGTGTAGCACCCGCCGAGCGCCGGGTACTCGTTGCGCAGCGCGTGCAGCGCGTGCGGGTCAGCGGTGACGATCCGGTCGAACCGGTATTGTGCCAGAGTAGCGATGTTCTCCCGCGCCAGGGCCTGGAAGGTCGCCTCGTCGCCGAGACGCCGGGCGAGGTCGCCGGTGTCGCGCTCCTCCGGGCCCAGCACCGCGAAATCGACGTGCGCCTCGCGCAGAAGCCGCACCAGGGCACGGAGCGAGCGGCCGTAGCGCAGGTCGTAGGCGCCCTCGCCGAGCCAGAGCAGGATCTCGGCCTGCCCACGATCGGCGATGCGCGGTAGCTCGACACCGGCAGCGAAGTCGGTGCGGGCGGCGAGCGGACGCCCGCCGGGATCACCGGACTGGCGCAGCTCCGTCACCGGGCCGACCGCCTTCTCCGGCAGGGCCCCGCGCTCCAGCGTCTCGTGCCGCCGCAGGGAGACCACGGCGTCGACATGCTCGATCATCATCGGGCATTCCTCGACGCAGGCCCGGCAGGTGGTGCAGGACCACAGCGTATCGGGATGGATGCGCGCATCCGGCCCGATCAGCCGGGCCAGCGCCCCGCGCTCGCCCTCCGCCGCCCGGCCGCCGGGATAGGGATTGCCGGCATAGGCCGGTTCGGCCGGCGAAAGGCCGGCGACGAGATCCTGGATGAGCTTCTTCGGGTTGAGCGGCTGGCCGGCGGCGAAGGCCGGGCAGGCGGTCTCGCAGCGCCCGCAGCTGACGCAGGCGTCGTAGGACAGCAGCCGGTTCCAGGTGAAGTCGGCGGGCATCTCCGAGCCGAGCCGGGGCGCGGCGAGGTCGAGGGGCTGGAGCGCGGTGTCGGGGCGGCCCTCGAACCGGCCGGGCCGGGGATGGGCGACGAGGTGGAGCGCGCCCGCCGCCGCGTGGCGCATCGGGCCGTGACGCACCTCGAAGGCGAGGCCGAGCCCGCCCGCCGCGGCCAGCGCCAGGGCGACGGAGCCGAACACGCCGCTGCCGGCGCCGCAGGCGAGGAGCAGCGCGGTGAGCGTGCCGCCGATGGCGTAGGCGAGGAGCAGGAACGGCAGGATCTGGAAGTGCCCGGCGGAGAGGCGCTTCTGCTTCGAGGGATAGCGCCGGGCGCCGACGAGCAGCGAGCCCACCGCTGTCACGCCGAAGGCCAGGGCCACGAGGAACCAGTAGGGCCGGAAACCGGCGAGCGGCGGCAGGATCGCGAGCGCCGTGAGGATCGAGGCCACGAGCAGGCCGCCGGCCACGACCGCGTGCATGCGCGAGGCGTAAGGATCGCGCGCTACGACGTGGTGGACATCGACGAGGTAGCGGCGGGGCAGCTTGGCGAGCCCGTCGAGCCACGCCACCGGCGCCGCCGCGCCGACGCGCCAGAGCGCGGCCCGGCGCAAGCCCTGGACGAGGGCGAGCGCCGCCATCAGCCAGACGAGGCCGGGAAACACCGTGGTCAGGGGCATGAGGCTGGTCATGACGGTGCCTAAGGGAGTGGCGACACTTCCGGACGAGGCTCACGAGGACCGTGCACCCCCTCTGACCGGATCAAAGATCCTTGCAAAGCCGCAGGGCGTCGTAGATCGCCGCGTGGATGTTGCGGCCCGACACCGCGTCGCCGATGCGATAGAGCGCGTAGCCCTTCGACAGGTCGTAGGGCTGTGGCTCGCCGCGGATCATCGCTTCCTGGTCGGTCTGGCCCCGGTTGACCGATGCCGGCTTGAGGCCGTGGTAGAGCGCGTCCACCGGCAGCGTGCCGTGATCGACGATCACGCGATCGACGACGCGCTCCTCCTCCGCGTCGGTCATGGTGTTGCGGAGCGCCGCCACCAGCCGGTTGCCCTCCGGAAAGATCTCGATCAACTCCATGTTCGGCGTCATCACCACGCCGAGCTTGTACAGTTCGCGCAGGTGGATCGGCTGGTTCGTGGTGCCGACCTCCTCCGCCACCATGCGGTCGTGGGTGGCGATCTCGACGAGGCAGCCGCGCTTGGCCAGCTGCTCGGCCACCGACGCGGCGTTGTGACCGCCCATCTCGTCGTAGAGCAGCACCGAGCCGGTGGGCTCGACCGCGCCGGTCAGAACCTCGGTGCTCGTCACCGCGTGCTGCTCGGCGCCCTTGGCGTGGCCGCGGAACGGCGTGCCGCCGGTGGCGACGATCACCACGTCGGGCTTCTCCGCCAGGACCGCCGCTTCTGTCGCCTCGGTGTTGAGCCGCAGGTCGACGCCGAGCTTGGTCACCTGGGCCACCAGCCAGCGGGTGATGCCCGACATCGCCTCGCGCCAGCCGGCTTTCGCCGCGATGGAGATCTGGCCGCCCGCCTGCCCGCTCTTCTCGAACAGCACCACCGAATGGCCGCGCTCGGCGCAGACGCGGGCCGCCTCCAGCCCGCCGGGACCGGCGCCGATCACCACCACGCGGCGGCGGACATCCGCCCGGCGGATCTCGTGGGGCATGCTCGCCTCGCGGCCGGTCGCGGCATTCTGGATGCAGAGCGCGTCGCCGCCGACATAGATCCGGTCGATGCAGTAGCCCGCGCCGACGCATTGCCGGATGTCGTCGGCCCGGCCCTCGGAGAGCTTCCTGACGAGATGCGGGTCGGCGATGTGGGCGCGGGTCATCGCCACCATGTCGACATGGCCTTCCGCGACCGCGCGGGCGGCGGTGGCGAGATCGGTGACGCGCTGGGCGTGGAAGACCGGCACGTCGACCTCGCGCTTGATCGCGCTCGGCAGGAACAGGAAGGGCGCCACCGGGAAGGACATGTTCGGCAGCGAGATCGCATGGGCGATGTGGTCGCGCGCCTGGCCGCCCAAGATGTTGAGGAAGTCGACGAGCCCGCGCCGGGCGTACTCGCTGGCGATCGTCAGGCAATCCTCCTGGCTGAGGCCGTCGGCGATCATCTCGTCGCCGGACATGCGGATGCCGATGACGTAGTCGTCGCCGGCTTCCGCGCGCATCGCCTCCAGCACCTCGATGCCGAAGCGCATCCGGTTCTCCAGGCTGCCGCCGTATCGGTCGGTGCGCTGGTTGACCGAGGGCGACCAGAACTGGTCGATCAGGTGGCCGTGGGCGGCGGAGACCTCGCAGCCGTCGAGCCCGCCCTCGCGGCAGCGGCGCGCGGCTTGCGCGAAGCTCTTGACGATGCGGGCGATGTCCTCCGCCTCCATCTCCTTCGGGATGGTGCGGGAGGCGGGCTCGCGCCGGGGCGAGGGCGAGACGGTGGGGAGCCAGTGCTCGGTGTCCCACTTGGTGCGCCGGCCCATATGGGTGAGCTGGATCATCAGCTTGCCGCCGTGCTGGTGCACCCGGTCCGAGAACTGGCGGAAGAACGGGATCACCGAATCGTCGGCGACCGAGATCTGGTTCCAGGGCGCGGCGGGGCTGTCGACGGCGACCGACGACGAGCCGCCGAACATGGTGAGCCCGATGCCACCCTTGGCCTTTTCGGCGTGGTAGAGCTGGTAGCGCTCCTGCGGCTTGCCGTCCCGGCCGTAGCCGGGGGCGTGGCTCGTCGACATCACCCGGTTACGGATGGTGAGGCCCTTGATGGTGAGCGGCCTCAAGAGCGCGTCGGCATTGGCGATCACGGGACGACTCCCGAAGGCGATGGGGAAAGCTTGGGACGCTGGAGTGCTGCCCGGCCACTGGAGCGGCCGGAAGCGCTCAGCGTTCGACGACGAGGTCGCTCGTCGGCTTGGAGCAGCACAGCAGCGCCATGCCGGCATCGATCTCGCGCTGGCGGATGCCGCCGGCATGCGTCATGGCGACGGTGCCGGAGGTGAGTTTCGACTTGCAGGTGCCGCACAGCCCCTTGGCGCAGGACGAGGGCAGCCGAATACCGGCCTTGCGGGCGGCGTCGAGCACGGTCTCGTTCTCCGGGCATTCGAGGACGCGCCGGGTCTTGGCGAACTCCACCCGGAAGGTGCGCACGCCGCCCGCGGGCGCGGCCTCGGCGTCGAGTTCCTGGCCCGCCTCCGCCGCGGCCTCCTGCTCGGCTTCCAGCAAGGCGCCGAAATCGAAGCTCTCGTAATGGTGCCGGGCCATGTCGAAGCCGGCGTGCCGCAGCATCGCCTGCACGGCGTCCATGTAGGGCCCGGGGCCGCAGACGAAGACTTCGCGCTCGAGGAAGTCGGGCACCGCCTCTCGCAGGATGTCGAGGGACAGCCGGCCCTTCGGACCCGTCCAGACCTCGTCCGGGGAATCCGTCTCGCAGACCGCGTGGAAGCGGAAGGCCGGATCGAGCCGGGCCATCGTCTCCAGCTCGCCCCGGAACACGATGTCGGCGGGCGAGCGGGCGGAGTGGACGAAGGCCACGTCGCGGGCCTCGCCCAGATCGTGGAAGGTGCGCGCCATCGACATCATCGGCGTGACGCCGCTGCCGCCGGACAGGAGCAGGTAGCGCTTCGCCGGATGGGTGAAGCAGGAGAAATCACCCATCGGCCCGAGTGCCCGGACCGTGTCGCCGGGCTTCAGGGTGTCGTGTAGCCAGTTCGAGACCGGGCCGCCGGGCACCCGCTTGACCGTGAACGAGATCGCGTTCGGCCGGGTCGGCGCGGAGGAGATCGTGTAGCAGCGGTGGATCGTGTCCGTACCGATCTCGAAAGAAAAGGTCAGGAACTGGCCCGGCGCGTAGGCGAAGCGCCGGGGCTCGCGGGGGCTCAGCACGAAGGTCTTCACGTCGTGCGTCTCGTCGCGCACGGCGAGGCAGATCAGTCGGTCATCGGCCTCCGCATCCCAGGGCGCGGAGGCCGCGAGGCGCCGGGCGGCCGGTTCGGAGGAGGCCGACGTCACGGCTCAGCGCCCCAGATGCGCGGCCATGCGGCCGACATACCAGTTGCAGAACTTCTCCACGAGCATCTCGGTATGCGGCGAGTAGGGGCCGGGCTCGTAGGCCGGGCTCGCGACACCCTGCTGGCAGATGCCGACGAGCTCGCTGTCCTGATCGTTCGTGGCTTCCCAGACGCCGGTGAGGTTGGCGAGGTCGTAATCGACGCCCTCGACCGCGTCCTTGTGGACGAGCCACTTGGTGCGCAGCAGCGAGCGCTCGGCGTCGAGCGGCAGCACCGAGAAGGTGACGATGTGGTCACCGAGGAAGTGGTGCCAGGAATTCGGCTGTGTCCAGACCGACAGGCCGCCGAGCTTGGCGCTGGTGAAGTTGCCGAGCAGCTTCTTGCAGGCGGCCCGGGTGTCGAGGGTGTGGGACTCGCCCTCGCCGTCGAGCGGCAGCCGCTCGGTGCGGAAGCCGGTGATCATGGTGTCGAGCTCGTCGATCTCCTTCGAGGGCAGCCCCTCCGCTTCCCACTCCCCGTGCCGGGTCTTGAGCAGGCAGCCGTAGCGCTCGGCCTGAGCGCGGTCGTGCTCGTCCATCTCTTCGGGGGCGAAGCCGAAGCCGTAGGCGAAGAGCGGCACGGTCAATTCGGGATGGTTGGCCCCGCAATGGTAGCACTCGCGGTTGTTCTCCATCGTCAGCTTCCAGTTGCCGGGCTCGATGATGTCCTTCTGGAAGGCGACCTTGGTCTCGCGCACGTTGTGCGGCTCGATGTAGGGGCCGAGGCGCTCGGCCATCTCGTCGAAATCGGCCGGGGGCTCGTCGGCGAGGCAGATGAAGAGCAGGCCCGCAAGCGAGCGGACATGCACGGGCTTCAAGCCGTGGCAGGCCTTCTTGAAATCGGGCCCCATATGCTCGGCGTGGATCAGCTTGCCGGTGAGGTCGTAGGTCCAGGAATGGTAGCGGCAGACGAGATTGCCGACCGTGGACTTCTCCTCGTGGACGAGCCGGGCACCGCGGTGGCGGCAGACATTGTGGAAGGCGCGGATCCCGTCGTCGTCGTCGCGCACGATCGCGACCGAGGTCTTGCCGATCTCGACGACCATCACGTCGCCGGCCTCCGGCACGTCGGGCTCGACACCGACATAGATCCAGTGCTGCCCGAAGATGATCTCCATGTCGGCCTCGAACACGTCGGGGCTGAGATAGAAGGGGGCGGCGAGGGTGTAGCCGGGGCGACGCTCGCGCAGCAGGCGCTGAAGCGGAGTGGGCGTCACATCGAGCATGGGGACCTCCCGAGCCGTATCTGGGCCTCAGGACTATCGCGGCCCGCTCTCCAGCCCGCTGCCATGGCAGCGACACTCCCTTGGCTCGCCGCGACGTTCCTCGCCTCGCGCGATCCCCAGGCATGTCGGCTGCCGGACGCCCTGTGCCTGAGCCGGTCCGCCGCTCCCTCTCCGCACCGAAGGGCAATCCCGGTCGCGCGCCCCGTGCAGGCCCGGCGTCCCGATCCGGGCCGGCTCCGATGCGCGCCACGGCGTGTCAGAGCCCGCGCGGATCATCGGCATCGTCAATTGCGGCGCGATCGATTCACCATCGTCGCAAGTCGACGCGCGGCCGATGCACCCTTGCGGGCAGATGAGGGCGCAGGGCGGCCGGTCTCGGCGAAATCGATCGTTCGCGTGCTCATGTTCACGACCAATTGAAGAGCCGCAGAGCCTCACGGATCTTGAGACGGGCGCTGCAGATCGACGGACGGCGCAGTCTTTCCGATTGGATTCACGGAGCATAAAGGCGCTCCGCCGTAAGGTGCTGGAGCGAGACCGTCTCGTCTCAAGGAAGAACCCCGGCGCTGCTGCGACCGCGGGGAAGCGGCATCGACGAAGACCAAACCTTGAAAGCCTCTCGGCTCCTCCAGCATGGCCGGCACTTCTCGGCATCAGATCTGCTGAGGTCTCGGTTCGTCCGTAACGTCGACGGCATTGCCGCGGTCGAACTCTCGCTCGTCATCCTGCCGCTGTTTGTCTTGGTGCTGGTGATCATGGAGGCGTCGATCCTCGCTTTCGCCCAGCACCAGCTCGACGTCTCGGTTCAGCGGGCGGCACGCCTCATCCGCACCGGCGCCTTTCAGGAAGATGCGGCCGGCGCGGACGTCGCGCAGCAGATGCGCGGCCTCCTCTGCGGTACCGGCCTTCGCTTCTACCAATGCGACGAGATGCGGTTCGATCTCGTGCGCTCCGCCACCTTCGCCATCAAGCAGATCGCACCGGCCTACGATGCCGGCCGCGGCGACTGGGCCGCCGGATTCGGCAGCCAGTTCGACTGTCCGGTGGGCGGGGCTGTCCACGTTCTGCGCGCGGCCGTGCCGATGCTGCGGCCGTTCCGATTTCTCGATTACACCGGCCAGCGGATGCCCGGCGGCAAGCAGCTCCTCACCTCGACGGCGGTCTTCCGGGCGGAAAGCTATGCGGAAGGATCGTGTCCATGAGGCTGCGGCGGCTGCTCCCGGCGAGAGGGCGCGCCGTCGCGGCGGAGCATCCGCTCACGCGGGCCCTCGCCCGCATCGGCCGGGCACAGGGCGGGGCGAGCGCCGTCGAGTTCGCTTTCATCACGCCCGTCCTCCTGCTCCTGTTCGTGGCGACGATCGAGATCCCGCGGGCCATCGCCACCAATAACCGTCTCGCCCAGGCCACGATCACGATGGCCGACCTCGCCTCCAAGAGCGATTACAGTGACATCAACGACGTGTACTCGGCCGCACAGATCGTGGCGTCCCCCTACAGCTTGGCCGGCATCGGCATCGTGCTGACGGCCGGCGGGGTCTACAAGGTCGGAAACGACTTCGTGGCCAGGGTCTGCTCCAGTGTCCAACAGGGGGACACAGCCCGCGCCGTCGGATCCGACATCGGTCCTCCGCCGGCGGGGACGGCGTCGAAGGGCGACCGCTTCGTCATGGCCGAGACGCGGCTGTCCTATCGGCCGCTGTTCTCGTTCTTCCCGTTCCTCAACGATCTGACCTTCACGGCGAAGACCGTGTGGCCGGTGCGCGAGGGCATCGCGAAAAACGGTCAGGTCGAAGTCGTCCTGCCGGGGGGAAGTCCCTGTCCGGCGTGACCCGGTCCGAGGAAGAGATCCCGCCGGCCGAGGACCGCCGACGATGGCCCCGGCCGATCGTCCGCCGAGCGTTATCATTGTAAATCTTGCGTAAACTGTACGGTAACGGCTCCGCCATTGCCAAGTATGACCTATTAACTCGGGAGAACTACTCCTGGGATGGGATGCGGCGGGCGATGGGGCTGAAGTCACGATGGTATCGTGTGACGCGAAGAGGACGGCGAAACGCACGATCTGGTGGAACAGGCCTCTGCCGAAACTGTATCGGGAAACGGACGGCGCGGTTGCGGTGATCTTCGGGCTGGCGGCCTCCACCCTGATCGCCTTGGTCGGTGGCGCGATCGACTACGCGAAGGTCGTCTCCGCCCGCACGCATCTGCAGAGCGCGGTCGATGCCGGCGTCCTGGCCGGCGGCAACGCCCTCAAGCTGGTCGTCTCGAGCACCGAATCCATCGTCGGTCTGACGACCCAGACGATCCAGGCCGAGGCGAAAGCCGGTGCCGATGCGCCGATCTCCCTCCAAGTCACCGTCGCCTCCGACAAGACGAGCGTCGAGGCGCGCGCGGAACAGGTCATCAACCTCACATTCGGGACGTTCGTCGGCATGGGATCGATGCCGGTCTCGGCGCGCGCACGCGCGAGCGTCGTCGGCCGGATGCGCCTGTGCATGCTGGCGCTCGATCCGGCGGCCCCCGGTGCGTTCAACCTCGAGCGCAACGCTCAGGTCACGGCCTATGATTGTGCGCTCTACTCGAATTCGACCAACAGCGCCGGGATGGTCGGTCGCGACGGCGCGCTCGCGCGGGCGCAGACGATCTGTTCCGCGGGGGGATTCCGGGACGATCGGGCGAACTTCACGCCCAATCCGCAGACGAGCTGCCCCGTCATCCAGGATCCGCTGCGCAACCGGCCGGCCCCGCCGGTCGAGAGCTGTGTGAATCTTCCCGAGGTCCTGCGCCTCGCCGATGCGCTCACGGGCAAGAGCAAGGGCAACAACGCCGTCTCGGAAACGGTCACGCTCGATCCCGGCACGTATTGCGGGGGCTTGCACATCACCAAGGAAGCGGTCGTCACCCTGCGGCCGGGCATCTACGTCATGAAGGATGGCCCGCTCATCGTGGATAAGAAGGCGACGATGACGGGGCGGGATGTCGGCTTCTACTTCACCGGAAACAACAGCGGCCTGCTCTTCGACAAGAAGACGACGATCGAACTGTCCGCGCCGACGACGGGCGTGATGGCGGGCCTTCTGATGGCCGAGGACCCCTCCGTCACCCTGCCGCTCGATCCGGTTCTGGCCGTCGACCTGCTTCTCGGAGACGTGATCACGCCGACGCCCCCGCCCCTCAGCGCGACCAAGCCGATGCGGATCTACCGCATCATCAGCGACAACGCCCGCACCATGCTGGGGACGATCTACCTTCCGGCCGGCCGTCTCGTGATCGACTCGAAGCGCCCGGTCGCGGACCTCTCCGCCTACACCGTCGTCGTGGCTCAGCAGATCAATCTCTACGAGGGCCCGAACCTCTACCTCAACGCGGACTACAACCGCTCGAGCGTTCCGATCCCGAAGGGTGTCGGCCCGATCTCGGGGCGTCTCGTCATCAGCCAGTGACACACGCGAACCGGGCCGGCGCACCGATCCGTCCCGCCGCGAGACCCCTTCCCGCCTGACCCTTCCCGCGTGACCTTGCCCGCGAGACCCATTCCGTGCCCAGCCCGTCCACGAACCCGATCCGCTCGCTGTCCGGCCGGCTCGCGCTCGCCGTGGCCAGCGCCGTGGCCATCGCCCTGCTTCTCCTGACCGGCCTCTCGACCTGGCGCGAGGTCGAGCGCTACGCCGCCGCCAAGCGCGAAGCCCTGCGGATGACCGCGCAGATCCTCGCCGCCAGCGCCGCGCAGGCGACGGCGCAGGGCGACGAGGCGGCGGCGCTGAGCACCCTGCGGGCGATCGCCCACGGGCAGGCCCTGGTCTACGCCTCGGTCGAGCGGGCCGACGGCGAGATCCTCGCCGAGCAGGGCATCGGCCTGCGGCTCTCGGACGACATCGACCTCGATCGGGGCTCGGTATCGCCGCTGGATCTGATGACGACGCGGACCCTGCGCGTCTCGGTTCCGATCCTGGAGAATGCCCGCCCGATCGGGCGCGTCGTCCTGGTCTCGGACAACCGCGACCTGGCCGAGCGCATCACCGAGGTCGGCCTCACGGCGGTGCTCGCCGGGCTGCTCGCCCTGGCGCTCGGGCTCGCCGTCTCGATGGGACTGCAGCGCAGCGTCACCCGGCCGCTGGCGGCGCTGGCCCGGACCATGGACGGGGTGCGCCTCGGCCACGACTATTCGAGGCGGGCGGAGGCCGGCAGCGGCGAGGTCGGCGCGCTGGCCGAGAGCTTCAACGACCTCCTGCGGGCGGTGAACGAGCGCGACCGGGCGATCGCGCGCTACAATGCGGGCCTGGAAGAGGAGATCCGGCTGCGGACCCACGACCTGATCGAGGCCAAGCAATCCGCGGACGAGGCCAACGCGGCCAAGTCCGTCTTTCTCGCGACCATGAGCCACGAGATCCGCACGCCGATGAACGGCATGCTGGTGATGGCCGAACTCCTGGCCTCGGCCGATCTGCCGCCGCGCCAGCAGCGCTACGCCAGGGTCATCGCCCGTTCCGGCCAGTCCCTGCTCGCCATCATCAACGACATCCTCGATTTCGCGAAGGTCGAAGCCGGTCGCCTGGAGGTGGAGCGCATCCCCTTGAGCCCCCGGGACGTCGCCGACACCGTCGTGACCCTGTTTGCCGAACGCGCGGCGTCCGCGGGGCTCGACCTCGCGGCGCAGATCGACGCTGACGTGCCGCGCACCCTCCTCGGCGATCCGGTGCGGCTCGGTCAGGTGCTCGGCAATTTCGTCTCGAACGCGCTCAAATTCACCGCCGCCGGCCACGTCCTGGTGCGGATGGCGATGGAGCGGGAGGCGTCCGGTCCGGTCCTGCGCATCGCCGTGTCCGATACCGGCATCGGTATCCCGCAGGATCGGCTGGCGGGAATCTTCACCGCCTTCACCCAGGCCGACCAGTCGATCGCCCGCCGGTTCGGCGGCACCGGTCTCGGGCTGTCGATCGCCGAGCGCCTGATCGCCGCCATGGGCGGCCACGTCGGTGTCGAGAGCCGTCTCGGCGAGGGCTCGACGTTCTGGGCGCGCATCCCGGTCGAGGGCGCGGAGAGCGCCGAGCCGATGGTCCGCCGTGCGCCGGCGGTGCCCGCCGCGATCCGCTTCGGTGCGCTCGGCGCGGCGACGCGCGCCGCACTCTCGGCGGACCTGCAGGCCGCGGGCTTCTGCCCCGTGCCGTCCGGGAACGGTCACTGGATCCTCGAGGCGTCCGAGCTTCGGGCGGGCGGCCGCCCGGAGGGCGCGGGCCGGGTCGTCGCGCTGGTACCGATCGGCGACGACTCCGGTCCCGGTCTCATCGGAGCCGGTCTGGCCGATGCCGTGTTGCGCCGTCCCCTCGCCCAGGCCGAATGGCGTCCCCTCCTCGCCGCCCTCGCCGAAGGCACGCCCCTCGCCGCCGAGGAACCGGAGGCGAACGAGAGCCCCGCCGCCCTGCCCTCCTTCGCCGGCGCGCGGGTGCTCCTGGCCGACGACAGCGCCGTCAACCGCGAGGTCGCGGCCGAGGCGCTCGGCCGCTTCGGCGTCCGCGACATCGTCTGCGTCGAGGACGGTCAGGCCGCGGTGGAGGCCGCCGCCGCGCGCCGCTTCGATCTCGTCCTGATGGACGGCAGCATGCCGAGGCTGGACGGATTCGGCGCGGCCGCCGCGATCCGCGCCCGGGAGGCGCGCGACGGGGCGGAGCGGGTACCGATCGTGGCCCTCACCGCCCACGTCGTCGGCGACGGCGCCGAATCCTGGCAGGCGGCGGGCATGGACGGCCTGCTCGCCAAGCCGTTCACCCTGGCGCAGCTCGGCGTGCTGCTGGCACGGCACCTGCCGGCCGCGATCGGCGACGCTCCCGTGGAGGTCGTGCCGCCGCCGATGCCGGAAACGTCAGAGGTCATGCTGCTCGACGAGCCGACGATCGCCAACTTGGAGGAACTCGGCGACCGGGATTTCTTGGAGCGCATTCTCCGCCTCTACGTCGCCCAGGCGCCTCAGGCGCTCCTGGCGCTCGACGACGCCCTCGCCCAGGACGACGCCCCGGCCGCGGCCCGCGCTGCCCACGGCCTCAAATCGATGAGCGCCAATATCGGTGCGGCCCAGGTGAAGGATCGCGCCGGTGCGATCGAGCGGGCGGCCCGCGACGGCAACCTGGCCAGCCTCGCCGACGGGGCGTCCGGCCTGGACGATCTGCTCGCCCGCACCGTGAGGGCGCTTCATCTCCGTCTCGGGCTGCGCGCCGAAAGCGGGCCGGACGAGACCGCTCGCGGGCAAGGCGCGCTCGAACGCTGCTGAGGATCGCGTGAGGGGCGAGCGGGTCCGGTCCGGTTGTCCGGCCCCCGCCGCTCGTGGGGAGGCCGGCTCAGGCGGCCTGCGTCTCGGAGGCGGTGTCGTCGCGGCCGAGGGTGAGGAAGGCCTGGACGGCGGTCCAGCGGCTCAGGAATGCCTCGACGACGCTCGGGTCGAAGTGGGAGCCGGCGTTCTCCTGCAGAAAGGCGCGGGCCCGCTCCGGCGACCAGGCTTGCTTGTAGGGCCGCTCGGTCGTCAGCGCGTCGAACACGTCGGCCACCGCGACGATGCGGCCGGCCTGGGGGATGGCCTCGCCCTTCAGGCCGTGCGGGTAGCCGGCCCCGTCCCAGCGCTCGTGGTGGCTGCCCGCGATCTCGGCCGCGAGCCGCATGACGGGCGATTCGCTGCCGCCCAGGATGCGCCGGCCCCGATCGGCGTGCTTCTCCATCTCCCGGCGCTCCTCGGGCGTGAGAGCGCCCGGCTTCAGCAGGATGGCGTCCGGCACGGCGATCTTGCCGACGTCGTGCATGGTGGCGGCCAAGGATATCTGCCGGATGTCGGCGGCGGACAGGCCCATCGCCTCGGCGATCAGCCCGACATAGGCGGAGACGCGCGCGATGTGGTCGCCGGTGTCGGAATCCCGGTGCTCGGCCGCGCGCATGAGCGTCGAGACGATCTCGCGCTCGCGCTCCTCGACCAGGGCCACGGCCGCCGCGACCTCGCGGGCGAGCTGCGCGGCGTGGTCGCGCTGCGCCCGGTGGGCCTCGGAGAGGGCGAGCAGGTTCGTGACGCGGGCACGGATCTCGACCGCATCGGCCGGCTTGGTGAGGAAGTCGGTGGCGCCCGCCTCCAGCGCCTCGCGGCGCAGGCTGCGCTGATCGTGGCTCGTGACCATGACCGTGGGCACGGCGGCGAGGCCGGGGATGCGCCGCACGGCCCTGATGAACTCGACGCCGTTCATGCCCGGCATCTCGTAGTCGGTGATGACGATCCCGATGTCGCCGGCGCGGGCCTCCGCGAAGGCGAGCGCCTCGGCCGGCACGGTGAAGGCATGCGGGACGCAACCGGCGAGCGGCCGCAGGGAGGCCACCATCACCAGGTTGTTCATCTCGGCGTCGTCGAGGACGAGAGCGAGCATCGCGAGGTGTTCCAGGCCGGTTCGGACCCCCATGCCCAGCCGGGTGCTCTGACGGCGACCCTGGGGTGGACGAACCCACTAACACCCTCGCCCCTTGCCGAAAGGTGAAGGCGGTGCCGGTTCTTCCCCGGAGGTGGCCGGCGCGCGTCGAACGTGAGCGGAAGACGGACTGCCCGGGCGCCGCGCCGGCTTGATTGCCTCTGAATGGGTCCCGGCGCGCGTCGTCGGCGGATCCGCCCGGGCGTTCAGCGCGACAGGAACAGCGGGACGGGGCAGCTCCGCAGCAGCGAGCGCGTCACGCCGCCGAAGAAGAATTGGCGCGCGCGGGAATGGCGATAGGCCCCCATGACGATCATGTCGGCCCGGAACAAGCCGGCCTGGGACCGCAGGGTGTCCCCGATGGAGCCGGAGACGGGCAGATGGTTGACGATGACGTTCACCCCGTGCCGGGCCAGGTGCGGCGCGAACTCCGCACCGGGCACCGAGTCGCGGATCTCCGCCGCGTTCCCGACGGAGACGATCTCCACCGCGTCGGCCGCGCGCAGGAGCGGCATCGCGTCGTTGGCGGCCCGCGCCGCCTGGGCGCTGCCGTCCCAGGCGACGATGATCCGGCGCCCGGCGAAGGCCGCATGCCCCGGCGGCACCGCGATGACCGGGCGACCGCTCTGGAACAGGGTCGATTCGAGCGCCTCGCGGTCGAGGTCGCAGGTCCAGATCTCCGCATCCAGAACCGTCAGATCGTGCAGGCGCGCCTGTTCCGCCAGTCGGCGGATGACGGCCGGATAGGGCAGACTCGGCGTTTCCGTCGTGCAGGCGACGCCGGCCATCAGCGCATCGCCCGCCGTGCGGTCCGCGATGGCGCGGGCCAGGGCGTCGAGGCGGTGATCGATCTCCGCGACGCTGCCGTCGTCGAAGCCGCTGATCCAACGGTCGTCGCCCGAGAGGCGCCAGGAGGCCGACTGAAGGGTCAGGTGGGCGCCCGCGGCCTTCGCCAGCGTCAGGCCGTAGCCGACGGCCGAAGAGGCCGTCTCGCTCTCATTCTCCACGGCGATGCCGACGAGGATGTCGCGAAGGCCGGCGAGCGCGGAGGAGGCGGGGTGGGACATGGCTGGGACTCCGGTCTGAACGTCCGTCACGAGAATGTCCTCCGCACCGTCATCGCCGACCCGTGGACGGCCTTTTGGGCCGGCGCTCCGTGAGGCACTCCGAACCGTACCATCGTTGGAGCGGCCGGAGCGACCCAGCCTTGATCCAGCGCAAAGTCGGCTGCGAGGTGCCAGCCTGGGCGCGGATCCATCGTCTTGCCGGCCCGGCCGCCGCCGACTTGCATAGCAAAAGTTGTGAGAGGCATCTCGGATGTCGGAATTTGCACCGATTTGCCGTATATGTTGCCTTTTCATGCAAGCAAAAATTGCGTATCTTTTATCGAATATGCTTCTTTGATTGTGAGCCACGAGGGCGATTTCCAGATAATATTTTATCAAATGACACGAATGACGCTGGGTTCATGCGGCTATGAACTTTGGATCCCATGCAGCGGCTTCTGGAGTGGATCGATGACGCTCCCCTTTGCAGCGTCCGGTACGGCTCAGAGTGTGGATGAAGGGCTGACCATCGAGGATTTCCGGCAAACCCTCCACGAGGTCGGGGTCTGCATCTGGTCGCTGGACATCGCGACGGGACGCGTCAGCGTCTCGCAGAGCTGTGCCGGTCTCTTCGGTGTCCCGTCCGATCAGTTGACGAGCTTCGCCGCCACCCAAGATCTGGTGCATCCGGATGATCGCCAGGCCCGCGCCGATGCGATCGAGCGGGTGGTGCGTGCCGGCGGTAGCTACGAGGTCGATTACCGCGTCAGGCCGCCGAACGGCCGGGGCGGCTGGCTGCGCTCGCGCGGGCAGGTGAATCTCGATCGCGACGGGCGGCCCGGGCGGCACCGGGGTGTCGTCTTCAGGATCGACGAGCAGAAGCAGGTGGAGGCGGAGCTGCGTGCCCGCGAGGCCCATCTCCGCTCGATCCTCGACACCGTGCCGGAGGCGATGGTGGTCATCGACGAGTCGGGCGTGATCCACTCGTTCAATCCGGCGGCCGAACGCCTGTTCGGCTATGGCGCCGCCGAGGCGATCGGGCAGGATGTCGGCATCCTGATGCCGGAGCCGATGCGGGATCGGCACGATGCCGACCTCGCGCGCTATCTTCGGACGCGTCTGCGCCACATCATCGGCACCACGCGGACGGTCACGGGCCGCAGGCGCGACGGCTCGACCTTCCCGATGGAACTCGCCATCGGCGAGATGAGCTCGGGCAAGCAGGTCTTCTTCACCGGCTTCATCAACGACCTCACCGAACAGCGGCGGACCGAGGTGCGGCTCCAGGAGCTCCGATCGGAACTGGGACACGTCTCTCGCCTGAGCGCCATGGGCGAGATGGCGACGACGCTTGCCCACGAGCTGAACCAGCCGCTCGGCGCCATCAGCAACTATACCAACGGCTGCCGCCGCCTGCTGGCGCAGCCCAGCCCCGAGACTATCGCCAGGGCCCAGGAGGTCCTCGACAAGGCGGCCGAGCAGGCGTTGCGGGCCCGACAGATCATCTCTCGCTTGCGCGAGTTCGTCACCCGCGGCGAGACGGAGAAACGGGTCGAGCCGGTTGCGACGATGATCGAGGAGGCCGGCGCCCTGACCCTGCCCGGCGCCGACGAGGAGGGTATCACGGCGCGGGTCGTGCTGGACCCGCAGGCGGGATCGGTCCTCGCCGACCGGGTGCAGGTGCAGCAGGTTCTGGTCAACCTGATGCGCAACGCCCGCGAGGCGATGCAGCGGGGCAGTCGGCGCGAGCTGAGGGTCGAGACGCGGCGGGTCTCGCCGGAATGGGCCGAGATCGCCGTGTCCGATACCGGCACCGGCATCGCCGAGGAGGTGGCCGACCGCCTGTTCCAGCCCTTCGTCACCACCAAGGCCGGGGGAATGGGGGTCGGCCTCTCGATCTGCCGCACGATCATCGAGGCGCATGGCGGTCGCCTGTGGGCCGAGCGCAACGCCGCCGGCGGGGCGACCTTCCGCCTGACGCTGCCCACCGCGCCCGCGGGAGAACCGTGATCGATGGCGCCAGCCCTCGTGCATGTGGTGGACGACGATCCCGCCATGCGGGATTCGGTCGCCTTCCTTCTCGACACGGCCGGCTTCGAGGTACGGCTCTACGAGGCCGGCGCGATCCTGCTCAAGCGGCTCGCTCCGCCGGTCAGCGGCTGCATCCTGACCGATATCCGCATGCCCGGCCTCGACGGGCTGGAACTGTTCCGTCGCCTCCGCTCGGCCGGTCACACGCTTCCCGTCGTGATGATGACCGGTCATGGCGACGTGCCGCTCGCGGTGGAGGCGATGAAGCTCGGCGCCTGCGACTTCATCGAGAAGCCGTTCGGCGGCGAGGCGCTCCTTCAGGCGCTGCACTCCGCCCTGGAGAGGGGCGGCCACAACGGGACGAGCGACCCGAGCCTTCAGGAGTTCGTCCGGCGGCTGCTGACCCTGAGCGAGCGCGAGCGTCAGGTTCTCGACCATCTGGTGGCCGGCGGCACCAGCAAGGAGATCGGGCGCATGCTCGACATCTCGCCGCGCACCGTCGAGATCTATCGGGCCAAGGTCATGGCCAAGACCCGGGCGGGAAACCTGCAGGAACTGGTGCGCTGGGCGGTGCTGGCCGGTTTCGCGTGAGGCCGGCATGAGGCCCGCATGATACCCGCTTGAGGTCGATCAAGGTGGATGGCGGAACCGGGCCCATGATGGGGGCTCGCTCCGTATGATTCTCGTGGCCCTCTCGGTCCGGCCGACGCCTCCAATGCCGCTCTTTCCCTCGAGCCTCATCTACGTCGTCGACGACGACCCGGCCGTCCTGCACTCGACCTGCTTCCTCTTCGAGAGCGCGGGGCATCGGGCCGTGGCCTTCGCCAGCGGGGAAGCGTGCCTGACGGCGTTTCCCGGGCCGAGCCCGGCCGTCGTGCTGCTCGATCAGGTCATGCCGGGCCTCGACGGCATCGAGGTGTTCGTCCGCCTGCGGCACCTCGATGCCCGCGTGCCCGTCGTCCTGGTCACCGGGCACCCGAACCCGTCCATCCGCAGGAGAGCACACGCGGCCGGGATCTTTCTGGTCGAGAAGCCTCTCGCCCTCGACGACCTGTCGGGACTGATCGCTGCGGGCCGGAATGACCGGGAGCGGCTCTGGTCGGGTGAGGAATAGCCCGCCGCGGGACTTCGCGGGCGCGGCGGCTTGCGCGGATCGGCCCAGGGCGCAACGTGGGGGGACACGGCGTGCGCCTTCCCTGCTCCGGCTGATCGCGAAGGCTGACAGGCGATGCCCCGCACGGCGTTGATCTCGCGCAATCCCGGCCGAGCGGGGTTCGGCCGCGCCGCGGGTTTGACGGCCCGCGGCCGCTCCGGCGGTAGCTCCGGCGGTAGCTCCGATGCCCTGGCGGACCCCTGCGGACCCTTGCCCGCTCGATCCGCTCCGATCGGTGGATCCGGAATGCCTCGCGAAGCGCCGCGCAGGCTTGCGCCGGGTTCGTTGCGGCACGGGCCGGTCTGCACCTCTACGTAGTTTTCCTTAAGCGAAGCCACTTAAGAGAGCGCACGGAATATCGTCGGCGCGACGCTGCGGCCACTCTCGCTCCCTTGAGACGGATGAGGAGCGAACCGATGGGCACCAAGCCGACACCGAGATCCGCCCTGGCCGCCGCGCGTTCGCGCACGCCGCTGCGGAGCATCCACGGAAACGGCCATGGATCCGGCCATGGAACCGGCTATGGAACCGGCCTCTTCGCCGATTGCCCCGACCTTCTCGGCACGCCCTTCTCCTACGCCCGCGAGGAAGAGATCTACGGCGAGGGCGAGGATGCCGAGTTCGTCTACCGCGTCGTCGAGGGGGCGGTGCGGTCCCACAAGGTTCTGAGCGACGGCCGGCGCCAGATCACCGGCTTCCACTTGGCCGGCAGCCTGTTCGGCTTCGAGCAGGGCGACGTCCACTGGCACACGGCGGAAGCGCTCGCGGACACACGGGTGCTGATCTTCCAGCGCCGGCCGATCGAGCGCGCCGCCACCCACAGCGCCGAGGTGGCCTGCCAGCTCTGGAGCATGGCGACGGCCAACCTGCGCGATGCCCAGGATCTCACGCTCCTGCTCGGCCGCCGCTCCGCCCAGGAGCGCCTCGCGGCTTTCCTGGTCGAGGTCGACGGTCGGTTCGGGGGGACCGGGACATTCGCCCTGCCGATGACCCGGCGCGACATCGCCGACTATCTCGGCCTCACCATCGAGACCGTGTCCCGCACCTTCTCCCAGCTCGAGGAGGACGGGGCGCTGCGGCGCTCGGGCGGCCGGCAGATCACGCTCCACCGCGCCCGCCTCCGCCACGTGGTCGAGAACTGAGACGGCCTCCGCCCTCCGAGGGGATCGACCCGAAGGGATCGACCGGCCTGCGTCTCAGCCGACCGGAGCCGCCGAACGCGGGCCCTCCCGCCGGGACGCCGGCCGAAGGCGGCGTCCGGAAGGCACGCGCCGCCGCGCGGTCTCGGACGCCGCTTCCGCGGCGATCAATGGGCGAGGAACAGCGGCACCGGCGAGCGTGATAGAAGCGCGTGCGTCACGCCGCCGAGGAACCACTCCTTCAGGCGCGAATGGCGGTAGGCGCCCATCACCAGCATCTCCGCTCCGAAGAGCCCGACCTGACGCCTCAGCGTCTCCGCGGCGTCGCCCGCGACCGGCACGTTGGTCACCGACACGTTCACGCCGTGGCGGGCGAGGTGCGGAGCGAACTCCACGCCCGCGACCGAGGTCGAGAGATCCTTCTCGCCGACCACGGACACGATCTCGACCGCCTCCGCCGCGCGCAGGAACGGCAGGGCGTCGTTGGCGGCCCTCGCGGCCTGGGCGGAGCCGTCCCAGGCGACGACGATCCTTCGCGCCGAGAACGCGTCGCAGCCCGGCGGCACCACGAGCAGGGGCCGCCCGCTCCCGAACAGGACCCCGTCGATCAGATCGCGGTCGAGATCGACCTCTCGCGCTTCGGCGTCCAGAAGGGTCAGGTCCGCGAGGCGGGCGCGGGCGGTGAGCCGCCCGACCAGCTCCGGATAGGCCAGAGCGGGCACCTCGATCGAGCAGGTCACCCCTTCGAGGGAGGCCTCCGTCGCGGCGCGCTCGGCGATGGCCCGGGCCCGGGCGCTCAGGCGCCGGTTCTCCTGCGCGACCAGATCGTTGACGAAACCCCACCCCGATCCGCCGACCAGGGTCAGGCGCCGGGCGGCCGACTGGACGGTGAGGTGAGCGCCGGTCAGCCCGGCGAGCGACAGGGCAAAGCCGAGCGCGCTCGCCGTCTCGTCGCCGCGGCCCTCTTCGGTCAGACCGACGAGGATGTCGCGCAGGCCCGCGAGGGCGGCGGACGGTGGGTTCGGCATCGATTTCCTCCGAGATGACGGTGATCCGGAGAGTGCCGCACCGAGGCAGGGTCGCCTTGATCCAGCGCAAGTCCGGGATTCGCGACGGATACGGGCGGAGGCCGTCCGCCGGCGCCGGGCTTCGGCGCATCCGGTGCGGCCACTCCGGACTATTCGCAGGTTCGGCTCCCCGCGGGGCGAAGGTGCCGCGGGCGGGCTGCGGCAGCCTTGAGGTGGATCAAGGCATCGTCCGCCGGGCGCGGCAGGATGCCCCGGTCAGTCAAGGACGGGAGCGAGCGATGAGTGTGGTGCTTCAAACCATCGACATCGAGACGGTGCGCTACGTGCGGGTTCCGGCCGGATCGGTGCCGCACGACGATGCGGCCTCCAGGGCCGGCACGCGGGCGGCGGGCGTCGTCACGGATCTCGCGCGCTATCAAACCCTCCCCAGTCTGCAGGCGCTCGCCCTGGCCATCGTCGCCGCTGTGGCGACGACGGGGCTGATCCTCCTGGGGCTCTGACCGTTCGAGGCTGCGAAGCGAGGAGGCGGGAGATGGACGACGTCATCGTGCGTCAGCACGTTCTCGACGAACTGGAGCTCGCGCCGATGATCGACGCGGCGCAGATCGGGGTCACGGTCGAGAACGGCGTCGTGACCCTCAGCGGGCATGTGCGGAACTATGCCGAGAAGGGGATCGTCGAACGGGTCGCCCTGCGGGTTCGCGGCGTCCGCGCCGTCGTCGAGCAGATCGAGGTCCGCTATCCGGACAACCCGCGGATCGGCGACGAGGCCCTGGCCGACCGCTGCGCTCGGGTGCTGGAATGGGATGTGCAGATCCCCGAGCGATCCGTCTCGCTCAAGGTCGAGCGCGGCTGCGTCACGCTCCATGGCAGCGTGCCGCACTACTATCAGAAGGCGGCCGTGGACAAGGCGCTGCGCCGCCTCGCCGGCGTCACCGACATCGTCAACCTCATCGCCGTGACGCCGCCGGCCCAGGCCACGGAGGTCGAGGCCCGGATCCGCGCGGCCCTGAAGCGGAGCGCGAAGAGGCCCGACACGATCCGGGTTCAGGTCGAGGGCGGCAAGGTGACCCTCGACGGCTGCGTCGATGTCTGGCGCGAGCGCGAATTGGCCGAGCGGGCGGCCTGGTCGGTCCCGGGTGTGTCGGCGGTCGAGGATCGCCTGACGATCGCCTGAGGAGCGCGACGGACGCGGGTAGGCCCTGCCGTCCTGCGAGGTCGGTGCTGGCGAAGAATCGAGGTTCGGACCCCGGCGGCGGCGCAGGATGCCCGCCGAGCCGGAGCCAGGAAGCGGGAGATGGGCATGACGATCCGCACCATCACGGTCTCGGTCGATCTCGGCGCCGCAGCCGCGGATCGTGTCCAGCTCGCCGCCGGGCTCGCCGAACGTCTGCGGGCCTGTCTGATCGGCATCGGCGCATGCCGGGTCCCCAGCTACCTGCCGGTGGGCGACATGCTGGCGGTCGAGCGGATCTACGAGGACGAGGAGCGGCGAGCACGGGAGCAGCTCGAACAGGTCAGGGCCCTGTTCGAGCGCGAGGCGGGGACGATGCCGCGGACGGAATGGCGCTCGGCGCTGACCGACCCCCTCGCCTACCACGCCGAGCAGGCCCGGGAAGCCGATCTCGTCGTCGTCGGCCGGCAGGGACCGGCGGACGGCGATCCGGGTCCGACGGCGGCGCCCACCGGCGCCCTCCTGATGGCGGTCGGCCGTCCCGTGCTGGTGGTGCCCCCCGGTCTCGAACGGCTCGGGCTGGGATGCGCCGTCGTGGCCTGGAAGGAGACCCGCGAGGCGCGGCGGGCGGTGCACGACGCCCTGCCCCTGCTGAGCCTGGCGGAGCGGGTCTGCATCGTCGCCGTGGGCCCCGAAGCGCATCGCGCGGGCGCCGAGGGCACGGCGGCCTACCTCACGCGCCACGGCCTCGCGGCGACGACGCACCTGCTGCCGGATCAACCGGCCGTCGGCGCGGGGGACGCCCTGCTGCGCTTTGCCGGGCGCGAGGGCGCCGATCTGCTGGTGATGGGTGCCTACGGCCACAGCCGCCTGCGCGAGTGGATCTTCGGCGGCGCCACGCGCGACATCCTCCAGGCGACGCATGTCTGCTGCCTGATGAGCCACTGATCCCGGGGCCGCCGCTCCCGAGGGGCCCGGCGCGGCGGACCGGCTCTCCCCCGGGAAAGCCTCATCCCGGGGCTTCATCCTAAGGACTTCATCGACGGGTCAGGCGTTGCCCGATTTCCTCGATCGGCAGCTTGGTCAGATCCTTGTCGATCTCGGCGATGACGACGCGCTTCAGGCGGTCCGAGAGCGCGTGCCGCAGGGAGGCCAGCGCGCGCGGCGGGGCGACGACGATGAGCGCGGGAATGGCGTCGGCGATGCGGTCCAGCGTGGCTGCGACCTCCTCGGCGAACCGGTGCTCCGCGATCTCGTGCCAATCCGTCTGCGCGATGGCGCTACGGTGCTCGCCCTGCCGCACGCGGGGCGGCCGGTCGGTTCCCTGCTCGCGGGTCGGCGGGTTGGGCGGCGCCTCGAAGAGATGCTGCACCTTCAGGCTGACATGCAGGGCGTGGCCCTCGTTGCGCAGCACCAGGGCGCGGCGGCCGTCGCCGACGAGGACGTATCCACCGTGCGGGATCTTGAGGTTGAACGCCTCGGTCATCGGGAGCTCCGGGCCGGATCTCGGGTCAGTGACTCATCAGGCAGCTGATCGGCGCGCCGGCCAGCAGGTCGCGGGTGACCCCGCCGAAGACCCATTCGCGCAGGCGTCCGTGGCCGTAGGCGCCGAGGACGATCAGGTCGGCGGCCTGCTCGGAGGCCGCCTCGACCAGCGCCTGGGAGGTCGCGGCACCGCCCGCCTCCCAGCGCAAAGCCGTGGCGTCGATATCGTGGGCCTGAAGGAACCCGACGACGTCCGCCGTGTCGTCCGTGCCCTGCCCCTCGTCGATGGATACCACGATGACCCGCGAGGCCCGGGACAGGAACGGCAGCGCGTCCCTGACCGCACGGCGGGCCTCGCGGGTGTTCTTCCATCCGACCGCGACCCGCCGGACGTCGAGGTGATCGATGCCGGGGGGCACCACCAGAAGGGGCCGCCCGAGATGCATGACGAGATCGCCGGGATCGACCGAGAACAGCAGGGGGCCGGATGGGGACTTTCGGCCGACGACCACGAGGTCGGCCGCGGCGGCCTGCCCGATCAGGAACGGAAGCGGAAAATCGAGGTTTGAGCGCCACTCGACGCGGCTGCGCCCGCCCGCCGCCGCCTCGAAGACGGCATGTGCGCGCTTGAGGTCGTTGAGGATGAGCTCGTTGTTGGCGGCGAGCGCATAGGCGCTCGCCGGGATCGGGCCGACCGGCGGAACGGCATAGGACGCCTCCTCCGCCGCGACGCCGATCAGCCGGGCCCGGAAGTCGTCGGCGAGGTGTCCGGCGAGGTGGACCCGTTCGCGCGCCCCGGCCGAGAGATCGACGGCCACCATGATGCTGGCATAGGTCATGGGAGAGCTCCTGCCGCAGGAGGTTGACGGTTGGCGCGCGCCGTGCGGCCGGCGGATCGGCCTCGTGCCGGCGGAGCCCGAGCCGGATCCGGCGTCGCAGGCCCCGTTCGGTGGAAGCCGAGGCTAGGCGCGATGGCGGGACCGACCTTGATCCAGCGCAAAACCCGACCCGCGGCGACGATCGCCGCCCGTGCCGCCGAGGGACGGCGGAGGGAGTCTCCGCGCCGCTCTCAGGGCGCCTTGATATCGATGCGCTTCGGCTCGGGCGGGGTCAACGCGCCCTTGGGCAGCGTCACCGTCAGAATGCCCTTGTCCATGCTGGCCTGGATTTCCTCGGCGTTGATGCCGGCGGGCAGTTCCAGGCTGCGCACGAAGGCGCCGTAACTGCGTTCCGTGACCTTGCGCGCGCCCTCGGTCTGCTCCTTCTCCTGCCGCTTCTCGCCGCTGATGACGAGGGTGTCGTCGGCGAGCTCGACCTTGACGTCGTCACGCGTGAGCCCCGGCAGCTCGGCGGTGATCTCGACCTTTCCGTCCTTCTCGACGACATCCATGCGCGGCACCGCGCCGCCCTGGAAGAGCGGGAATCCGAGGCGGAGATCGCCGAGCATGGACTCCGCGAGATGATGCGAGGGGAGCGGCGTGGCGCCCGGATCGGTCGAGGGGGAGCGGTGGCCGAGCGTGAGGAGCGATTTGAGATTCATGGATCATCTCCCGTCAGGCGGCTGCTTCCCGCCGCTCGGGGGAGTCTGCGGTCCGCGCGCCGTCCTGGCGATGAGGTGGATCAAGCGGAGACGATCAAGTCGTCGCGCCGAGCCGCGCCGAGCGAAGAGCACGGGCTGCTTCGCTCCTCTCGCGGGGCGATGAGGGCGATGCATCGCCGCCCGCGTGGAATCATGCCCGATCGCTTCGGAACGGCGCCGGGCTGGGTCTCGACCTCGGCTCCGCCCGACGCGGCGCTCGCCGAGGCCCAGGCCCAGGCCCAGGCGCTGGCGACGCGCAATGCGACGGCCAACCGCTCGCAGCAGGCCTCCTGAAACGCCCGCGGGCCGTCCGATCAGGCCGCGGGACCCGTCGGCCGAGGCGGTTCCCCATCCAGTCTCGCCAGCGCCATGCGGTCGGTCATGTCGTGGGACGCGAGCGTGTCGGCGATGAAGCGGTCCACCGCTGCCAGGCCGCGGGGCGTCGGGCCGAGATGCTTCCGGCCGCGGTCGCCCCGCGCGAGGAGGCCGCTCGCCTCGGCCGTGGCCAGCATGTCGCGGACATGCGGCCGGGATACCCCGAACCGTGCCACGATGTCGGAGAAGTCGCTCTCGCGGATCAGGGCCTCCGCGTCCGTCTCCCTCAGCAGGATCACCCGCATCAGGACCTGGAAGCCCTGATCCATCCGCCTCGCGAGTGAGCGAACACGGCCGTCCCCTCTGGCCCCTTATTCGGGCGGCAGGTCCGTCTCGGGGCCCATGTCGGTTTCGGGCTGGGTCGGCACGTCGACCGCCGCGGAGGCAGCAGCGGGGGCAACCGCGCGGACGCGCGGCCCGGCCGATGGGGCAGACGGCATCATCGCCGCGCCCGAGGCGACGAGCCCGGCCAGCATCCGCAGGTCGGTCGGCTGACGCGGATCGTCGGCCACGCGCTCGGCATCGACCTGGAGGCGCAGGTTGCAGGCTTTCGGGGCGAGCGCACCGTCCGGGGTGCAGGCATCGTGGCGGGCGCAGGCCGCGTCCAGCGCATCGACGGGGGCCGCCGGCGCGTTGTTGCCGGGTCCGCAATAGTTGCCGTGCAGCAGCATCGGGGGACCCTCGACCGCGGCTGCGGTTTGGCTGAAGGCGGGGACCGTCAGACCGGCCACCAGAACGAGCGGAAGAATCGAACGGGTCATCGGAAGGCGTATCTCCTGTCGTTGAGCGGTGGCGGATGCCGTCCCGGCGCCGCCCGGTCGCGCTGCGCGCGACGACCGCTCTGAAGAGGCGATGTCGACGTTGGATCGTCGCGCTTCGGCCCTCAGCGGAGGCTCGCGGAGCGCCGCCCGGCCGATTCGGTCATTCCCTCGTCGAAGGCGGTTCGGCAGCCGGGGCTGAGGCTCGCCCGCTGCGCCTTCATGCAACTGACGATGCGGCCGCGGTCGGGGATCGATGTCAGGCACAGCCGCATGACGTCATCGCGGCAGAGAGCGGCCTGCTCCTCCTCGCCGGCCCGCACGCTGGTCGTACCGGCGGCCGAGAAGGCGATCAGAGCCAGCGCCGTGCGGGTTCCGATCCTCATCATCCAACGTCTCCTGTCTCCTGCCGGCCGGGCGAACGCTCCGGCCAAGGTCCGACGGTGAACGCCAGGGGATGTCGAGCCGTTCCTTCGCCGGCTTGGGCGCCGGCTCGGGCGCCGGCTCGATGCCGGCCACCTCGCCGCCGCCGGTGAGGTTTTACGCGTCTTCGACAGTCCGAGCTTCGTATCGATACAAGACAATATTAAATCGGTTCGATGATTTCAGTTTGAAATATCATTTCTCGGCGGCGTTTTGGGGCTGTGTCTTTCTCGGGAGATCATTCATGCGAAAAATCCACGCCGTCTGTTTTGCCTCACTTCTTCTGATCACGGGTCCCGGTGCGGCCTCCGCACAACAAACGTCCGGCCAGGACGCTTCGAAACCATCCGTCCCCGCGGGTTCATCTCGCGCTGGAACGGCGGGCGAGATGCGGAAGGGCGACGCCATGAAGGCCGGGGAGATGGGCGGCGGCTCCGGGAATACGGGCGTACCGGGAGCCTCCCCCGCTGCGGAGGGCAACAAGAACCAGGATTCGCGCACCACGAAGACACGCGACCGCTGAGCCGGTTTCCCCGCGACCGGGACCGCCCGATCCGGATGGTTCCGACCTCAGGCCGCTTCCGGCCTCTCGCGATGCAGGTAGTTCGGCCGGAATTCAGCCATGTCCATGAGGCGCGGCAGGTCGCACAGGGTCAGGCGCCTGCCGGTGCGCTCGATCAGCCCCGCGCGCTTGAGTTCGCCCAGCGAACGGTTCACGTGCACGCTGGTCATGCCGGTGGTGTCGGCGAGGTCGAGCTGCGTGATCGGCAGATCGTAGCTGTTCCCGAAGGTCAGCCCCACGGCCCGCAGGCGCACGAGCAATTCGCAGAAGAGGTGGGCCAGGCGCTCCACGGCGGAGCGCCGACCGAGATTCATGATCCACTCGCGCAGGATCGCCTCGTCGACGAGTGCGGCCGTGCGAAGGCTGCGGGCCAGGGCGGGGCGCGAACGCAGATCCCGGCCGGCCTCGGGGGCGACCCGCGCGACGCGGCAGTTGGAGAGCGTGCCGACGGCGTGATCGATCCGGTTCAGGACCGAGCTGTCGAAGTCGCAGATATCTCCCGGGACGAGGTAGGCCATGATCTGGCGCGCCCCGTTCTCCCGCAGCCTGTAGCGGCAGGCGAAGCCCTCGATCACCGCGATCATGCCCTCCGGCCGATCGCCTTCACAGATCAGGTCCGCGCCGGCCGGGACCGGACGCGTTCCCGCCTCGAGCATCGCCAGGGCCGCCGCATCCGCATCGTCCAACCGGCCGAACCCTTGCAGCTTGCGCAGGACGGGTCCGCTCATCGCCGTTCCGCCGCCCGGCACGACCTTCATTGTGCCCATTGCGCCCGTCCCGCCCGATCGGCCAGTTCATCCATCGCCTAAGTGCGTCGCACCGCCGGGCCGGCTCGGTCGGGCGCGCTCCCGAAACGTGAGAGGCCCGATCCGCCGTGAAAACGGGCGAAGCGGCCTCCCCACCGTGCCCTTGCCGATCGTCCGCTGGACCGGCACGATCGAAGGGAGCACGCGGGTGACACGGAAACTTGTGGGGAGTTTAAGCATCGATGCGACGCGATGTAAGCCGGTCCGCCGCTCGGTATGGTTTCCGACATTTCGATATTTGCTGGGGCATCGGTATGAGGCGCGAGCGCCGAGACTCGACATCGTATCTTGGGGGGCGCCCCGGTCGGCTACGGTTGCCGTCAAGCTGAAGCGGTGCGGTCGGCGCGAGGCTCTTCGTCGGCGCCTCGATCAATGGCCGGTCCCGGCTTCCGGGCGGCCCGGCGAGGCCGCTCGTCCGGAGCGAACGGGAAGCGGCCGAGAGCGGGAGCGGAGGACGGCCGTACGATCGCGGCCGTGATGGGCGGCGTCAGGGCTGCGCGATCCGCCGGACGATCCGGGCCACGGTGGCAGGGTCGAGATCGGGATAGATCGGCAGGCACAGCACCCGGTCTGCAGCCATGGCGGCCACGGGCAGATCCTCGCGCCGGGCGCTCGGCAGCGTCCGGTACATCGGGTGGTCGGAGATCAGGGGGTGGAAGTAGCGCCGCGGATGAATGCCGTCGCGCTTGAGCGCATCGTAGAGCGCGTCGCGGCCGATCGGATAATCGGGACCGACCAGGATCGGGAAATAGGCGTAGTTGGCCGCCCCATCCCCCGCGCGGTCGAGACAGCGGATGCCGGGGATGTCGCGCAATCCCTGGCGGAAGGTCGCATCGATCGCCTGTCGCCGCGCCAGCACCGTGTCGATATGCCGAAGCTGGACGAGGCCGAGCGCGGCATTCAGCTCGCTCATCTTGCCGTTCAGGCCCACGCCGATGACCGAGGTCTCGTCGTCGAAGCCGAAATTCTTGAGCTTGTCGATCCGGTCCTTCATCGCCGGATCGGCACAGACGATGGCACCGCCCTCGAAGGTGTTGAACACCTTGGTGGCGTGGAAGCTCAGCACCGACAGGTCGCCGTGGTTCAGCACGCTCGCGCCGCGATGGCGGACGCCGAAGGCGTGGGCCGCGTCGTAGATCACCTTGAGCCCGTGCCGGTCGGCGATCTCCGCGATGGCGTCGACATCGCAGGGCTGGCCGTAGCAGTGGACCGGCAGGATCGCGCTGGTGCGCGGGGTGATCGCGGCCTCGACCCGGGCGGGATCGAGGTTGAGGGTCACCGGGTCGATGTCCACGAACACCGGTGTGAGGCCGCTCCAGAGAAGGGCGTGCGACGTCGCCACGAAGGAATAGGGCGTCGTGATCACCTCGCCCGTAAGATCGAGCGCCCGCAGGGCCATGATCAGCGCGGTCGTCGCGTTGTTGAACAGGGCGACCTGCGGCACGCCGAGATGACCGCTCAGCCGCGCTTCCAGCTCCTGGTGGAACGGACCGCCATTGGTCAGGATTCGTGTCTGCCAGATCTGGCGCAGCAGCGGTTCGAACTCTTCGAGCGGCGGCAGGAACGGCCGGGTGACGTAGACAGGCTCGGCCGCTCTCTCCGCATCCGGCGCCATTTGCGGCCCGGAATCGAGGATTCGCGCGAATTCCTGCTCCAGCCGTCGCAGGGTCTCCTGCACGGGCAGCACGCCCGGAGGCGCGGCGAGCGCGGGGGCATCCGCCCCGGGCGTGGGATCAAGCGGCGCGGTTCGCATCGACCCGGCGCCTTCTCAGGATGTGCGACGTGCCTGCGGCCTCTGCAGCGCGGCGGGTGCAATCGGCCGGCGCCATGGCCGCCACCGATCCGGCCGAGCGCGTTCTGCGATGTTCGAGCATGCCCGGCCTTCCTGCACCGGTCGGACGTTAGGAATTGTTTGGCTAACGAACCGTTAACACCGCCCCGACAGCGCGTTACGGCGGCCAGAACGACGAAAGCCGCCCAAGGGCGGCTTCTCGTAGGTCGGTCAGTTTTTGTGAAGAAACTGGAGCGGGCGAAGGGATTCGAACCCTCGACCCCAACCTTGGCAAGGTTGGGACATTCCGTTTCATTGCGTTTCCTGGTGTGTCACTGCGTGTCATTGTGTGACCTAAGTGATTGATTGGGTTGACAGAATTGTTGCATTAGCTTTCATTGCATGGCCCTGCGTTTCAGAAAGCGTGAAGCCTGGGTGCAGCCCGAGGAGCATGCGGATGAAGCGCGGGAACTCAGTGCGGCTGACAAGAGCAGTCGTCGACAAGGCCAAGGCGCGGCCTTCGAGCTACTTCGTCTGGGATCTGGATCAACCGGGCTTCGGACTGCGCGTCCAGCCTTCGGGCGTGAAGGCCTTCTATGTCCAGTATCGTGTGGGACGAGGTCGAACCGCAAAGCTCGACAAGCTCAAGCTTGGCGATGCCGGGACCATGCGTGTCGAAGACGCTCGGAACGAGGCCCGGATCAAGCGTGGGCTCGCAGCGGACGGAAAAGACCCGGCGAAGGAACGCCGGAAGCTCCGAAACTCGTCGCTCGTATCGGAACTGATCGACCTTTACGAGAATGAGGGATTGTACTGCCGGACAGGTAAGCGGCAGGGGCAGCCCTTCGGAGAGAAGACGAAGCGCTACACGATGGGCCGCCTTCGCAACCACGTAGTCCCCATCCTCGGGAAGCTGAATCTCTGCAATCTGACGGAGAAGGATGTCGAGACGCTCTTCAAAAAGGTGTCCGAAGGCGTAACTGCGACCGGGGTTGGAAAGGACCGCAAGCGGGACAGGAAGGGCAAGGCCGGGCAGAGGAGCTCCGGGTCCGAAGGAGGCGAGTGCAAGGCGGGCGGGGGAGACTCCGCTGGCAGGCGGTCTGAGGTCTGCGGGGGGGTGGGCGCCGCCAGGAAGGTCATCCGCGACTTCTCGTCGGTCTGTAGCTTCGCGGTCGAGCGCGGACTCATGGTGTCCAACCCGGTGCGGACTGCGAGGGTTTCCAAGGTTGACGGTGAGAGAAAGAGCTATCTGACCCTGGCCATGATCAAGCGGCTAGGCAAAGCGCTGGACGATGCAGAGCAGTTGCATGGGGTCAATCCCAAAGGCCCCGACCAGATCCGGCTTTGGCTGCTGACCGGCCTGAGGCGTGAAGAGGGGGCTGGTCTGCTCTGGGACGAGGTGGACTTCGAAAGGAACCAGATCGTGCTCAAGCGCTCGAAGAGCATACCGGAGCGCCCACTGACCCCCGAGGCACTCAAGCTTCTCATGGAAATCTGGAGGAAAACGCCGAAGGTCCGTGGCAGGCCGGCCTCCAGGTACGTCTTCCCTGCGGAGCACGGCATCGGCCACTACACCGGCACCAAGCGTATTCTGCCGCTACTCAAACGCCTCGCAGGTCTCGACGAACTCTTTCCGCATCTGCTGCGGCATACCCTCGGCTCGAGCGCCGTGTCCGCCGGCCTTAGTTTGCGGCTGATCGGAGCGATCCTCGGACACAAGAATCCCCGTTCGACGCTCGTCTACGCCCACGTGCAGGACAAGGCTGCATTGGACGCTGCCGCTCCGGTCGCTTCGAGCATCGCCTGCGCCCTTGTATCCTTCAGGTCGGATGCCATGCCGTGCCGTGCGGCCGCTGCCGGCCCGCCCCCTCCCCTCGTTCGGCCGGGGCAGTTCGTTCATCCCGCGGCAAGCGCGCCGGAGCAGACTGCGCGCTCCTCCCGCAAGGAGTCGAGCCTGTGAGCGTTCCAACTGCCGTTCCTTCCGAATGGGTCGAGCTTCGGCTCGCGCCATTCGTTCTCGGCCGGAATGCCGAACCGTCCGAAGCTGACGTGCAGCGCGATGCTGATCTCACTCACTGGCTGGTCACTTTGCCGAGTTTCCCCTCAAGCTTATGGGTCGAATGGGATGCCGGTATTGTTTGTGCTGCCGTTCCCGTCATTTATCCCGAATGCTGCGATTCCGAGGACGAGGAGTACCTCAAGATTGCATCGTCGCATCCTTTGGGATTCCGAGCGGCCGCTCGCCGCAGCTTCTATCCCGAAGCAGCGGACGTCCTGTCCGGGGCGGTGGAGGCCTTTTGGGAGATCTTGGTCGAGCGCTTCGCAAAACTGGTCGCGGAAGGAATTATCGAGGTGCATGCGAGAGGGGGACCGCAACCATCGCCGAGCCATGGTTTCAGGCCAGTGCCACCCGATCTGTGGTCCTCGTCGCATGTCGACTGGGGATCAGGCTCGTTCCGGACGCCCGATGGATATGTCTACTTTTCAGTGCGCGTCCGCAGGGTCGCTGCGGGACCCGTGGCGCCAGTCTGCTCCAGCCGAGCGAAGCAGAGGTCGCAGGTCGAGGCTGCGGCTTCAACTGCTGCGCGCGAGACTTCGAGCGCTCCCGACGGCGTCAAGATGAACGTGCGGCAGGCCGCCGACTTCCTAAACTTGTCCGTCAGTCAGCTCAACAAGATTCGTCTGGTCGAAAAAGGGCCGGTGTTCTATAGGGTTGGAAGGCGTATCGTATACTCGAAAGCTGATCTCGAGAAATATTTGGACCAATGCCGGATGAATGTGTTTGAAGTCCGCTCCTAACCTGTGCGGCAGAGCTTTCTACGGGCACGGATGCCGCGTTGGAAGCCGACCCTGTCGATCCGAGCGGTGGCCCGGACTGTTTGCGTGCTGGCCCTGGCCGGCGAGGAGTTCACGCTCGTCCAGGCTTTCGGCGCCCCGAGCCGGAGCCCGAGCCGGAGGTGGTCCTTCTACGAGTTGCTGTTCACGGCGGTGAGTTTCGATGCCTCGGCCGCAGTCGCGGCCAGGAGTGACGATCCGAGCACGAGGCTGGTCCTCGATCAGGCCCGTCCGGCCGATGGCATCGGAGAGGCGACCGGCCGGGTAAGCGGTCAGGCCCTAGACGGCGTGCATGATGACGAGGGTAATCGGCATCCAGGTCAGGGAAACCAATGAGCGCTGCGGGGGCACCTGGTACGTGCCGCGCTTCCACGGTCACCGCATCGAATACGTGGTGGTTGCCCCGCCTGGCTGAGCCGCTTCTATCCATCAGGTGCCATGCTGAACCCGACCGGCGGTCACGGGGACATGCGTCCGTTGTCCGACCTGCCGAGGAGTTCCGACGGTCCGGGTGGTGCGCCGGAGAGAGCCGATGCCGCCGCGGTCGTCGACGGCGTTGCCGAGCTGCGGTTTCGCGCCCGCAAGCAACTCCAACAGTCGAGGCTCTACGTTACCGCGGCACGGGCACTCAAGGATCGTAGAGCTTCGGAGAGTGCGACCCGGATTTGAGCACCGAAACACCGCGCCCTGCGACATCCCTCCAGTTCGTGGTGACGAGGGTCAGCCCACGAGCCATGGCGATGGCCAGTTGCGCCTTGTCATCGGCCTTGGAGCCGTCGGGCACCAGCAACCGTGCCCAGTGCCTCCCGGTGTCCTCGTCGAGCGGCAGGATGCGCCCCGCGAATGCTCGTGCCAGGTCCTCCACGTCGGCGGCGATGTCCGCCGCCGCTGGCGAGCCCTTGTACTTGGCGTTCTCGGCGCCTTCGGGGCGCTCCCTGAGCGTGATGACGCTGATGGCCAGCTCGTCATCGCTCACTGAGCCGAGCCATGCCTGAACGTTCTTGTCCCCCTTCGCCTTGTTCGCCTTGCTCGTGACGCCAATGTCGAGCAGGTAGCGGATCATCGCCGCTGGGGCAGGAACTCGGCGGCGTCGGCCTTCGCCTCCCTCATGCTCCTCTTTGCGGTAGACTTCGGGTACGGGCGACCGGCCTTGGGATTGCCCTCCGCATACGCCCTTGCCGCCAGGATCTTCTCCTTGGTGAGGGACGGGTAATCCGCCAGGATCTCCTCAACCGTCATGCCGTCATGCAGCGCGGCGATGCGATAAGCGCTGATGTCGGTGCCCTTGATCACGGGCTCCTCGCCGCTGCTGTCGACAAGCTTGTACAGCTTCTCCGTCGCCTCGATGCCTTTCCGAACCTTCTGCGCGACCAGCCTGAAATTGTACCTCAGTTGGCCCACCTCGACGCTGCCGATGGGCGAACCGTCAGGCATCGTCTTGAGGGCCTTGTAGATCTCAGCTTGCTTCTGCTTGGTGAGATCGTCTTTCAGGTCGTCGAGAGCGCCGAAGAACACCAAGTCCCGCATCGTGAAGACGTAGAAGCGCCTGTTGCCTCGCTGGGTCTGCGCCGGCTTGAAAGGGGCGCGCTCGACCGTCCTCTGGAAGGCCTCCGGAGGCTTGCCGATGATCATCGCCGCTTGGGTTATGGTCCACGTGTCGGACATGGCTTCTCCTAATTCTCCCGGAAATTAGGGGGCAATTGGGGGCCGGCAAGGGACAGGCGCGACCACGACGACTCCCGTGGTCCCCTACTGCCCTAGCCATCGTCTCCGTCGGGGCGGTGATGCGCTCGGCGGACTGCACGAGGGGCCGGGATGCCGAACTGACGTCGCTGGCGACCATCCCGAAGGTGTGGCCTGCGGCTTCCCCTCCCCGGCCGAGGATCACCTCGAACGCCCGCTCGATCTCAACGAGTTGTAAAGGATCGGCTCACCGTCCGTGTTCCTTGTCCGCGTCGCGGGCGAGAGCATGGTCGCGGGCGAGAGCATGACCGGCTGGGCCTGTTTCCCGGTGACGTGGCTGTGGTGGACAAGGCCAAGCCGCCCCGGAACGGCTGCATCGTCGTCGCCTGTCGCAACGGCGATTTCACGATGAAAACCTACCAGCGGCGCGGCGAGCGCGTGATGCTCAAGGCCGAAAATCCCGCCTTTCCGAACATCGAGGTTCGGCTGAGGCCGACTGCCAGGTGTGGGGCGTCGTCACCGACAGCTCGCGGACGTTCTGAGCATGGAACCGCGTCTCAGCCTCAGGCTGGCACAAAAACATGGAATTCCGTGGCTCTATGATGCACGTGCCGTCGGCGTGATGCTATATGTGGTGGCTGGAACCGATTTTAGCCATATATGTTGATATGCTGTCGGCTTCAGCCGATGCAGGAGCATATGATGGCAAAAGGTAGCAACTTCCGAAGCGCAGATACGGGTCGCTTCATCACTCCGGGCAAGGCTGCGAAAAGTCCGGGCACGTCCCTCAAAGAACCGCGCACAGCAAGTGGCAGCTCGGGTGAGCATTACCGAAGTGCTGGCACCGGTCGGTATGTTACGACCAAGCACGGCAAGGCGAACCCCGGTACCACCGTAAAAGAGTCGTGAGGCGTCCCTGCCTTGCAGGCCACGCTTCAGTATCTGTCTTCATCAGCTTCAGGAACCCGCCACGGCGGGTTCCGCCTCACGATAGCAATGTACAGCTTTCGATTTTTCAACAGGAAAAATAACCGGCCAAGCTAAGGAAATATTCTGCAGGCCGCGTATCGCCGTTAGGTTGCAGGGTTCCCCCAACGGAGCCATCATATGCCACTTGAGAGCATATCACTTCGCAAATTGCTCAAAATCGGATTTTCGGCGCCCAACCGCCGGCGTGGAGCACTCAGGAACATCATTCGGGACGACCAGGCGCGTGCAGCCGGTTTGGCTGGTGAGGGCGGCGACTTCTATGGGCCGTTCTGGGCTGATGCGCGAGCCCACGTGTTCGGTACCGAGGATCTTCATGAATCGACCACCGGCAGGATGGCCGGTAACAGAAACCGACAACGACTGTATCCACTGCTCAGGGACGGTTTTCTGAGGTGGTGGAATGCATACCGCCGCCGGACCAACGAGCCGTTTCAACTCGGTCCCTCACAGCGAACGCGCTACGAGGTTCCGGATCTCGCAGCCGCAGTGAAGGTCGATAGCATCCTCTCGATCACCGACGGATTGGGAAGCCATCACTACGTCTACCCCTACTTCGCAGAAGCGCCGGCAGTGAGTGAGGAGGCCGCCAGGCTCGGCCTGTGGGTGCTAGGCCGGGCTTTGCCGAACGTACCGCCGGAGCAGTTTCGGTTGCTCGATGTGTTCCGAGGGCAGGCCTTCTCGATCAAGGAAACGCCTCTGCAGGGGGATGAGGAGCAGCTGTTCCACCGCATGTATGCCGGCCTCGTTCAGGAGCGAAATGGCCTGCGTGGACCTGAAGCGCTCTAATGTCTTCCTGTAGCTTGTAGAACGATCAACTGAAACTCAGGTTTTTACAGAGTGGGTCGCCAACGATAGGTGCCCATAACTTTTTATCATTCAAATGGAGGCTGTGAACGTGGCTTGGTACAAAGACTCTCGGAACGTCGTTCAGGCAAGTGGGACTGAGCCGGTATGGTCTACATACTACAAGCCAGGAGACCAAGTTCCTCAATCAGGGATCTACCGCTGCAAAAACTGCGGTAAGGAAGTGACCTGCAATCATGGTGACCATTTTCCACCGCAAAATCATCACCAGCATCCGCAGGCAACGGCAGTTCTATGGCGTCTGATCATCTGGACGAATACGTCCGGTACGGACAGCCACGGCCCGGTGTAGCACGCGGGGCGCTGTCCCCAGCTGCGGTCAAGGGGTGTCCCCGGCGTTCGGTAGGCCTACAGAGCCGGGTGATCCCCCTCCTCTGTGACCTACGTCCCCAGTCTCGCCGACGGGCAGGAGGTCAGGAAAGGGCGTAACGCTTCGAGGCGAAGTGCCCGGGCTAACGCCCTGAACCACGGGCGGGGGCAGGTGCCGTCATGCGCGTCCATTACCGCGCTCAGTGCGGCCCGGGCGCGGCAGGACGCCCCCGTAAGAACCGCTCATTCCTGCATGTGCGCCGAGCACTCTCGGCCCCCCATGGCCTGATCCTCGTCACCGGTCCGACCGGATCGGGCAAGACCACCACGCTCTACGCCGCACTCAAAGAGCTCACGGGGCCTAGCCGCAACATCGTCACCGTCGAGGATCCGATCGAGCACCACTCGACGGGGTCAACCAGTTCCAGGTCGCCCGCGAGGTCGGGCTCGACTTCGCCGGCGCGCTACGGGCGGTCCTGCGCCAAGACCCCGACGTGGTGATGGTCGGCGAGATCCGCGATCGCGAGACCGTCGCGGTCGCGATCCAGGCCGCGCTTACCGGCCACCTCGTCCTCGCCACCGATCACACTAACACTGCTGTCGGAGCCCTGCCCTGCCTCGTCGACATGGGGGCGGAATCATACCTCGTCGCCTCGACCGTGCGCGCCGCCCTGGCGCAGAGGCTCGTTCGCCGCCTCTGCCCGGACTGTTCCGCGCCGGCCCCGCTCGACATGGCTCTCGCCCATGCCATCGGCATGCCATGCTCCGAGCCGGTGCAGGTGCGCCGGCCCGTTGGATGTGCCATCTGCGGGGGTACCGGCTTCAAGGGGCGCGTGGCGATCTCCGAATTCATGAAGCTTTCCCAGCCGGTTCGCGACCGCCTGCTCGGCGGCGATGACGAGTATTCCTTGGCAAAAGTCAGTGCCGAGGATGGCACCTATACCTTGCGGGGTGCATCCGACCTTCGCCAGCTTCAAGCGTGACGATTGTCCGCCGGACGACACGACCTGTCCGGGCGAATTCCTCCTGGGTCTGATCCAATAAGTAGTGCGCGCGCCGCACGGGAATGACGTGCGCCAAGAAAATCGATATTTTCGCTTGCTTTGAACGCAATGTTCAGTATCGTCCATGAGACGAAGTGAGCGGCTCGGCGTAGTAGCTACTGCGCCGGGATCTGACCTCTTCAAGCCGGCGGGATCGGAGCGATATTCGATGCCTTGAAGATCGGCTGCATCAACGGATTCGTCAAGCAGGACGAACCGTCCATTCCTTGGATGAAGGAATGCGCGCGTTAGGCACGAGCCGTGCAGCGTTGCGGAACCCATACGATCGGCATTCGCATATGCGCGACCGCCTCTGGCGGCCGAGATCTGTGTCTCCGCATGCCATTACATCGATCCATTCCGCGTAGACATTCTCAGAACTTGCCCCCCCCCCTTCCTCCAAAGGCGGGCGTCGCGAGGCCGCTGCAACGCGAGGCGCCTTGGCTGTAAGGCATCTATCCTGGCGTCGGTCCATGGCGCCATACGCCTGGGCCTCGATCAGGATCTCTGCTGTCAACTTGCTCGTGTGGGCCTTGAAGAAGATGCAGTCACCGTCATCCGGTTTCGCGGGTTGGAAATCGAATACAGTGTGATCCTGCCGACCTGCCGTACCTGGAAACAAGCTCGGCTGCGCGGTCTCGCTTTCGAGGTTGACCGCCGAGTACAGACGGATGGGCATCATGTCTTAGTCGTTCCGCCGGCGGATGTGCAGCGGAAACCACGGTTCGCCAATGCTCATTATGTCTTTCACGAGAAATTGGTTCCGGCTTGCGGCGACGTCCATGCGGTGACCCGCTGCATCAAGCAGTTTGGCGGCGAAGCTCCGCTCGATGCCTGCCAAGCCGCTCTGTCAGGTCCCCTCGGGAGAAGACGCATCTTCGGCCTCCTGTTGGGAGGGCATATAGAAATCGATCTCGCGTTCGAGCTGCCCGACCGGAGCATCGTACGCCTGCGAGAGCAGTGCTGGGCGTTCGATTGGGCCGTGCTCGGATGGCGACTTCTCGGTTTGGAACAGGAGGATCAGATCATACCCGCGGAGGCGGCGGGCTTCCATCCGAATTGGCGAAAGCGGCGTACATACGTGAACCACAGAGGCCCGCTTCCGTCTTCCAGACCTCGACTTGATGGAGATCGTCATGGTGGACGGCGGTAGAGTTGTTGAATTCCCCACCGGTCGTCGGTTCACCCATAGGTCGCTCGGACGCCCCGGCGGTCGAAGCGTTGCCAGGATCGCTCAGAACCTCTCTGGACGAAGATCCAGCTGTCGCAAGAGTGTTGCGCCGGATGTGCCACTGTCGATCAGGCTGAATGAACTCACCGGCAACGACGACGAAACGGTCGGCCGGTTGACCGGGCTGGCACATGATGGAGTCATCACCCCGGCATCCTCAGCGCGGCTGGCGATGCTCCATGCGGACGAGTGCGGGAGCGCTCAGCCTCGACGCCGATCGAATGTGGACGATGCTGCCGCATACGATCTGACTCTTGTCGGTGATCCGTTCGGACGCTTCGCCTTCCGGCTACGTGGTAGGAAGGCCTGGGTCGTATTCGCTCCGGCGGCGGGCGTCGGCCTTGTGGCGGAACTCTGTCTCCGCGATCAGATCCATGCTTGCCTGCTGATCGGCTGTGGAGCTGGGCGACGTTCCACCGTCCGACTCCTGACCTTGGCGGATTGGCACCGACGCATTGCTGTCATTGGATCTGGTAGCAACAGGTTCGGCAGCCGCCACGTCCTATTGCTTGGTGGACTCGGCCTTCGGGAACCTGAGTGGTCTCGCGCACTGCTTGGGATCGAGCGGGCCATCCGTCGTGGGGAAACACCGAGCTGATCTCCTCAGTTTCAGGAACCTGGGTGAGCGAGCTCGCACCACTCCGCCAGCCAAGTCCATGCGCGCGTTGCTGACACTGATCGAGCTAGCCTTTCCCGGTCTGGTCGAGGTCCCTGCTCAAGAGGAGGGTATGGCTCCATGACCCACGAGTACTGCCAGCGAACGCCAGCAGCTCTCGGAAGAGACGAATCTCATCGCGCGCAAGTGGTTCGACGTCTGCTTTGCCATCGCCGTAGCCGACCTGCAGATGCTTCTGAATCCGCCGAGCTCCGCGACGATACCACCATTTACGGCGCAGAGAGCGAGCACGACCATGGCTCCGTTGAAACACCTTGAACCCGTCGTTCCCGTGCAAAGCCGGGCTAAGCAACGAAGAAGGCGCCGTTCTGCGTCGGACGCCGCGCCGCGCCGTCGGTCACGTATGACTGGAAGCCAAGTCGCTCGTCATGCAGATCCGGCAGCCGGAGAGCACGCGATCTACCTGAATGGAACACAGTCGCGACCGAGCCCTGTGGCTCGGCAGCAGACGTCGCGGGACCCTGCCCCCCCTAGTCAAGAGTTGCTCGCATTCGTGCGCGCCCTGGCGCGGTGGGCTGCCAGAGTCGACTTCGAGAAAAACCTCGACGGACCCGGACTCGACAAGCTTTCGACCGCCTTTCGTCCATGACTTGGCGGCCACTCTTCATCGGGATCGGGAAGGTTTATCCCTGCGGCCTCCGGGACGGAACCGCCGAGCGACAAGCACGCGACCGTCGAGGAAGGAATGCCAGGAAAAAATTTCTCAACCACTCTTTCCCACCGATCTTTCATGCTTCAATGAGATAGCAAGGGAGATGGTCCTGAACTTCTGAGAATGTTGGACCCCTCTATCCGTTAGCATGGCAGACATCCAGGGGAGCAGCAGAGACTGGATATGGAAAGGGATGGCAACGAAGAAGGCAGGAAAGACGAACGTCAGCTCGACAAAGTTCTTCACCTTGCCGAGATGCTCTCCCCTGAGTGGGTCACCGCAGTATCCCGCAACATGGACCAAGAAGTCTTCGTCGAGCGGACAGTCGCCATTTACTGCCGCTTCTCGCTCGGTCCGGGCGATCGCGAACTGAGCTTCGTACGACAGTTGGAGAACTGCAGATCGGCAATTGCCGCACTGCGCATCCGGACAGGCGCAAGCTCAGCGGTATATGTCGACCGCTACCTGAGTGGAGCCCAGATCACCAACAGAAGCAATCTGCTGCGACTGATCGAAGACGCCAAGCTGAACAAGTTCTATATGGTGGTTGCGGAGAGCCCGGATCGTCTGAGTCGGGATCCTGAACACCTTAGTTTCATCGTGAAGACGTTGAACCACCACGGCGTGGAAGTCCGGACTGCCCGTAATGGGGTACTTAAACCCTCTCTAACAGGTCTCTACGGGTTTCTGGGAGCCGAACAGCGTATCCAGCTTCGTGCCAGGTCTATGGCTGGGCGGCGGGCTGCCGCCCTCGAGGGACGGTACGTCGGCGGCTCACCTCCCTACGGCTATAGGAGGGTTCAGGGCGGGCGCGGAGTACTCGAGCCAGACATCGAGGAAGCATCAGTCGTGCGGAGAATCTTCGAAATGTTCGATGACGGCATGGCACGTCGCGCGATCGCACGACAACTGATCCGGAACGGTTGCAAAGCTCGGAACGGCGAAAGATGGAAGTTCCATAACCTCGTCATCTGCGTTTCCACAGTGCTCACCCGACCGATCTACAAAGGTATGATGGTCCACGACCCGCAAGAGGAGCTGAAGTGGACTACTTGGGGGAATGATCTGCCGGTTGCAAATCCTGTACACGGAAGGACGATGATCGCCCAATCGCACTTGGCGATCGTAACAACGGAACTTTGGGAGCGCGTCGCGAGACGGATTTCGAAAGAAAGACAGGCCGCCGGTGTCCGCCCTCCGTCTCGAAAGCGCCTGCTCGCGAATAAGCTCTTCTGCCCCTGTGGATCCAAGATGATCTATGGTGGAGGCCGACGTTCTAACTGTTCGCTCATCTGCAGGGACAACTTTTTCCTAGGCAAGTGTCAGCGCAACCGGTCGATAACCTGTGCGATCGTCGAATCCGACGTCGTTAGAATGCTTCGAGATGATGTCGCTGAGCATCGGCTTGAGCAAGCCTCTTCGGATGTATACGTTAAAAAAATCAAGTCGAAGATAAGTCAGGAGCGACTTGAGCGACGGCAACTGAGTGACTATGCGGCGCGCCTCACGTCCGATCTCGAGCGCACCTTCGACGCGGTTTGGGCGCGAGGGCGGTCACATGCTCAGGTTGTCGAAGAGCGACAGGAACTTGAAAGGCGAATCAGGCTGGCCGAACATGCAGCCGAAGGGGTCGACGTATCGGACGGCGTCCGCGAGGTGGTCGTGGATGCAGCAGGCAGACTGAAGATGGCGCTGCATGGAATCATGCAGCGCATACCCTTCGTCATAATCAGCGAGGCGGATCTGGAACGTTTTGAAATATTCGAAGAATTCGTCAAACGCATTGAGATCGACTTAAACCAGCACGATAGCGGCTATCACATCGAGATCGAATTTCAGTGGTCCGGTTCGGAGGAAAGAGAAATATATAGAAGGAATTTCGATAGACGTCGCTATGGATACATAAGCGATCCGGACCGTGTCGAGGCGGGAAATTCAGCGGCGGAGCGAGGTGCATTCGCGCTCGCGGATGAGGACTGGGATATCATCGAATACCTTTTCGCGGATCTGACGTTTCGCAAAAGGAAGGCGCGTGAAGTTTTCGACGGCATGATTTTCCATGCATGGACGGGTGTGCCCATCTATCGCACGCCTCCCTGCTTCGGTACTCACAACTCATTCAGAGCGGCAGCCGCCAAGATCCTCCGAGCCGGAGTCTGGCATCGGGCGGTGGAAGCGCTTCAGCGGGACGGCTCGCCTGCCGTGGATGGAATGGACCGGGCATATTTCGACCATTGGCTTCGCGAGCCGGCAGGCAGGAAGCCAGCGCGGCCTCGATCCGCCGGCGCTCCGGATTCTCCGAGATAGAGGCCGCCGCAGTCGCGGAAGCACGTTCCGAACCCGGCGAGCCATGCGCGCAGGCACACGCTCTCACCGCAATCCAATGGGCTGCTACAGTTCAATCATTGATAGGACGTCAAGATGCCCATCGAAATCGACCCAGACGATGGATTTCGTCCGTGTCATGGAAATCTCGATCTGCTTCCCGAGGAGTGGGTAGCAGGTCATGCCGCCTCCGCGATCGGCAGGCAGCCGGATGCGCGGAGACGTCTTCGAGCGGCCATTTACTGCCGCTATTCCTCGGACCTTCAAACGGAAGGCAGCATCGAACGTCAAACTGAAAACGCTCTGAGATATATTCAAATTATCGGCGCTGAACTCGCGGCTCCGCAGTATCTCTACGCCGATCGGGCGTTGTCCGGCGCCTACATGCAAAACCGACCAAATCTTGTTCAGCTTCGGAAAGATGCGGCCGCCGACCTCTTCGACATCGTTGTCGTCGAGGACGTGGATCGGCTCTCTCGGGATATTGAGCATCTAAGCAGCATCTACAAGGATTTGCAGATGCACGGAATTCAACTTCATGCTTCGATGCGTGGGCGCATAAGCCTTGCCGAAATAGCGGTCCACGGCTTTCTCAGCGTCGAGCAACGCGAACAGCTGAAGTATCGCACTGCGCACGGGAGGCGCATCGCCGCGAGGCAAGGTCGGGCGCCCAGAGGGCCGATCTACGGCTACAAGTCGGCTCTTCAAGGGAAGGGCTTCATACTGATCGACGACGATGAGGCGGATGTCGTGCGTCGCATATTCACGATGTTCGACGAAGGAGTGCCGATTCCCGCGATCGCGAGGTTGCTCAACAAGGAGAAGGTCGCGAGCCCCTACGGACGGAAGTGGAGCGCCGTTTGTCTCCGTGGCACGGCCAAGGAAGGGAGCGGGGTTCTCCGCAATCCGAGATACAAAGGAGTCAGCGTCTACAATCGGACGGAGACCATCAGAGCTCTAGGAAGCGGCAAACGACGCCTGCGTCCACGTAGCATCGACCTGTGGATCGTCTTGCCCGCGCCGGAATGGACCATTATCGATCCCGACCTTTGGGCGCGCGTACAGACGCGCCTACTGAGGTGCAAGCAGGAGCCTGCGCCTAGGAAAAGCAAAGTCTACGACGCGCTCTTCCGCGGCGGAATCTCTTGCGGTTGCGGAGCCAAAATGCATGCCGTCGCACATGATGTTGGAAAAGGACGTCGAATGCAATGCTCCGCCTATGTTGCCGGGAGCTGCATGAGTCATCGCTCGATCCAGCTCGGGTTGGTCGAGAAGAAAGTCTTGGGCATGCTTTCTGATGAGATTCTATGCGCAACGACGGTGAACGCATTCGCCTCAGAATACCGCGCCGAAGCGGAAAAAATCAAAATCCAGACGAGCCAGGAGAAGGCGACAAGAGCCGCGCGCATGGCTGCTCTCGATGCGCAACTGGAAGCAAGCTTCATCGACCGGAACATTGAAGGTTTCTCGCCGGAGCGGATCGCGGGGATGCGGCGGAAGTGGGAAGCCGAGATCGAGGAACATAGGGCAGCGCTTCGGAAGCTGCCCCGAGCGGATGCTCTGCCGTCGGCGGACCCGAAAAGGATCGTGGATCTCAGGACTTCCGTCGCAGACCTGCTCGACCGGATGCCATTCACGATGGACACAGCCGAGGAACATTCGATCTCGGCGTCGTTGAGCGCTCTTGTCTCCAGCATCGAGGTTGCCTTCGACCCCGACGATCGTGGTTTCACGCTCCGTATCGAAGCTCGGCTCGACAGCCTCCTTTCCTCCGTAGGAAGCGAGCTCGGGCTGGTTCCCGTCGTGCGAAGTCTCGAGCGGCGCTTTCTGTCCGCAAAGTGGCTCGCAGCAGCGAACACCGCCGAATCCGACGGAAGCTCGAACGTGTATCCACTCGAAGGCAGGGAGTGGCGGATGCGCCGACATCAAGTGCCGGCGGAGCGTCTGCGACCGGTTCCGACTCTCGGCGCGGTCTGAACGTTCCGGCGGACCGTGGCCGCAAGTCCGATGAAACGCGGACTGCCTCCGGCGAGGTTCATCTTGCCGAAAGCACCCTCCCTGTCTCGGGATGCAGGTATCAGTCGGAGGCACAGGCAAGGCGGTGTCCTTCCTCCGCCGGTCGATCACTTTTGCCGCATAGGCGCACGCGGACACGGACGGCCTCCTCACCTGAAATCTGCAACGATCTCAGCTTGGCACAGCGATGCCGTTCGGGGACCGTCCGCCCCAACAGTGATTGGCGACCTGTATCGCGTTGGGCAATGCTCGCGCCGCTACCTCGCCGTAGCAGCCGCGGCCACGGGCGAGGATGGCGATCTCTGGATGGGCGGAGAGGTAGGTTTCGACGGTGCTGCTCTCGCAATCCGGCAGGAGGACGGCGCCTTGCCGCCCCTCCAAATCGCAGATCAGCGTGCTGTAGCGTTGCCCGCAGCGAAACGCGCGATCGTCGATGCCGATCACGTTCTGGGTCTCGACGGACCTCTGGGCGCTGCGGCGCATACCGAGAGTGCGTCAGAGCCCATTTTCCCACGCCGGTCCTCACACAGAGATGAGCACCGCACCGGCAGTCACGGCCCGGCGATACCCCCGCCGCCGGTAGATTGTCGAGTCGCGGATGCAGCGAAGGAGCCATCCGCTTTCACGGGTCGACTGGCAAATTGAAGGAATGACTGCCACACCTTAGATTGCGCTGTCGCCTCGAATATGTGTAGAAAGCCCCTTTGACTTAGGGTGGTTTTAGCAAAGATTATGTTACCATCCTTTTCCGAAACCCCCATAAATCTTTTGCCAATATAAATCATTGAAATTCATTGTATTTTAAAGTAGAGATTGATAAATTCCCTAGCGCCGCCCGTTCACTGATTCACAGCATCAATATTCAACAAATTTGCAACTAATCGCTCCTGCCAGCTTCTAGCCTTCCAATCTGAGTTGATTTAGCGTCGCTTGAGCACGGCTTGCTCGTACCATACGTGTTGTAAATTTACTTGAGGTTGAAAAATCTTCTCGTAGATGAGCTGTCTCTAGGTCAACTGCGCCGGCTCAAGACAATGTGGCTGCGGAGCGCTATGCGTGTGATCGCCAAAGAGGCGCCAGGAGGCCGATTGGATCGTCAGGTGGGCGCCAACAGCCTTGGCTAGGGTTTAGAGCGCCTAACAGAACCGCCTGATCTGGTTCAGGGTGATGAGGCTTGCAGCGAGGTGAGCTGTTGCAAGCACGCACTCGATCTGAGCGTCGGATATGGCACGACGACGGTCAATCAGCACGGGCGGGACATGTTCGTGCTCGACGGCTCGATGGAGGGCGCGCCTTAAGGAGTGGCGCGCCGTCGCCACCCGCTACGACAAGACCGCCGTCAGCTTCGTCGGTGTCCTCTGCCTCACCGCTACCCTCGATTGGATCAAGTGACAACAGGCCCTAGAGGGGGCCTTGTCGAGTGAGGGCTGTTCTTCGGGGGACAATCTAGGGCTTTCCCCTCTGCCGTCCTGCACAGCGACGATTCGCCGACCCCAGTGCTGGCCCCGGGCAACGGCAGGACCCGGACCGACCGGCTCTGGACCTATGTGCGCGACGAGCGCCCACACGGCGGCATCAACGGCAAAACGCCTATCAGCCGGATCCGCATACTCACCCCGAACCGACCGAAGGGAATCGAAAGGCCTCGAAAGAGCGAATGCACTAGTTATAAACCGCCTCGACATGCTCATGTACTCTTTTCCACTTTCCTTTAAATTTTTTATATACATAGATGCGCCTATCTCCTTCGACAGGAAGCTGAGCAAATCCGTCTTTGTCGTAAATTCTCGAGGGCAAATTTTCTTTTTTGTTCCAAGTTCGCATAAAAGTATGCCTCTGAAATTTTACCCAAATCACGGCTGCCCTCAAATCGCTTCTAAGTATTGGCTTTGAAAAAGTGTATCTTTCAAAATGCTTTGTTTCATACGCGGAACTATCATCCTTCCAGGCGCGATTGCCCCCCCCTGATATTTTCAATCAATTCTTTTATATAATCATTGGCGTCATTTTGATTACAGGGCAAGCTTCCAAGCAAATTTCTTTCTTCAGGAGAAGAGCGGGGCAGGCTTGAAGATACCGAACCATTTTCCAGAATTATCCCTTTTCGACCAATGTGTTTTTTATACACTTCAGACGAAAAATCGGGCTGCAGCCAATCAGAATTGATGGCACACATTTTTCTCTCAGAGCTAACAATATCAATGATCGCATCACTGAGTATATTTCTAACATCATTTTGATAATTATTTTCTATTGATATCGAAACTGAAATCGCAGAAAAGTACACAAGTAAAATTATCATTATGATCAACGAAGGCCGGATCATTCTATTCATTCCAGCTGGACGCCGATATCTCATTTTGGATACACCCTTTGACCATACAGCAGCAGCATGATCTCTGCCGAGACACAGTTCATCCCGCTGAAAATCCTAGGAATTTGGCTGACTATGTGAGGGTCCCCCGGATTTTGGTCCGGCCGGAAGGTGAGCTTCCGGATCTCATTCGGCGGCCTGCAGGGCCGCCGCTAGGGCGAATTCCTGGGGTGTTCG
>Ga0233425_10001633_pt1 | contig 48971 bp, 24 predicted proteins | sample Watercolumn_Towu_2_FD_181712 | JGI IMG/M metagenome (GOLD analysis project Ga0233425, IMG submission 181712) | Freshwater microbial communities from Lake Towuti, South Sulawesi, Indonesia - Watercolumn_Towuti2014_140_MG | ecosystem: Environmental > Aquatic > Freshwater > Lake | place...
GAAAGGGCAGCTTCTACGCGGCTCGGCGCGGCGGGTGGTTCGACGGTCTGGTGCCAGTTCGTGTGCCACTGGCGAGGTATTCCGAGCCAGTGCTCAGGCGACAGAACATAGTTTAGACTGTAAACGAACGACGAGTCGGGCATCGGCATTCACGCGACCTGCAGATTCACCGTCGAGGACAAATCGTGGGATCCTGCCGCGCCGCGCTCATTCGAACTCAATGTCCTTAACCACCAAAATATTGCGACGATCGTCCGATGCCCGACTCCACCCTGCGCCGCTCTTCAACCCGTGCTCGGTCGCTTGAGCACTGGCTCGGAGTACCTCACCAGTGGCACACAGGGCATTCAACGGTCGGTACGGGCAACGTGACGGTTACCAAGTCGATCAATACCTCGGCCACACAGGAATGGACACTGACGTTCAAGAACAGCCTGGGCGGCCAGAATGTGGCGCAGGTGACGGTCAATAGCTCCAGTGTGATGTACACCGGGACCAAGACCAACATCGAGGCCGGCAAGCGATAAATTTCCGCGACTTGAAATTACCCATTCTATCGAGTGACGCGAGGCGTATCGCGGCGTAATTCGAGCTCCGCTCGGGCTCTACGAAAGGGGCCGCCCCTTGCCGTCTTCGCCGTCGATCGCCCCTCTTTTGCGAGGGCGATGCGACGGCGAAGACGGAAGGGGCTCCCGGAACCTCTGTGTGGGTGACAACAGAAAGGCCAGGAGTTGCATTCCGGATTAGCGCGTCGCGAACCGGGGAGTTGACATTGCGCGTCGCAATCGACAATCTGGGTCTGAGTTCACTTCCTGTTATGCACTTACATTACTGCCACCGTGCAGCACAGTTCCATTCGGAGCTCATCTCATGCGCGAATTGAAGCCTTATCAGTCCTTACACGGTTTGCGAACGGCGATCGATAACGGCGGGCGTTTCTATAATTTCTTTTCAAAAGCGGAGGATCAATTCGTCAACCCGGGTGAACTGGCAAAAGCCGCAGGCGTCTTCACCGCCGGTATGAAAGCCTTCTTGTTCCTCGAAATGGCTCAACAGGAATTGTCGGCCGCGGATCGACAATCGGTCGCCGATCTGCTTGATAGCGACCTGCGAAAACGATACCTACGCTATCGGCCAAAAACGATGCTTCCGTCCGACGTGGAGAAGAATGGGAAAGGCGGTGAGTCGCTGATAGTGACCGGCTATGCGCGGTTCGTCGAGGATCGAAGGCGGATTACCGGATTAATCGTTGTTCCAGCCGGCAAAGTGATGGTGATGATCCCGATCACCGACAAATTCAACATTTACGAAGTCTTCAACGACCGCTCGATGCGCGAGCCGCATTCCCTGGTCGCATCGGTTCGCCGATATCGGATCGACCACGACGGGCCGATTCGATTTGGAGGAGTACTGCGCAAGCTGACGTTCAAAGACAAGACAAACAAATCGCACAAGTTCTACCTGGAAACGACGTTCTATACGAAACTTCCGCGGGTCGACGACAAGTAGACCTGGTGCCGCTAACGTTTGTCGACAGCCGCCGTTGCGCGCGACATGCCGTTTTCGCGCGATCGGATTTCGAGAGTCTGTAGAGTGGGTCGAGGTACTCCGAGGCCCACCAGAACTCCTAGGTAGTTCCTGGGAAAGGGGACGGGGGTGAGGGGAGCGGACGCGACGTAGCGCAACGCTTTCGGCCATTTCGCGACCTTGCAAACTGGCGGGCTGCGTTTGCGCTTGTCAATCTTCGCCAAAGGTCCGGTCGCGTAGCGCAACGTCCACTCCAGCCCCCCTCACCCCCGACCCCTCTTCCCCGGAAATACCGGTGGCGAGGGAAGTACAGGTTCGTTGCGCGCCACGGCAACTCTCATCGTTTGCGCCTCAATCCTGTAAGTTCGCCGCCTTTTTTTATCAGGCCAGGACGCGGGTGACGTCCCGAGCCCTCGTCGCGACGCGACAAGACGTTCGCCACAGCCTCGAACTCACGGGCGTCGAAGTTCGGAACGAATGTCGTCAAGTGCTGCTTCATGTTCGCGCGTGATTATCCATTCTCCATCGACGCGTTGGAGCTGATAAGTCCAATGGGTAGGAACGCCACGCGGCGTCGGCCCGAACAGATGGATGGTCGCGTCGTCGTCGCGCGTGAAGCCGCTCCAGGATTCAATTTGCGCCGGCCGGGTATTCTGCCACAATTCAAAGTCGACTCGGGAAAAGTCGTATTTCGAAGACCGTGAAAACCGGGATTGAAGACCGGCCGGATCCCGATCCCGTATCGCCGCCAAGTATGCCAGGCAGACCGCCAGCTGCGGTCCACCGTCCTCCGGCAACGGCTCGCCGTTGGCAGCGGAAACGACACGGTCCTTCGCTCCGGCTTTGCGTAACATCTCCGCGATCTCGTGGTACCCGGCGTCGATGGCTTCGATTAAAGCCGTGCGGTCAAAATCGTCGCTGCCACGATCGAGGTCTGCTTTGGCGTCGATGAGCAACTTGACGATATCGGCACGGCCCGTTCGAGCCGCCTGCATGAGTGCCGTTCGGCCGTTGGCATCGGCCGCATTCCGATCCGCGCCATGTTCGAGCAGCCAGGCGACCGTCGCCCTTTCCGTCGCGACGAGCAGCAACGGTTCTCCGATGTCATTGCGGATTCCCAACTCGACACCTCGCCGGGTAAGCAGTTCCAACCGAGCAAGATCGCCGGCGGCAGCAGCCTGAAAAGCCTGTTGCTCCCGGCTGCGTCGAACGCTGGGCGAGTGTTGGTTCAACTGAATCGCGGCCAAGGTGACTCCATGGACGATCAGCAACACAGCGATTCCCCCGGTCAATCGACTGGCAATTGCGCCGCGCGAACGCTCCGCAAATTCCTGCGCCGTCCCCCGGATCAGTCGGTTGGGCGTCGCGCTTCCTTTCGCGGGCCGAAGTCCGTTCCGCGCTTCATCATATCGACCGACAGCACAAACCGCTTGGCCGATCTCAACGCGAGTTTCCTTCATCCGCGGCATCGCCGGAATCGAGTCCGACCAGGCATCGTCATCTTCGTCAATACCGTCGTCCTCATCGTCGAACTCGTCCTCTTCGTCCTGGTCGTCTTCTACCTCGTCGTCTTCTACCTCGTCGCCGTCCGTGCCGCGTTCTGTACTGCGTTCAAGTTTGGCATCGACATCTTTCGGAGCCTCCGCCGATTCGTGACGATTGGCTGTGCTCCCCTTCAGATTCGGCAGGTCGTCGTCGCCGTTGGCTGCATCGGGATTCGATTCGGTGCTCTGCTGGCTCTGCTTCTGTTGGAGCTGCCGATCAATTTCCGCCTCTAGCTCCGGCGGGAACAGGCTGGGGAGGTCGACTTTGCCGATGCGAATATTTTTGTCGACGAACCCATCCTCGTCCGACCAGACGTCTCCGAAAACGGAGAGCACGGATGCGAACCTCAGTCCACTGTGATTTTCGAAGGTACGCGAACTGAGAAAGTCCATGGCGCGCCAGGCGGCTTCAACACGATGGCAGGTCGACGGGCTGAACTGCTCTAAGAGAGGGAAGCCCAGCAGCCGCATCTCCCCCGCCATGGAAAGGATGACACTGGGGGTCATGAGGAACCCGGTGAAGTCCACACCGAGGTTCTGTTGCTGGGTTGAGCTGCCCACCGGCCTGCCTCGCGTCAGATCGTATTCGCAGAGCACGCAGGGCTCACCGCTGAACGGTGCGATCAATGGTTGGCCGACGGGATGAATTGTCCCGGCGACGGCGAGTAGTCGACCGTCGCGCGGCGGCAGGCCCGTCTGCGCTGCCAGGATCAGCCGCCAATCCCGGTAGGCGCTGCGGGCGTTGACGATCGCGCCGCAGCCGAAAAGCACGAAAAGCGCTACCAGAGCGGCGGCCCAATAACTGCCCGGGCGGTCCCATACCGAATCCAGCCAAAAGAAATATCCGACGGCAGTGAGTGCATAGACCCCGAGATAGAGCAGGCAACCGCGTAACATGCGTCCATGATATTCGTCCCTGCGCCGGTTGTCGCGGGGTGTGCCGCTGGTGAGGGTAGGACCGAGCGACGCGACGCATGTTCGAAGGCCCGACGTCTCTGGGCGCGGTCGGGCCCGTGGCGCCGTCTGAACCGACTCGAACGCCAGCAAACCGGGGCGACATGACAGGTCGAATTGCCGTTGACGCACACGTCGCGTAGACTATGCGGAAGTTGTTGACGAAACAGCAACCCAGCCGCCCGCCGTTTCGCAACGCCGGGTACGGTGAGCGGCGAATTTCGTTGCGTTCAGTTTGAATGCCTGCTCCAACAATCGAGGTCGTTATGGTTCTCCCAAGGCCTGGATCGATTCGCAAAAATCAGCGTGCCGGATCGGCCGACGTCGGCGCCGGCGATAGTCGTCGCCAGTTTCTGAAAGCGGCGTCGGTCGCAACATTCGGCGTGCCGTACTTGATTACCTCATCGGCACTGGGAAGTGGCGATCGGCCGGCTGCCAGTGACCGGATCGTGATGGGGGGCATCGGGATCGGCAATATGGGACGGGGCGACCAGGAGGCGTTCCTGGGGCGAGGTGATATTCAATATGTTGCGACCTGCGACGTGCGAGACGCGAACCGCGAGCAATCGAAGGCCCGGATTGACGATCGCTACAAGAACAAGGACTGCCAGGCCTACCGCGACTTCCGGGAACTGTTGGCGCGACCCGATATCGACGCCGTTCATATTGCCACGCCCGACCACTGGCATGCGATCATGGTGATCGAGGCCTGTCGCAATGGAAAGGACGTCTACTGTCAGAAGCCGGAGACGTTGACGCTGCGCGAGGGACCGTTGATGGTGGCGGCGGCGCGTCGTTACGGGCGCATCGTGTCGGGCGGGAGCCAGCGCGTGCTGGAAGATTACCGTCGATTTGTCGAGCCAGCCTGGGCCGGGGAGTTCGGAACAATCCAATCGATCAACGTGAATGTTGGTCCTTTGCCGCAGTTGTGCAACCTGGGGCAGGAGGAGATGGGGGAAAAGATCGACTGGGATATGTGGCTCGGACCGGCCGCCTGGGCGCCGTACAATTCCAAACGCTGCAGCGGCAGTTTTTCGATCAACGGCGCCAGCTGGCGCTCCTTCAGTGACTATTCGGGCGGCGGCATGACCGACTGGGGTGCCCATCACTTCGGCGGCGCGACGTTCATCTGCGACGTGCGTAGCCTCCAGCCAAGCGAAGTCGTTTACCACGAACAATCCGACGGCAAATGGCTCGGCTACCATTACCCGAACGGCTTGACAATTCACCACAACAAGCCGGGCAGCGATAACCTGCAGATCGTCGGTACGCCAGGCGAGCAGCTTCCCGGCAAGCCGGTACCCGCTTACAAGGGAACCGGAGGAATCTACGGTGACTTCATTCATTGCGTAAAAAGTCGCGAAACTCCTTTCCGCGACATCGAGTACGCGGTGAACACCTGCGTGTTGGCGCACCTGGGCAATATTGCCTACCAATTGAAGCGATCACTCCAATGGGATGCGGCGGCGCAACAATTCTCGGATGACGCGGAGGCCAACCGGCTGGTCGACCGTGGCCGACGCGAACCGTGGCAACTTTGATCGTCGTCGATTCGACGTCGCAAACCAATCCGTCCAGTTTTCTCCTCGAGGACTTGTCCGATGCTTAACCAGGCTTTTGAAGCGCTGAAGAAGTTCGATTTTGGGACCCCGCTTAGTGAGTTACAGGCGATTGAGGATGCGGTAATCGGCGCACACGGGGACTCCACCTTACGCAGTGACCTCGAGGCGAGGCTGATCGCTGCGCTGGGAACCGACATCTCGCGCGACGCCAAGGACTATGTCTGCCGCAAACTGGCGGTGATCGGCAGCAGCGCGGCCGTTTCGGCGTTGGCTGACTTAATGTCCAGCGAAGCCAACGCCCATTTGGCCCGCCACGCCCTGGAACGGATTCCGGGCCCGGAAGCGGCTGCAGCACTGGCAACGGCCGTAACGAGTCTAAACGGTAAATTGAAGATCGGGGCGATTGCGTCGATCGGAGCTCGTGGCGACGCGGCCGGCGTTGCGGCGCTGGCAAGCCTGTTGCAGGACACCGACGCAGTCGTCGCCCGCGCGGCCGCAATGTCGCTGGGCTCGATCGGCGGAAGCGAGGCGGCCGCCGCATTGCAGGCTGCCGCCCAATCCGCGACCGGCGGCAAAGGCTTTCTGATGGACGCCCTGCTGAGCTGCGCGGAGTCCTTGCTGCGAACCAACAAGGTCGAAGCGGCCACGGCGATTTACCAGTCGCTGGCCGGCGACCAACCGTCGCGCTTGATTCGGCTCGCGGCAACACGTGGTCTGCTGGCTTGCGCGGCAAAGGCTTAGGAACGGCAAAAGTACAACTCCGCGTATTGGCATCGTAGGTTGGGCCTCCAGGCCCGACCTGTTGTAGAACCGGCCTCCAGGCCCGACCTGTTGAAGAACCGGCCTCCAGGCCCGACCCGTTTGAAAACCGGCCTGGAGGCCCGTTCTACGATTTTTTCGCTGGATAGGTCTCTGAAATGCGAATTACGACTTCAACTTCTTAGGTAGGTACGACGAAATGCTTCGACGATCAATTGGGATGGCAAGTTTGCTGGCGTTAGCTGCCGCTTCGGTATTTGCACTCGAGCCGCAGAAAACGGCGGCGACGCCACGCGGTGAGCAACTGGTTCAGCAAATTGTCGCATTGCTTGGCCATCCGGACCGTGAGTTCCGCGCCGCTGCACTGGATTCCATTCGCACGGCCGCACAAGGCACAGCGCAAACCGAGGCATTCGCAGCCCAGTTGCCCAAACTCGATGCGCCCGGCCAGGCGGCGCTGATCATCGCATTGGGAGACCGAGGAGACATCGCCGCCCGACCGGCGGTCTTGGAGCGACTAAACAGCAGCCAGGACGAATCGGTGCGATCCGCCGCGCTGCTTGCGCTGAGCGAGTTCGGCGATCTGGATGATCTGCCGGCCTTGATTCGTGCACTGACGTCGAATACCAGCGCGGAGCAGCAGGCTGCACGGACCGGACTGATGCGGATGCGGGGCGAGTCGGTCGCGAGGAAACTCGCCGCGGAATCAATGAACGCTTCGTCGAACCTGCGCGGCAAATTGATCGACGTGCTCGCCGCGCGCCGAGCTACCAAGGAGTCCGCTGCCATCCTCGCCGCGACCGGCGATGAGGACGCCCAGGTGCGTACAACTGCCATGAACGCGTTGGGGCAGATCGGTAAACCCGAACAACTGGCGGCAATGCTCCCGGGGGTACTGAAATCGGCCAAGGGCGGCGAACGGGATAATGCCGAGCGGAACGTCGCCGAAGTCTGCAAACGAATCGAAGACGAGGATCGGCGCGGAGATGCATTGATTGCGGCGCTCGCAACCGTCGAACCGGCGAAGCGGGACGAACTGATATCGCTGGTGGGACGCGTTGGTGGCCGGCGACTGATCCGATTCGTCGCCGATATCGCCACGGGCACCGATAGTTCCCGGCGAGCGTTCGGAATCGACGCGCTCGGCAAATGGCCCGATGCCAGCCCCGCCGATACGCTGTTGGAAATCGCCAACAAGGCCAGTGACCCGTCCGAACGACGACAGGCGTTCCAGGCCTTCGTTAAGGTCTGTGCCATTCGCGATAACCGCAACGACCTGCAACGGCTGGAGCGAATGAAACAGGCGATGAAAGAAGCGCGCAGCAACGAGGAAAAACTGGCCGTCATCAGTCGCACGCGCACCGCCTACGACGTGGAGGCGATGCGTTTCGTGCGGCCGTACCTCGAGCAACCCGATTTCTGCCAGAACGCCTGCGACACGATCGTCGAGCTGGCTCACCACCGTCAGGTCCGTGATCCGCACAAAGCGGAATTCGACGCGGTACTCGATAAGGTCATCCAACTCACCAAGGACGACGAACATATCGAACGGGCCAATCGCTACAAGCGCGGCCAGACCTGGGAGCGCAAGAAATAGTCCGAGTCGTGAGCGGGGCGTCGACGTGCCGTCGGGACGTAGGGTGGGTCGAGGGACGTAGAGTGGGTCGAGGGACGTAGGGTGGGTCGAGGTACTCCGAGGCCCACCAGCGCCGCAGCGTCGCCCTGGGCCGCAACATCCGCACATCCACCATCGGATCGGTTGCGACTTGCCGTCGCTACCCAGTGTGCAAATTCCTGAAACGGCGACGCCGACTCGCAAGACAACTGGTGGGCCTCGGAGTACTTGGTGGGCCTCGGAGTACCTCGACCCACCCTACAACTGGTGGGCCTCGGAGTACCTCGACCCACCCTACAACGCGCTCGCGCTACGCCACGGAGAGCAGGATGGTCCGAAGTCGCTCGCCGACGATTTCGGCCTGCCCCGGCTTGAGCGTGAAAACGGAAATCAAGAAACCGTCGTCGCCCGTTCCGTGGACCCTGGCCGTGGCAATCGGCGGCTTGCCCGCCGCCAATCGCTCTTTCATTTGCGGATAGCGCAAACCCAGACGCTGCTCGTCCCAGAAAATTAGCAGATGCGGGAATCGGTTGGCTCGTGGCGGCACGATTCGGCGTGTGGAGACAGTCGGGATCTCGCGCAGCGTTTGCTCGATAATCGCCAGCCGTTGTTCCAACTCCTGTTCTTGCGCTTTGTGGTCAAGCTGCAGATAGCGTTCTACGGCTGCCCACATACCGACCATATCTTCTTTGCTGACTTTCAGGGCGCGGCCGATCGTACCGCAATGCGGCGAGGTATTCCGTTTGGCGGCCTCGATCAGATCCTTGCGCCCCAGCAGCAGCCCGGCGTCCTGTGGTCCCTGCAACGCCTTGCCCCCGCTGAATACGACCATGTCGAATCCGGCCGCGCTGAAGTTCCGCAGTGCATCGACGGGCGGAACATCGGCGGCGGCGTCGAGCAGCGTCGGGATCTGCCGGGCTCGAGCAACCTCGAGCCACTCCGGTTGGGAGATCCGACCTTCCGCTTCGTGGATGTTGTACGAGAACATCATTGCCGTGCGCGTGGAGATGGCCCGTTCCAGTTCCTCCCGCGTGGCGACATCGACCAGGCGCACGCCACAGGACAGTACCTGATGGTCATAGCAGGCACGGTGCGAGGGCTGCCGCAGAACTTCCATCCCCATCTCCGTGGGCAGGGGCAAGCGGCTGACGAGACTTCGATCGCGGTAGGTCAGCGCGGCTGCTGTCCCCAGCAGGATACCGCCGGCCGCTCCGGTCGTAACCATTGCCGCCTCGACGCCAATGCCGCGAGCAATCCGTTCGCCGACGCGATCCTGCAGTTCCAGCAAGTCGACGAATTCTGCCGCAGCCGCCACCCAGGCCGCGATCACCTCCGGCGGCATCAGTGAACCGCCAAGGGCCGTGATCGTACCCGCCGCGTTAATCATCGGCTGGATGCCAAGTTGCTCATAGATGGAGGGATTGTCACTCGCGCCGATGGCAGTCACCTGCTGCTCCCCGCAAAGCACGGCGCCCACTGCGCCGCCGGCTCCTGCTTGCAACAATCTGCGCCGCGATACGTCGCTGGGGTTTATCTTGTCCATCGGATTCTCCCTCACTGCGCTTGCCGTGACCGCTCGAAAATGAACTATCGGATCAACGCCTTGACTCTGGCCGACTGTCGCCTCTTTTCCTCAACGGTTGGCTTGGCAAGCCCGTCGAAGAACTTGCTGTTGAATTCGGCCTTCTGCCCAGCGGAGAGTTTCGCTTCGCCGATCATAATGTCCTCGACCAACGACGAACATTGCTGGTCGATGCTGCTGAGCGCGTCCGCGTTCTTCTTGAAATCATCCGACGTCATTATGGTTTCGGCCAGGCCGATATATTCCTTGTTTTTCTTGATCAATTCCTCGACTTTCTGAATAAGCTCCGGCGGGATGGCCGCCGAACTGCTGGTCGCAGGCACGCCGTTCGATGGTTTCGCATTCCCACCGCAGCCCAGGATCGACAAGGAAGCGATCACAAACACGATCGCGAGGGGACGAACGGATCGCCGCAGGTCAGCAGGAGGCAGGTACATTTCCAAATTCCTTCACCGATGGAGAATAACCGTGTAACGGTGGCCGGAGCGCCGCATCAGGACGGAGTTTACTGAATTCGGACAGCGCCGACCATGAACTCGCCCCAAAATCCGGTGATTTCACTGGTTGCGACTGGCAGTCGCGGAGGGAAAAAACCGCGATCGGATGGAGTGCCCGTCAGGGGGCGAAGCACTTAGAATAGTCTGCTGCCGTCGCCCATTCGAAAATCAGGAGTTCATCGTGTTCGCCATAACCACTCTCCATTTTTGCCCGCTTGTTCATCTGTTGATCCACTGCAGCCTGCTCGGCAATGCCATCGATGATCCGCCCGGGAATGCTGCCGATCAACGCAAGCTACTTGGACGATGGAACGTGACCGTCCAGGGGAAGGAGGGAGCATACCCGTCCTGGTTCGAAATTCGGTTGTCCGGGTATCGCACGCTCGTCGGAAGTTACGTCGGACAATTCGGGAGTGCGCGTCCGATCGCCGAGGTCGAATACAATCGAGGCGTGATGCGCTTTTCGATTCCGCCACAATGGGAGCGCCGCTCGACGGAGGTGGTGTTCGAAGGAGAGTTGGTCGGGGATGAGCTGCGCGGCGAGACGACCAACGACAAAGGAGAAGCAATTCGCTGGGCGGCGCGCCGCGCACCCGCATTGAAGCGGGACGCCGCTCCCGCCTGGACCGACCCCGTACCGCTTTTCAACGGGCGTGACCTCGAAGGCTGGCATCCGCGGAATGCGGCCGTTCGCAATGGCTGGATTGCCGAGGATGGCCGACTGGTGAATCGCCAGCCCGGCAACGACCTGATTTCCAACGGTCGTTTCGGCGACTTCAAGTTGCATGCCGAGTTTCGCATCCCGAAGGGAAGCAACAGCGGGATCTACCTGCGAGGCCGGTACGAAGTGCAAATCGAGGACAATTTCGGTAAAGAGCCCGATAGCCACGAAATCGGCGGCGTCTATGGGTTCCTCACTCCCACGGACAACCCGTCACGAGCGCCTGGCGAGTGGCAAACTTACGATATCACGCTGGTGGGGCGCCGAGTCACCGTGGTACTGAACGGAACGACGATCATCGATCGGCAGATAATCCCCGGGATCACGGGAGGCGCACTCGACGGTGACGAAGGAGCCGTGGGCCCGATCATGGTTCAAGGCGACCACGGCCCCATCGAAATTCGATCGCTGACGATCGCGCCCGCTGTCGAGTCACCCTGAGATCCGCAGCGGGATCCGCAGCGAGGAAAAACCAAGCGGTGTCAGCGAAGCTCGGCGACGCCGTTCTTAAGCGCGAACAGCTGTGCAATCTCCGACGCGGATAGGGCCCGATCGAACACCGCCAGGTCATCCATGCGACCGATATAGCTGAGCCCGAGCATCACGGCGGCGCGCTGGGGATCCCAGGAAAACGTCTGCGTGCGAGCCGAGATTTCGCCGGCCGCGTGCCCGTCGAGGAACAACATCGCCACCCCGTCCGATTTGCCGGTGTTGAACCGCGTAAACGTGAATGCCACGTGCGTCCATTTTCCGGAGGCAAAAGGCGGTTTGTCGACCGCACAGAGCGGTTTCTCGGCAAACGGGATTTCCTCGAATTTGCGCCCCTGCGGATTCCAGACCGACTTGTCGGCATAGACCCCAAGCCGGAACGGAATTCCGGCCGGTCGTTTCTCAAATTCCACAAAAAACGCGGCGTCGTCCCATTGCTTCGACGTGACCTGCAACGGGTCGCAGAACCCGTCGGGCAGATCGCTGGCCGGATCGGTACTCAGCCAGAAGGAAACGGTGCCGGAGGTGCCGGCGTCTCCTGTCCGATTGGCGGCAAGACCAGGAAAATTACCTTCGGCCTTGAAGAAGACCATTGGTCCGGCGCTCTTTTTGAATCGCAGCGCGCCGCCGAAACGGCCGCCCTTGTTTTCCGACGTCACTTCGCCGCCCGGGGGCAGACCTTTCACGGCCGACGCCCGCTCGCCCATCGAACGGGCCGTCCAGATGGCGCGATCACCGCGCGCCATGTCGGCGTCCGGCTCGCGGTCGAACGAAGCATGAAATGCCAGAGATTTGCCGAGTTGGGCCAGCGATTGGTCCTGAGCGGACAACAGCGAGGACGAGATGAGCACGGTACACAGCGATAGCCCAACGATCCGCGATTGGCGTCGAGCGAGTTGCGACGATGAATGGTTCCCGAGACAGCGCATGGCAAATGGCTCCGCCGCGTGAGGGGCAAGTTGGAATTCGCGCCGAGGCGATGGGTGCATTGCCTCAGGCGATCAGTTCGGCGATCGGTCGACCATGATCGACGACCGGGGTCGGCCGACCATTGAAGTCTTTGATGAAGGTGTTTGCCGCGTCGATCCCGAGGTGGTGGTAGATCGTGGCCAGAAAATCACCCGCTGAACAGATGCGTTCGATGGGATCTTCACCCCGCTTATCGGTCGCTCCAACACAGCGGCCGGTCGCAAGGCCTCCACCGGCCCAAAGATTAGAAAACGCTCGCGGCCAGTGATCGCGCCCAGGCTGGACCGTCCCGGCCGGCGCGCTGGCGTTGCCTTCGCCGGTACTTGGCGAGTACTCGATTTTTGGCGTGCGGCCAAACTCGCCGGTCACGACCACCAGTACGCGTTTGTCCAGACCCCGCTCGATAATATCTTCGATCAGTGCCGCTACGGCCTGGTCATAAGCCTGGGCGCGGAACCGCAACGCATCAAACACATGATGGTTCACGGCGTGGTCATCCCAGTTTCCGACACGGCCACACAGCGGGCCGCTCAGACTGGTCGTGAGCACCTCGACGCCGGCTTCGATCAACCTTCGAGCCATCAACAGCTGCTGGCCCCAGGCATTGCGGCCGTAACGGTCCCGTGTTCGTGGATCCTCCAGAGACAAGTCAAATGCCTCACGCGTCTTGGGGCTGGTCATCAGTTTCAACGCCTGCGACTCGAACTGATCCAGTGCTCCGAGTTCCCCCTGGCGGTCGAACGCGCGTTCCAGACTGTCCAGCCGTTGCCGTAGCGTCGTGCGACGGTCCAATCGGCCGACTTCCCGCTGATCGGAAATCCCGATATTCGGAACACTAAAGGTCGGCGCATTGGGATCGCCATTCACGGTAAACGGCGAATAGGCGTCGCCCAAATAGGCCGGTCCGTTGTATTCCAAGGGAGGATTGATGCCGGTGTATAAGGGCAGCGGGTTGGTGCGCGGTCCGGCCTGGGAGCGCAGGTAATTGGTGACCGTCATCCAATCGGGATAACGGGGCTTCGGCTTGTCACGGGTATCGGGATCTCCCGAGAGCATCTGCATCGATCCGGCCGGATGTCCGCCGGCCGTCTGTCGCATCGAGCGCAGCACCGTGAACTTGTTGGCGATCCGAGCCTGCATCGGCAGCAGTTCGGAGAACTGCATTCCAGGAACCTGAGTGGCAATCGTGGAAAACGGCCCCCGGTAATCGCTGGTGGCGTCCGGTTTGGGATCATAGGTGTCGATATGTGAGCATCCGCCTGGTTTCCAGACCATGATCACCGCGGTTTTCTCCGCGGCGGGCTGATCGGTACCGCCCGCCGACTCTGCGGCCAGCGTCCGCAGCCGCAACATGCCTGGCAGGCTCAGGCTTGCGAAACCGGCTAGTCCCAACTGCAAGAAGCTCCGACGACCGCGCGCTCCCAGGGGCCGAGGCCCTTGGCAACGATGGGAACAGTGGACGTGCTTGGAGTCGTTCATTTTGCCTCCGCTGGCTTTACTCGAATGCTTATCGGCTCCGACACTATGATATCGACAGTATCCTGGGGCGGCGATGTATTTGTCGCGGATTCTGGTCCCGGTCGATACTTGGCGACCGCACTGCCGTAGAACGCGATCAGATAGTCGCCCGGAGGAGTCTTTAAGGCGGCCAGATCCAGCACTGCCTCGGATCGGTCAGCAGGAATCGAGACATCGAATTTCGGGACCTGTTCGAAACCGGGTCCAAAAGTCCGCAACTGTAACACCGAACCGGAAAACTCGCTGCGGCGTGTGTGAAGCAGCGGGATCGTCAATTTCGAACCGACGGTCGCTTCGTAGACCATCTTCTCGGCGGGCGCGATCGTCAGTGGCGCGAGTTCCCATCGCGTGACCGACACGGGCAGATTGCGAACCAGACGCGGCGCGGGGATCTCACCCCAGGCGTCTGGGATCGGCCAGGCCATCTCCGCCATCCGGACATGATGGGTACGCAGCGTCCCATCGATTGTCGCGCGCCCCGTAATCGTCACGTTTCCCCAGGAGGGACTGGCGTCCTGGTCCGCTGAGACAATCATGATCCCACGCGACTGGCCCGCGGGGATCTTGAAGCCGTGCGCGGTCACGCCAGGCGGTAGGCCGTCCATCGCCAATTCGATTTCGCCGTCGAATCCGTCGCGGCGCATCGCCAGAACCTCCAGGGCAACGGTGGTGCCGGCGCGTAAGGCGAGCGGCTTGGAAACGGCGTTACGGTCGCCGTTGCGCAATTCAAAATGCAGCCGCCAGGCCGCCAGTGCGAAATCGGGCGCCGCCTTGCGAATGCACAGCCGGTAAATGTTGCGATCGTCACTGCGTGTGCCGCCAAACAGGTCGTTGACCCGCAGTTGGTAAACTCCATCCTCTTTTATTTCCAGTTTTCCCAACAGGTCGGACGAACCGCCATCGTAGGGCGGACCATCGTACGAATATCCGTTGCTGGAGGGCTTGATCGGGCTCGGTATGTCATTGAACTCAGCGACATCCACCCACTGCACTCCCGCGCCCTCCCCGGTGCGCTTCTGCACCAGTACCGAAGGATCGGTCGGCCGGCCGAGACGCTCCGATGCGATTTCAATCCACCAGACTTCCCCTTTCGCCGCCGTGAACTCATAACGATCGACATCGGCGGCGGGAAAAAACTTGCCCGCGAGGTCACACGGAAGGCTGATCTTCTGTGCCTGCTCGGGCTGATGGTTGGGTTCGATTTCCGCCAGGGGTGCCACGGCCGCGACACCTTCTGGAGGCCAGGAAAACGCGTTGACAGCCTGGGTCGTCGGGAAAGCGGGGATCACGTCACCGGCCGCCAGCTCGCGCAGAGAGAGCCGATAAAAGCAGGGTGGGCCCCCCTTGAACGTCAGATCATGGACCTTGATCAGATGCCGGCCGTTCGCCGCGGCAGTGAAGTCGATCGATCCTCCACGCCGCTCCGCGATCAGGTCTTTTCCCGCGGCGTCGGCCACGATCAGTACGGCGTCGAGTTTCGAGTCGATGCCGCGTGCCGCGCAATGAATCAAGTACCGCTGGCCTTGGCGCGCCTGGAACGCGTAGTAATCGACCGTCTTGTTGGTGAGCGCAGCGCTGCAGACCGAATTGACCGACAATTCGCAGGCGGTCTCCAGCCGCGTGTTGGGGGACGGTGGTACGATCTGCGGCAATGCATCCACCGAGAAAACTCGCGAGGATGAAATTCCAAGCCGGGACAGGACGCGCGCTTCGTACAGTCCGACGGGACAATCGGAAGCGATCTTGACGCGAAATGCATTGGGGACGGCTTTTCCTTCGGCGTCCATCTTACGCGTGGCTGTTACGCCAGGATGATCGAACAACAGATCGCCTGCGTCCTCGATATGTTCACCGCTGATCGTGACGTCCAATTCCGTACCGACCTGGCCACCGCTGGGAGTGGTCGTGAGCAGTCGCGGCAGCGGCAGTCCCACCGACTGGGCACTACAGGTTACGGCCAAGACCGAGACGGCCATCGCGGCGAAAGCGGCGAAAGCGGCGGGGAGCATTCCGCATAACCGGCGTCGCTGGGTAAAGGAATCGTTCATCGTCGTCGCAGCCTAATGGTTAAAGAGGAATTCTTTGGTATTGATCAGCGCCCAGATCAGGTCCTGGAAGTTCTCGATGGCCGTGGTGGTTGGATCGAGCGGCTTTCCTGACGCGTCGAGGCGCGGTTCGGAAAGGTAGTCGACGGCAACCTTGAACTCGTCGGCACGCGGATCCCGGCAGTAGGCGGCACGATATAACTCCTCGATTCTCCGCTCCAACGCCAAATCGGACTTCGCCAGCCGCTCGGCGCGACCGCCGGCCGTTGCCAGTTTGGCCTTGATGTCGGCGGCATTCATGATGTGCAAGCTCTGAGCGAGACTCGACGACTGTACCCGTTCGCACTCGCAAACGCTCTCGTTCTCAGGTCGACCAAAGACTTTCAGAAACGGCGAGGCATTGTTGTAGCTGTTGTCTGGAAGAGAGATCGCTCGGGTTCCGACCGGCAAATTGGGAAAATCGGTCCTGGCACCGGTCAGATCGTCGATCGCATCCAATAGAACTTCCGCAGGCAAGCGACGCGGATAGAAGCGAGAGTAGTTCTGCTGATCGGCGAGGTTCATCGGCAGCGGAGTGGAACTGAGCTGATAGGTGCTGGAACTGGTGATCACCCGCACCAGCTCTCTCAGATCGAATCCGCTGCCGACAAAGTGGCGTTCCAGCGCGGCGAGCAGTTCGGGATTGGTAGGCGGATTGGTGTCGCGAATATCATCTTCCGGCTCGATCAGGCCGCGACGCAAGAAGTGCTTCCAGTAGCGATTCACCAGCGCCTTGGCAAAAAACGGATTCTGCGGGTTGCTCATCCAATCGGCGAGTTTCAAACGTGGATCGTCGTCCGCGGCGATCGGTGGCACGTCCTCACCCATGGCCGCCGGCTTGAGTAACCGCCCGGTCTTGACGTTGGTGGCGCCGGCGATTCCCCGTTTGTGAAAGATCATTTCCTCACCGCGCGTCGAGGTCGGCTTGCGACCGACCTGGCTGAAAAATGCCGCCATGCCGTAGTAGTCGTCCTGACTCCAACGCTCGAACGGATGATGATGGCACTGGGCGCACTGCAGCCGAACACCGAGAAACAACTGGGCGACATCTTCCAATTGCTGCTTGGGATCTTTGACCCGTTTGTACCAGGCGACCGGCGGGTTGCCGATCACCGTCCCCGATGCGGCAAGTAATTCACGCACGAATTGATCGTAATGTTTGTTGGCCAGCAGACTGTCGCGAACCCAGGAGTAGAAGGCAAAATTGGAGGTAATATCGCTTACATCATCGCGGCGATTCTTGAGCAGCGCCGTCCATTTGTTGGCGAAATAATCGGCGTATTCGTGGCCGCCCAACAGACGGTCGATGACGAGGTCGCGTTTTCGCGGGTCATTGCTGGCATGAAATGCCACCACTTCTTCCAGGGTCGGCAATCGTCCCGCGATATCCAGCGTGACGCGCCGCAAGAAGGTCGGGTCATCACAGAGCGGCGCGGGCGGAATCCCGAGATCGCGCAGGTTGGCAAACACCAACTCATCGACAAAATTCCGTGCCGGCAGCGAGAATTCCGTGCTGGGGCCCAGCGGGATCGAGGCGTTAAACACCGCCACTTTTCCCTGGTAGCGAACCATGATCGCCACTTTGCCGGGGATATCGAGCATCGTCGCGCAACCCGACTCATCGACCTCCGCCATGCTCTTGTCATTCGGTTCGAATTGAGCGAGCGCCGTCACATCCCGTTCGCTGCCGTCCGCATACCGCGCGATGGCCTTGATTCGCCGCTGTTGACCGCTCGCCAGCGATTCGCGTGGCGGATCGACTGCCAGAGCGATCAGCGCCGGCGCGGAGTCGCCGTCATTGGTCGCTCCCTGCTGGATCCAATCCCGCAGCGTTGCATAACCTGCACTTTCCGGGGCCAGCCGCACGCCGCCCCCGTGGGGCAATCGCCCCGAAATTTTCCGCAGCAGCAGGCTCTGTTCGGGCGCCGCGGGAAACAATCGTCGCCCACGTCCCTCTTTGACCAGGTGCACGTGATCGTCCTGAGGCTCGAATCCCAGCAACGAAAGTTGAAAACCATTCTGTCCACCGCCCGCCTTGGCATGGCACGACCCGGCATTGCACCCCGCTTTGGTGAGTACCGGCAGCACGTCGTTCGTGAAGCTGATCGGCCGCGACGGCGCAGGGAGTCGTGCCGCATTCGTCGTGCTGGGTTCGGCGCAACTAATGCCGGCGCCGCCGACCAGCTCGCCGAAAACGATCGAAACGAAAAGCGCGAAAACTCCGCAAAGTCCTCGGCAGATCGAAGGCAGCCAACGCGCGACCGCGACCTTCCGGGCAAATCGACGCGTCGTGCTCGCGGTCGGGTTTACGGCCATGGTTTGGCAGACCATTTTCATGGTTCGTTTCCGATTTGGTACTGGCGCACGTAACTCGAAACTTGCTTCGAGTCTTCCTCTCGCAACCTCGTCTTGAACGCGTAACTCGAAACAAGTTTCGGGTTACATTCGCAGCGCCGAATTCGTGGTAGGCAGGCTCCGGTGCGCTTGCGCACCGTATTGGGTGGGTTGGCGCCGCCGATCATCGTCCTCACGAACAGGATCGGGCGACGCACCTTCATTCTAATTGATCTGGCAGCGTCGCGTCCACCGGAAAGCCGACCTCTCGGAGGGAAATTGCGTCCGGGAACCCGGAACGCCGATTGCGGAGAGATTGCGAGAGCTGGCAGGCTCATCGAAGCACAATGTTCCGGTTGCAATTGGCAAGCTGATCGGCGAAATTGATCAGATATCGCATTCGTATCATTCTGTTCTTGTCGTCGCGAAATCCTCCTATGCGTTATGCACATGTCGCTGTTACGTTCCTGCTGATTGGATTGCTGGTCAGAGACATATTGCCGTGCCACGGCCAGTCTACTTCAGGCTTGGCGCCGGCGCGACGGGACGGCAAGGTGCCGGACCGGATTGGAGATCGGCCGCAGCCGATCTACGAACGCCGATTTTCGCCAGCCCAACGGCGACAGGTCGATTCACTGACGGCGGGCATTTTGCAAGCGGAAAATGCGGACGATCACGAGAGAGTGTTGGTTCTCTACCGGCAATTGATGGCGCTGAACAGCGAGGCACTTGGTGAAGACCATCACGATACGGAGAAGATCAAGGTCTTGTTCGAGGCAAACAAGCTTCTTGGATCGATGCCAGCGGCGTTGCGGGCGGAATGGCGTGAACTTCGCGACAAGGCGCAGCAATTCGAGGCCCTCAACCAAGCGGCGAAGTATGCCGAATCGGCCGGCCATTTGCGGCGGTACGTCGATTTCTGCGCGAGGCATTTCGGCCGACGTCATCCGTTTGTGGCCACAAATCTGTCCACGCTGGCCATGACGATCACTCCGATGAGTCAGCTGCTAGAAGCGGAGGAATATTGCCTTGAGGCGATCGACATTCTGAACGAATGGAACATGAAGAAGCAGCCCGACTATGCCAATGTCCTGTCGACGCTGGCGACGTGTTACTATGCGCAGGGCAAGCTGGCGGAGTCGCAGCAACGGTTCCAGGAGGCCGTGGACTTAGAGCTGGAGATACTCGGGCCGCGCCACATCGACGTCGCTGCAGGCTACAACAATCTCGCCAGCCTGCTGGTGAAGCGCGGCAAGTATGCTCAAGCGGAACCGCTGTTTGTCAGGGCACTCGAGGTGAGCCGGGCGATCGTCGGCGACAAGCATCCTCAAGTAGCCACGCAATACGGCAATCTAGCGGCAACTTTGGCGGAGCAGGGCAAGCATGTTGACGCCCAGCGACTGCTGGCTCGGTCGATCGACATTCGTCTGGGGTTAACCGGACCTGATCATCCTTCCCTTATCAGAAGTTACTCCAATTTGGCGGCGACGCTCGACGCTCAACAGCGGTTTGCCGAAGCGGCAGAGTACCATACCAAAGCGCTGTCGCTTGCGGAGAAGTATCTGCGAGACGACCAAGCGGATCGGCTTCAAGTAAAGAAGGCTTTGGCGCTCAACCTCTATTTGCAGAACAAATTCATAGAGGCGGAAGAGGCGTATGAGGCGTTGCTGGCCGCTCAGCGAAAGTTGTTCGGCGACCAGCATCCGGAAGTTGCCTCCGGCAGCCTGGGACTGGCGTCGGTAAAGATGGCGACGGGCGCGTATGATGAAGCGGAGCAGTTGCATCTCCAGGCGCTGGCGATTGTTACCAAGGTTTATGGCGACAAGCACCCCCAGTCCCTCGCCGTTCTTAATAGTCTCGGCGCCAATTTACATGCGGCGGGCAAGCACGAGGAAGCAATCGCGATTTTACAACGAGCAGCGACGAGTTATGAGTCCGCACGCATGGAAGTCGGCCGCCGCGGATTAGACCGTGCCGCGTTCGGCGAAGCCAGCTCGCCGTACAAATATCTCGCCATTACCTTGGCGCAGTGTGGGCGAGCGAGGGAGGCGTGGGAAGCGGCGGAAGCCGATCTGGCCCGTGGCCTCGCGGATCAACTCGTGTTACAGCGGGCATCGAGTCGGACCGATGGAGCTCCAACACGTCGAAACGGTGTTGCCAGCTTGCAGGACATTCAGACGGCAATTCCTAAAAATGCGGCGCTGATTCTGTGGGTCGATTTCAGCGCCATGGAAGCGCGGCGACAAGAGCATTGGGGTTGTGTCGTGCGAAGCGACGGGGATCCAAACTGGGTGAAGCTGCCAGGAAGCGGTCCGGATGGCAAATGGACGGCTCGTGACAATACACTTCCCCAGGACTTGCGGGAAGCAATCGCGGCCAGTGCGGGGAACGATCGAGCATTTGCGCCGCTGGCCGAATCCATTTACGCTCAACGATTGGCGCCACTGCTGAAATACCTCGACGGCATCGATAATCTCTATGCTGTCGCAGTCCGCAGTATGGCGGGTGTGCCACTGGAAGTGCTGACAAGCCAGTACACCGTCAGCTATGTTCCGAGCGGTTCGTTCCTCGCTCAACTTCCTTCGCCCGAGTCAAGGTCGCGCACCCTGCTGGCGGTCGGTGACCCATTGTTTCCGTCATCGGAATCGCCGGATCCGGCGCTGGTGGAAGCGGCACAAGCTAGCGATCCACCGGAGAATGGGCTGATGATCGTCTATGTTGCTCCGGACGGAAATGCGGCTCGATCGGGAATCCGTTCGGGAGATATTCTCATGCGTTACGGAGGCAGCGTCGTCGAATCGAGCGAACAAGTCACGTCCTTGATACAGGCGCATGCGGACCGAGAGTCGATTCCAGTCGAATTGTGGCGCGAGGGCGCTGAGAATCCGATCGTTATCGAAGTCCTGCCCGGCAGGCTGAATATTTCGACTGCCGTTGATTCGATTGCCGAGGCGCTGCGAATACGCAGGGAGGCCGGCGCGATGCTACAATCGGTTCAACCGTCACGTTGGGCAGATTTGCCATGTACGCGTATCGAGGCCACGGAAATTGCCAAGTTGTTTGGCGGCGATGCCACGCTACTGCTGGACTCTGCGGCCAGCGAACAGTCTCTCGTGGAGCTCTGCGACCAGGATCAATTGAAGCAATTCGCTTACCTGCACTTCGCAACGCACGGTGAGTCGAACCCACGGCGTGCATTCGATTCCGCGCTCATACTGGCCCAGGCGGTGCCGCCCCAGCAGACCGGATCTGATTCGAAGAGTCTGAATCTTGATGGACGCGTCACGGCTGAGGAAGTACTGTCATCCTGGCACCTGAATGCCGAGCTCGTCACCGTATCGGCTTGTGAAACCGCACTGGGCCGGTCCGGCGGTGGTGACGGATCGCTGGGATTCGCGCAGGCGTTTCTCGCTGCCGGCAGCCGTACCGTCTGCCTTTCCCTCTGGAAAGTCGACGATGCAGCAACAGCCTTGCTCATGACCCGTTTTTATCAGAATATGCTGGGCAGACGCGACGACCTGCTTGCTCCGATGGGAAAGGCGGCTGCGATGAGGGAGGCGAAAGCCTGGCTGCAATCGCTGACGACCGACGAGGCTCAGCGCATTGCGTCCGCGGTCCAGGTCGGCGTGGATCGAGGCGAGCGAGGCAAAGGGGAGTCGTTGCGGCGGCTTGTCGATAATTCGACCGCCAGGGCCAGACCGGACGGTCATGATGTTGCCAACCGGCCCTTTGCTCATCCTCGATTCTGGTCTGCCTTCATTATCATCGGAGCGCCCGACTGAGCCGCAGCCAATCCAGATGGACTCACCTACTGACAATTTGACGGGGCAAGCCGACCCTCGACGCTCTGTTGATCAGGCAGAGGATGCGAAAACAGTTTCCGGGCGCGTTTCGCAGCCGTTGGAAACTACGCAGGAATTCGCCGACAAGCGTTCGATGATCCTGGCCTATCTTCGACAGGTATTAGGTCGATCGAGTAATCCCCAGGCATTGGGGGAACTGCAGGACTATACCGTATTTCGCCTGATTGGCGCTGGCGGCATGGGGGCGGTGCTTGCGGCGGAGGATAACCGACTGCGGCGTCTGGTCGCGGTGAAAGTCATGCTGCCGGAGGATGCTGCTAATCGGGAAGCCCGCGATCGGTTCTTAAGGGAGGCCCGTGCCATCGCCGCCGTCGAACATCCTCGAATCATCCCGATTCATCAGGTTGGCGAATGGAACAACATTCCCTATCTAGTGATGCCATTACTGAAAGGGCGAACCCTGGCAGCGCGCATGGGAGACTTGCCTCGACTTTCCACCGCGCAAGTACTTCGTATCATGTGTCAGGCCGCGGAAGGTCTGGCGGCCGCACATGCCCGTGGCCTGGTTCACCGCGACATCAAGCCGGAGAACATCTGGCTGGAAGATACGGATGAACCACCGAGTGTGCGGATTCTCGATTTTGGCTTGGCACGCGAGATTCACGACAACGGTATGACCATGCCCGGTTCGCTGCTGGGCACACCATCTTACATGGCTCCTGAGCAAGCGGCAGGCGACCTGGTTGACGGGCGCGCCGACATTTTCAGTTTGGGCTGCGTCTTCTACGAATTGCTGGCACACCGCCGACCGTTCACAGGAAATTCCGCGATCTCGATCTTGAATGCGATCGCAACGCAAACACCTCCTCGTCCGATTGACTTGAATCATTCCATACCCGTTTCGGCGTCCGACGTGTGCATGTCGATGTTGGAGAAGTCACCTGATAGCCGTCCGCCGACGATGGCGTCGGTCGCGCTGAAGCTGCGTCAGTGCGAAGAGTCGACAGGTGATAATCGCTTGCAACCGACTCCCGCAACGCCCAAGCAACCATTGGCTCCTGAAAATCGTCGGCGCCGCGCAATCCCGATCGTCATCGCCGGACTGATCATCTTCGCCGTCGGCGTTGGCTGCCGATGGTGGTGGCAGATCTATTTCGCGGAAGATGAAACGAGTCTCATTCGGGCATCGGCGTCATCGCGAGATTCGGAGGGAGTTGTCGCCGCGCCGGAAGCGAACACCGCCGCGCGCCTGCGTGTCGCCGATATCGAAGTTCTCCGCTACGCGAACACTGCCGACGGCGACATTCCCCAAGGCCGACTGGGAAGAGGTACGTTTGTCGCTGAACTCGGCGATCGCGTCCAAGCTGTCGCGTCGCTGAGCCGTCCCGCATACGGATATCTGATTGCCGTTCGACCGGACGGAGTCTGGGATATTTGCGACCCGGTCGACGATCACTCCGTGCCGATACAACGCCCCGAGTTGCGTTATCCGCGCGACAACGCAGAGGAATCGTACGGCCTCCGCGAAGGCAGTGGTCTTTGGGCTTTCGTCGTCATAGCGTCGGACCGACCGTTGCCGGCTTATCGAGATTGGCTGACGGATCGGCGACGCTTAACCGAACAATGGCGGCCGCCGACCAAGGTTCCACGAGGAATCGTCTGGTGGAATGACGGTGATCAGGTGACGGCCATGAGTGCAGCAACAAACGATCGATTAGTCTTGCGAGGAAAAGGCGAGACGCTCGATGGTCCGGCCGCATCAATCGCCAAACTTGTCGGGAGTATTCGCGAAACCGGGCAAGGGTACGCGGTCGGCGCCGTCGGCTTCGAGGTTGTGCCTTGACGGTCGGTGGAGTGATTCAACCAAAGCGATGAGCGATCTCGAATTCGCGTTTTGATTCGGGTCGGGTGAGCACTACCAGGGCCCAGATTCCCATCGGCAGGCTCAACGGCAAACCGGCGTTGATCGGCAACATCGCGGAAATTGCGCCGAGCGTCGCCAACCCGCGCCAACGGCATCGCAACATCAATATCCCGGACAATATCTGCAGGCAACCAATGGCCAGGCTGAGGACACAGAGCGCCAGCAGCAGGATGGCAAGGCTGGAGAACGTAACCGTTTGCGTGTCTCCGGACTGAAGACGATTGGTGATCAGCGTCGTCGGCAGCATCGCGAGCAGTGGCAGCAGGATGCTTCCGAGTGCTCCACTGAGTATCAACCCGATGGCGGGACGGCGGATCCCGGCAACCGCTTGCGGGTCCGATTCGTCGGGCCCGAGCGGTTTTCGAAGCGAGGTAGACGATGCGCCACTTGCCACTGTGGATGTCTCATCATCCTCCGCGGCGGGCCAGCCGCCGCGGGCGATCGCTCCGGAACCGCAAATGAGTCCAAAGCCGACCCAGATGAACTCCGATTTCCCCCGATTCCAGCCCACGGACAACACGATGATTCCGACCACAGCCATCACGGCGCCGAATACGAGCTTGCCGTGGTCCAGCAATGGCGCGGAACGGCGAATAGGAGCATCCGCTTTCCAGGCACCGGCGGCGACTGCACCCGCGCCGACCATCGTCCCCATTCCTGCCCAAAAGAACTCGCGAACCTGTGACATCGACAAGCCCACACAGAGGATCAAACCGCCCGCCAGACCCATCCCTGCCGCCATGAGGATGACTCCAGGATTAAAAACGTACCGATCGACGGTAGGTCCTGGATTCGATCCAGTCGCTTTCGCGCCGAGCGGGGCAGGTGACGACCCGGAATATTGCGGCGATCCGCCGGCAACCATCGCCAACGGTGCGGCATATCCAACGGCCTCGGGGCTTCCTGAGTCACGTTGTTCAGACGGGGCGGCATTCCGGCAGGCCTCGACGTCTGTTTTCACGGCGCTGGCCTGTTGGTAGCGCCGGTCGGGATCCCGTTCCAACGTTCGCAGGACGACTTCGTCCAGGCGAGCACCGATCGCAGCTTTTTCGGAGGGCAGCGGAAATCGGCCGAGCGGCAGGTGTCCGGTGAGCAATTCGTAGAAGACGACCCCCAACGAGTAAATATCAGCACGGTGATCGACATCCAGCGGACGCTCAATCTGCTCCGGGGCCATGTAGTGCAGCGTGCCCATCACCTGGTGTGCCGCGGTGAGCGTGATGTCGACCGGCGATCGTCCCAGCAATTTTGCCAGGCCGAAATCGGCGATTTTCACGCGACCCTTCCGGTCGAGCAGCACATTTTCGGGCTTGATGTCGCGATGCACGATTCCCTCGTCATGCGCGTACTGCAGCGCGTCGCAGATTTGCTGCACAACGCCCAGCGTTTCTGCCGGTGACAGCGACTTCGCCTGGATGGCCTGGCGGAGGTTGACGCCGTCGACATATTCCATAATCAGGAAATACAGGTTTCCCGTTTCGCCGAACTCGAAGACGGTGAGCAGATTGGGATGGGTCAATCGGGCGAGCGAGCGGGCCTCGCGTGTGAACCGCTCCGCGAACGTCGGATCACGACCGACCTCGGCGGGGAGGACTTTCAGGGCCACGATGCGTTCCAGGGATTTTTGTCGCGCCTTGTAGACGGCGCCCATTCCCCCCTGGCCGATCAGTTCGAGAATCTCCAGTTGCGGGAAGAGTGGGGACAGTACCTGGATCGGCGGCGCAATAAACCGGCCTCCGAAGGCTGCTGTGGCCGCGGCCCCGGCAGCCGCGGCCGCGGCTCGATCGGCACCGTCCCGGCCGACGCCGTCGGGTTGCGCGGGCGATTGGGACGCAATAGGCTGTACGCCACCCGGAAGGCCTCGCCCCTGCTGCAGCAGGCAAACGGGACAGAGACCCTGCGGCGCGTCAGGGGGACGTTCGGTTCCACAGACGGGACAGCGTTGGACCGTGGACATCGGAAAGCTCCTCGTGAGAAATCTCGGTTCAGCATTCTATTCAGGATTTCCGTGCGGTCGTTACAGCCACGCACGAATTCAGTCCGGATTTCTGACGGCGTCCATCAACAACGACAGTTCCTGTTCAAATTCCTGAGGATCCGCAACGGTATGACCGATTTCCTGGCGCAGCAGGTCCCCGTACCGCTGCCGTAGCCGATGGACGGCGACCCGTAACGAACTCGGGGTCATTTCCAGTTCCTGGGCCAGCTGCTGGTAATCGGCAGGGTCCTCGCCCGACAGATACTGTTTCAGGCGTGCGAATCGCCCCGAGCGGCCCTTTTCCTCGAATTCCCGTTCGAGCAGTTCCAGGACACGGTTCAGCAGCGTAATCGCCCAAGCCCGCTCGAACGCACGAGCGGGCGTTGCGGCGTGCCAGGGCTCGCAGGCCAGCCGCGATTCGGCAGCGTCAAAATTCAACGACAGGATCGTCCGGCCGCCGCCCCGCTTCAAGGTCTGTCGCTCGGTCCAGTCATTGACCAGAAACCGCTTGAAGGCGGTCAGCAGGAAGGCGCGAAACCGCCCGCGTTCCGGATCGGCCCGATCGAGATAATTCTGGTCAAGCAGTCGGGCGAAGAACTCCTGCGTAAGGTCCTCCGACTGTTCGCGGCTGTTGCCTTGCCGGCGGGCGAAAACGTAAAGCGGGTACCAGTAGGTCGCGCAGAGCGACTCCAATGCTCGGCTGCCTTCGGGCGTGGAATTCGACCCGGCGGCAACGACCAGCGACCAGCGGGTGGTGGCGAACTCAGCGGGTCGGAATTGCGAATCATCGGACGGAGCCATGGCGGTATTGTAATCGGGGACGAGGGATGGCTGCGACGGTCCCAGCCGGGCACATTCTTGTGATACGATACCGGCATGCATCATGACGCCACCCAGCAACAGTCCCCCGACGACCAGCAGCGGGCACGCGAACTCAGCCTGACGCGGACGCGCCCGCCACTCGAAATCCCCGGCTACGAGATCCGCCGTTTCCTGGGCAACGGCGCCTACGGAGAAGTCTGGGTGGGCGTGGATCGCACGACGAACCGCCAGGTGGCGATCAAATTCTACCTGCACCGTGGCGGTGTTGATTGGTCGCTGCTGTCCCGCGAAGTCGAGAAGCTGGTTTTTCTCTCGGCGGACCGTTACGTCGTGCAGTTGCTGGATGTCGGCTGGGACGCGGAACCGCCGTACTATGTGATGGAGTTCATCGAGCATGGTTCGCTCAACGATCGGCTGGAGTCCGAGCGAACCTTGCCGGTCGGCGAAGCGGTACGACTCTTCCGGGAGATTGCGATCGGATTGGCCCATGCCCACGGCAAGGGGGTACTGCACTGCGACCTGAAGCCGGCGAACATTCTGCTCGACGCCGACCTTCATCCGCGGTTGGCGGACTTCGGGCAGTCGCGATTGTCGCACGAGCAAACTCCGGCGCTCGGTACGCTGTTTTACATGGCGCCGGAACAGGCGAACCTGGACGCCGTGCCGGACGCTCGCTGGGATGTGTACGCACTCGGCTCGATTCTCTACTGCATGCTGACCGGGGAGCCGCCGCATCGCACCGCCGCTTCGTGCCAGGAACTGGAAGCCTGCGGCGACCTGCAGAAACGGCTGGCGTGCTACCGTCGGATTCTGGACAGCGCGCCGCCGTTACGTGTTTATCGCAGGCTGCCGGGTGTCGACCGCGCGTTGGCGGAGATCATCGAACAGTGTCTGGCGATCGATCCGGACCGACGCTTTGGCAATATTCAATCGGTGCTGGATGCACTGCAAGCGCGGGATGCCGCCCGGGCGCGCCGGCCGCTGCAGATACTCGGCGTCGCCGGCCCGATTCTGCTATTTCTGATCATGGGACTTTTCGGCTGGCGCGGTTACGAGCAGGCCGTGGCGAATACGGAGCTGCTTGCGCAGCAGCGGGCCCGTGAGAACAACCGATTTGCGGCGGAGCTTGCGGCCGAACGCGTGGCGGGTGAGATCCAACGGTATTTTGAGATCGCGCGCGAAGAAGCGGACCAACCCGAGTTCCGGCAGCTACTGTACGACGTACTGGAAGCCGCATCGCTCGCCGATATCAACAATCCGACGATTTCCCACGAAGCAGCGGACACGCGGCGAGCCGCTTTCGATCAGGATTCGCAGCGCCGCCTGCTGAACGACTACGTGCAGTCGCGCCTCCGCGGCTTTCGCGAGCGAACCCGATTGCAGCGGGCAGCGCCCAATTTCGCCAGCATGTTCGTCACCGACAAATTCGGCACCATGGTCGCCGCAGCCTATGACGAGGACGTTTCGTCGCTTTCGATCGGACGCAATTGGGCTCATCGCAGCTACTTCCACGGCGGACCGATCGACCTGCCGCCCCTCGATCGTCCACGGCCCGACGTGACACATATCGAGGAAACTCACCTCTCGGCCGTCTTCAAGAGTTCCACCACCAAACGGCAGAAAGTGGCAGTCTCCACCCCCGTCTACCGCGAAGAAATGGATGGCAATGTTTTCGTGGGTGTGCTGGTGCTGACGATCAATCTCGGCGACCTGGAGTTCTTTCGCGAACCACAGGGACAGGACCTGCAGCGATTCACCGTGCTCGTGGATGGAAGACGCGGACGCGATGGCCAGGTCACCGAGGACACCGGGCGGATTCTGCAGCATCCATTTTTGGCACGAACTTATAACGCTCAACGATCGATCCCCGATGCGCTGCTTGAACACCGTGTCGATGCCGGCACGCTGCAGCAGCTGCTCAGCAATCACGGAGCCGGCGATTACCGCGATCCGTTCGGCCGCTCTCCGGCGGGACAGGATTTTGACCGAACCTGGATCGCCTCCGCGGCACCGGTGCTGCTGGCGTCGGCCGAGAATAGCCTGGGGCGCGATACAGGCTTGATCGTCCTGGTTCAGGAAAGCTCTTCGGTCGTCGTCGATCCGGTCCGGCGACTCGCTTCGCAGCTGGCACGCGAGGGACTCAGCGCACTGGCCGTGGTCGGCGCGGTCTCAATCGCGCTATGGTATTTCGTCTCGAAGTTCCTCGTCCCCGCCGCTATCCGCCAACATGCTTGACTTCGTCATTTGACGCATGGTGGCCAACTGTTTTTGGCATCGCGACAGCCAAAATCTCGTCGGAGCTGCTGCCGTGCCTAGGGCTTCCAGCGCTTCCAGCCCCAGCCGATTCCGCCTTAAGATCATCCAGTTCGTGAGCCGTGCTATTGCTGCCGTGGCTGGGGCTTCCAGCCCCAGCCGATTCCCGTGACTGGAGCATTCTGCCGTGGCCAATGCATCAGGAGGGACCTTCGCTGATCGGGCCAATCAGGCTTTTTGGTAGTTCCATTTCAAAGGCTGGAGCTGGAAGCTCCGGCCACAAGGATTCAGCTGGAGCTGGAAGCTCCAGCCACGACAAGAGGTCATTCCCAGCGCCAATTTGCGGCAAATCCGTTTGCCCGCTAACCCGCCTTGGCCAGCGGCAACACGGATGTCCCCGCGCTGGCCGGGGTGGGAGAACGCGGATGAAAGCCTCGCTGGTCGAAACCGATCTTGATCGCTTCCAGCAGGTTGGCACGCACGATTCCGTAATCTTCGGAACGAACCCAGGGCTGGACGACCAGGTTGATGGCGTTGTCACCCAGCTGATCGACCGCGACGGCGGGCGGCGGCAGTTGCAGAATTCGTTCATCGGAATAGAGCAGGTCGACCAGGAACCGCTTCACCTCCCGCAGATCATCGTCATAACCGCACTTCACGACCAGGTCCATGCGTCGGACCTTCTCGTGCGAGTGATTCACGATCGTCCCGCCCGTGATCGAACTGTTTGGCACGAAAATCGTCGAATTGTCGGCGGTCTTGAAGAGCGTACAGAAAATCTGGATTTCCTCAATCGTTCCGGTCGAGCCGCCGGCGGTGACGCTGTCGCCGACCTTGAAAGGTTTGAACATGATCAACATGACACCCGCGGCAAAATTGGCCAGTGACCCTTGCAGCGCGAAGCCGATTGCAAGACCGGCCGCGGCGACCACCGCGGCGAAAGACGTCGTGTCGATCCCGATGCGATTCAACGCCGACAAGACAACGAACGCCAACATCGCGGCGTGGGTCAGGTGGCAGACGAAGCGAACCAGCGTCTGATCGACCTGCGCCTGCGTCGCCAGCCGGCTGATCAAGCGCGTCAGGCATCGGGCAACCCACCGGCCCACGATAAAAATCACGATCGCTTCCGTGACATGCACCAGAAACTCCGCGCCTTTCGTCGTCAGAAAGTCAACGGCGTGCTGCCACCAGCGGGACAGATCGGAAATGTCCGAGAATCGTTCCGGAAACACGGCAGGCAGTTCGACGGCGGCCGATTCCGACGTCGAAGGCGAGCTCGCGTCGGCGGCAAGCACCAGATCGGGCAATAAACCCAGCAGTTGCGGCACTCCAGGCATGGACGACTCCAGCGATTTTCGTAGCTCGGGTAGCTGGCGGGGCAGCTCCTCAGGGGCGCGGAGTCTAGGGCACGTGCCACTCCGTGCCAAGAGAAAATAGATAAGCGGGGCAACGCCGGGCTTGGAAACTGTCTGGCGGACGGGTATGTTCTCACCGCGAGGAGACAAAAGGATGCAGCACGATTCCAAGGTGGTTCGCCAGTATCAACGAGCTCGAGAATTTCTGGCCGGCGGAGTGTCATCGTCGACAAGATTGAACCAAGCGCTGGGCCACGCGATGCTGTTCGCCAAAGCGGACGGCTGTCGGGTCTGGGATCTGGACGGCCGAGACTATATCGATCTTTGTTGCAGTCACGGCGCGACGCTGCTGGGCCACGGGGATGCGCGAGTGCGGGCGGCCATCGAGTCCGTTTTGGATTTCGGAGCGCCCTGTTCGTATGAATCGGAAATTCACGCGGAGTTGGCGCAGGAGCTGTGCGCGTCGGTGCCGTGCCTGGAGCTGGTTCGATTCACCGGGTCTGGCACGGAAGCCACGATGCACTGCCTGCGGCTGGCGCGGGCTTTCACCGGGCGGCAGAAATTCATCCGCTTCGAGGGCAATTTCCACGGTTATCACGATCAAGTGATGTTCACCGGCGAAACGCTGGGCGGACTTTGTCCGGCTCTTAAACCGATTTCCGCCGGCGTGGCTGCTGGCATGGCAGACCACATTGTTCAGGTGCCGTACAACAATCCGGAATTGCTCGAACTGGCATTCCAGCGATGGGGCGACCAGCTGGCGGCGGCGATCTGCGAACCGGTCTACTACAACGCCGGCTGCATCCTGCCGACGCCGGAATTCATGGCCACATTGCGGCGCTGTACGGAACGCGCGGGAACCGTGTTGATCTTCGACGAGGTGCTGAGCGCCTTCCGCATGGGACCGGGTGGCGCCCAGGAATACTTGAAAGTGACGCCCGACCTTTGCACGCTGGGCAAGGCGGTCGGCGGCAGCTATCCGCTAAGTGTCTTCGGAGGACGGCGGGAGATCATGAACCGACTGATGCCGACCGGCGACTGCCAGCACAGCGGCACCTACAACGGCCATCCCGTGATGGTGGCCGCCGCGCTGGCGGCCGTCCGTACCTACCGCGCGGCGGGATTCTACGAACATATCCGTGAAATTTCGTCCATCCTTTTCCCGGGGATCCGCGAGCTATTCACAAAGCACGGAGTGGTCGCCCGGGTGCAGGGACTGGGTGCTCGTTTCGGTATCTACTTCGGCGCCACCGACGAGGTCCGCAATTACCAGGACGCGCAGCGACATGATCGGGCGAAAATGCTCCGATTTATCGCCGCGGCAATTCAACATGGCGTCTATTTCCACGACTACGGCGGCGCCGCCTGCCACCACGGTTTCTGCGCCGCGATGACGCGCAACGACGTCACCGCCGTACTGCAACGGCTGGATCAAGCCCTCGCCCAGCTTAACATGCACCCAGGGTGAGACCGGGCTGATAAAAAAGGCGGCGAAATTTCAGGATTGAGGCGCAAACGATGAGAGTTGCCGTTGCGCGCAACGAACCTGTACTCCCCTCGCCCCCGGTATTTCCGGGGGAGAGTGGTCGGGGGTGAGGGGGGACGGAGTGGACGTTGCGCTACGCGACCGGACTTTTGGCGAAGATTGACAAGCTCAAAAACGCAGGCCGCCAGATTATTTCAGGAACGCTTCGCCCGCAGGACGATTTCGAAGTGGCTCAGAGCGACGGCGATCGCGGCAGATCGATCTCCGCACGAATCGTGATTCACCAGGACGATTTTGGTACCAGGGAAGCGCGCACCGCGACCCACGTCGCACTCCACGACTGCACTCGGCATAACCAAGCAAGGCAAGGTCGCGAAATGGCCGGTAGCGTTGCGCTACGTCGCGTCCGATCCCCTCACCCCCGTCCCCTCTCCCAGGAAATACCTGGGAGAGGGGCGAACGGTTCTTCCTTGCTAGGCCTTCTCTCGGAATCCGATCGCGCGAAAACGGCATATCGCGCGCAACACGTTTCCCAACGATCAAGGAATACTATTTATCAGCCCAGGGTGAGACCGGGGGCCTTCGGAGTTTTGCGACCGCCGGAGGTTCGAGGCTGTTCCGAGATTCAGCGGCGGCTGGAAGCCCCCGCCACGCTGGCGTGTAGTTGGCTGCAGCTGAAAGCCCTGCCACGCTGGCGTGTAGTTGGCGGCGGCTGGAAGCCCCCGCCACGCTTTCCTGCCTCACTTCCCTACGACGACTGTTCGAACGAGTTGGCCGTTATTTCCGTTCCAGATGACCAGCGATCCGTCGGCGGTGCCTGCGGCGAGCAATTCCAGGTTGGGCGTGATGTCGACGGCGTGGATCCAGGCGTTTGCGCCGCCGAAGTTACGAAAATTGCCGCCGTTCGACGCGACATGCATCCGCACCTGCCGATCGCCACAACTGGAAACGACATTGTCGGAATCGCCAATGAAGCGGACTCCCGTGGCATGTTTGCCGAAGTTCGGGATGGTGACACGCTGGTCACCGGTTTCGGCGTCCCAGACCTTTAACACGTTGTCGGCGCCGGCCGACACCAGCGTCTGGCTGTCGCTCTTCCAGGCCACGCTCAAGACATAATTCGTGTGTCCTTCAAAACGGCGCAGCGGTTGGGCAGTGGCCGCATCAAAGGTGCGAACATACCTATCGGCGCCGGCCGACGCGATCCGTTTGCCATCGGGGGAAAACCGAGCCGCATGGACGACGTCGTCGTGCGCTTGCGCGATCGACTGCACCCGGGCTCCGTCGGCCAGGTTGAATACGTGCAGTTCGCCGTTGCGGGACGGTACACCACTACCGACGAGCAAGCGTGTCGAATCGGCGCTGAAATCGACCGACATCACGCGATGCGAGATCACTTCCGGCTTGTCGACTGCGCCGATCGTCTTCTCGAGCTTCCAGGCGGGGTGCAGATCCCAGACGACGGCGGTCTGGTCGGCGGACGCGGAAACGATTTCCGAGTGGCCGAGAAACGCGACGCCGCTCAGCGGTGCTTTGTGGCCGGCGAACGCGGCGATGGCGATGCCGGTTTCGCCATCCCACAGATGGGCACTGGCGAAGTCGCCGGCCGAAGCCAGAAAGCGTCCGTCAGCGGAGAAGGACAACGTGCGAACCGCCTGATCGGCCTCGTTGACCGCCGCGGTGGCGGCTTCAACGAGCTTCTTCAATTCCGCCAGGTTGGCTTCCGCTTTGGTTACCGCGGCACGTGCAACCGGCAGACGCGCATTCGCTTGTTCCAATTCCTTGCTGGCGATTTCGCTCTGCTGCATCGCCAGGCGTTGGGCGGCCTGCGAGCTGCGCACGGCGGCCAGCGCATCGTTGTACGGCTTTTGCGTGGTGGCAACTTTCTGAGCCGCCTCGTTCGCCAGGTTGGCCATGGCCTGGGCGGACTGCGTGGACGTTTGCACGGCGGTCTGAGCAGCCTGCAGTTTCTGTTGCGCGGCCACGACCAGCTGCGCGGCTTCGGCAGCAGCCTGTTTCAGCCCGGCATCGTTCGGCGCGGCGTTGGACGCCGTTGTGCGCAACGCCGCCTTCTGCTGAGCGACCTGCAATTCCGAATCCATGTCTTTCATCGACTGCTCGGATGTCGACTTGGCAATCTGCGCCTTGCGTGCCTCGGCGGAAGCGGCAATCGACGCCTTTTCGGCTGCCAGTTTCTGATCCGCGGCCTGCGTGAGTGCCGTTTGCTTCTGTTGCAGATCGGTATTGGCAGCCGTCAAAGCAGCCGTCGCCTTCTGGGCCGCGTCGGTTTTCAGCGGAACATCTTTTTCGGCAATATCGGCCTGCTGTTTCTGATAGTTCAGCCGTTCATTGGCCGCCGCCTGCTGTTGTGTCAATCGAGCCAGCGAGTTCTTGCGCCGCAGGTCGCCTCGCATCTCCACCAACTGCTGGCCGTTGATGTTCCAGAGTTTGATCGTGTGATTGTCGCTGGCGCTGGCCAGACGCTGCGCGTCGTGCCGTACCGCAACGGCGGTTACCGGCCCTCCGTGCCCGAATTGAGCGATCGGCTGAGCATTTTCGAGGTTCCAACGACGGATGGTCGTATCGGTGCTTCCGGAGAACACCTGCAGCGGTGAACCTGGAATCGCAGCCAACGCATTCACCGGCCCGGTGTGGCCCGGCACCAACCGTACGGAGCGTACCGAGGCATACCAGATGCTGTCCGCTGCCATCGAAACAATGGCATCGCGCTCCGGCATCCAGTAGACCGATGTGGCGGGTTGGACCTGATGCGTGAATCGTTGCAAAAGCTGCCCGGTCGCCACATCGAACACCGCCAGGAACGGTTTGGCGCCCGCCACGCTGACGAGAACCCGCGCGTTGTCGGGGGAATAGCCGGCGCTCAATACCGGTCCGGCCAGATTGGCGACCTGCTGGACTCCCAATCCGCCACCATTGATCTGCCAGAAACGGACCGTCCCGTTTTCCGCACCCGAAACCATCGCCTGTTCGTTCGCGGACAATCGAAACGACGTTAATGGCGCGCCATGATTGGTGGCAAACGTCGCCTGGGCATTCTCGGTATTGAATCCACGTATCGATCCGTCACGCGCGGCACAAAGCAGGTTCTGGCTCGCATTCTGAAATTGCAGTCCGACAATCGCCTGCTGGTTGCCGTCACAGTGGCGCCAAAACAGCAGTGCCCGGCTCCAGGTCCGCCCCGCGACGTCGGTCCAGATCAGCCGGTCGGGTTGACCGTCCCAGGTGACGAAGCTGCAGGGAACGTCCTCCAGCACCTCCTGAATCCGCGATTTCTCGATCTCCCAGACGATTGTCTCGGACGTCATATTTGCCGCAGCGCTGGATGCCAGCCGCTTGCCGTCGGCCGAGAAGTTCAACGATACAGCCGGACCCTGGTGCCCCGTCAGCGTCTGTTGAATCTGACCGTTCGACAGCAACACGATTCGAATCAATTTGTCTTCGCAACCGACCGCGAGTCGCTGTGCGTCGACCGATAGGCTCCAGCTGATAATCGGCGACGGCAACTCGATCGCCCTCACTTGCTGACCGTCAGCCGGATTCCAGAACCGCACCGTGCGGTCGGCTGAAATGGAGTATGGCTGGCCGGCTGCCAGATATCCGGCGCCGACAATCCGCCCGCCATGGCCCATACACTCTTTCTGCAACATTCCGTCCGCCACGTTAAAGAGTCGTACCTTGTTGTCCGCTCCCGCGGCGAGCAGTTGAGCCGAATCGGGACTGAGAGCGACCGCGGTGAGCGGACTGCCAGCCGGTCCGAATTTTTTCGATTCCGGCGGCTGCGGGCTGTTCAGCTCGAAGACGCGGACCGTCTGGTCGTCACTGGCGGTTACCAGGCGCTGTCCGTCAGCCGAGAAGGCGACGGCCCGCACCGGAGCGTCGTGCCCCAATAGCGTGTGCATCAGCTGGCCGTTATCAAGGTTGCGAACCAGCACGCCGTGCCGCCCACCTACGGTCCCGGCAACAGCCGCGATACGCCGAGCCGGGTGCCAGGTACTGGTGGTCACACCGCTGACCGCGTTCGGCTCGCACAGCACTTTCGCCGGTTCGCTGAACAGGTTTTTCCAGGTGGAGATCTCTCCCTTGTCGCTGCCTGATGCCACCAGCTTGCCGTCGCCGGAAGCGGCCAGCGCGGTCACGGGATTCAGCGCCCCGCGCCAGCGCCGCAATAAGGTCTGTTCCGGAATTTTCTGGGCACTCAGGGTGCCGTCCGCGGATGCGGTCAGCAGCAGGGGTGGTTCGGTCGCCGATCCGCCGGCCAGCTCCATCGCCACGGGCGATCCCTTATCGAGCTTCCAGTCGGCGACGGTCGCCCACGTCGTCAGACCATTGACTGCGGCGCCGGTGCCGGCCGCTGCACCGGCGGCAGCGTTGGCCGCGCGCATGAGCCGTACCGTACCCGCCGTATCCGCGACTGCCGCCCAACCGCGATCGCGGCTGAAGGCCAGCAGCCGCGCGTTCGCAATTCCATTTGCCCATTTCTCGGGAGCTGCATCCGGAATCGACCAGGTGCGAATCTGATTGTCGGCCCCGCCGGTGACCACGATCGGCGGTTGCCGCGGATTCGCCGCCGGCGGTGAGACCTCGACGATTTCCAGAGCATGCAGCGGCGAGGGCGATTCGACCAGCCCAATCGACACGCCATCGGCCACGCGCCACCGCCGAAGGGTCTGGTCGATCGATACCGAAAACAGCGTCGCATTTTGCTCGTCAAATTTCAGTCCGGTGACGCGGTCAGAGTGTCCGCTGAGCGTCGCCGCCGGTTGGCCCGATTTGGCGTTCCAGATCCGAATCGTGTTATTCGGCCCCGACGTCGCGATCCACTCCAGATTCGGGCTTACGGCCAGCGCGGTCACGGGGCCCCCGACCGCCAACTGGGTTCGTTGCACGTCACGAGGCCGTCGCCAGAGCTTGGCTTCGCGAAAGCTGCCCGAAGCCAGCAAGTCGCCCTCGACATTAAACGCCAGCGATTCGACGAGGTCACGGTGCGCAACTGGCTCGACGGCCGATGGGTCGTTGGATGTCAGTGCCGGGTCGCCGAGTTCGGCGACCCGCTGCCCGCTCGGTCCGTGATAAAGATAAAGGCGATTGCCGCGACTGGCGGCGACGTATTGGCCATCGGCCGTTACTGCGACAGTTAGAACCGGCGCGAATGACCGAGCGATTGCCTGCATCTGCTTCGGGGAAAGACTGGCGATGCCCCCTGTCCCCTTGGCACCTTGATCGATCCACAAACGAATCAACCCCAGCTCTTCCGAACTCAGGGGAGGTGCGTTGACCTTGTTCCCGGCGGGCGGCATGACCGGTTCGTCCGCGTGGGATGCGAGTTTCAGCAGCAAGCTCTGCGCGCCGTTTCCGGCGACGATCGCCGGCCCGGAATCTCCGCCTTTCTTCATGGCGTCGGGGGATTCCAGACTCAGTTCACCATTCCGCTGGCTGGCGCTGTGACAAGCCAGACAGCTTCGTTGCAGAATCGGCAGAATTTCGCGCTCAAACACCACAGCCTCGGCGCGCTGCACCGCGGCAATCGGAATCGGCGCGGCCGGAGCTACCGTCGCGTCCTGCAGCAGCATCATCACAACGAAAACAACAGCAACTATCGAACAGCGGCTGCGTGCGGCTCCGCCGGCGGAACACGACGGAATGGGGCGGTTGTCTGTCGGACCCTTCACAGGATTGCCTCCGTTACCTTCTTCAGAACGTCAACCTGCCCGCTCTCGATCATTTGGCGGCCGGTTCTACCTTTTCCACAGTCAATGCGACGGTTTGATCCATGGTCAAGCCTTGACCGTTGAAATTCAGCGTCATGCGGACGATCACGTTATGGACGCCGGGCGTAGCGTTGGGTTGCGCCATCACGACCAGCTTGCCGTCGGTCTGGTTGGCCGGGAGGGTGGCATTCGCGGCTTGCAGCCCGGCGACGCCCGGCGGGAGCACGAGCTGCGTGGTGACCTCGGCGGCAAACCCGAAGAGACGCTCGACTTTGAACGGCAAATCGAGCATCGCGCCTTGCTTGACGGCAAGCTTGTCCGGTGTGCCGCTGGCCTTAATCGGGTATTCGGCGATTTTGATCGTCAACGGCGTCGACGGAATATTGACGTTGTAACCACGCATCGCCGCTTGTTGCTGGAGTTGCTGGGCGCGCTGATCGGCGCGTTGTTTTTCCTGTTGAGCAAGCTGCGTCAGTGCCTGGGCATCCTGTTGCGCTTTATCCGCCTTCTGCTTGGCTTCCTGCGCGAGTTTCTGCTTGGTGGTCGCTTCTGTCAATTTTGTATCGGCAACCTTGGCGGCATCGGCGGCCGCAGTCGCTTTCTTGGTGGCCTCGTCGACTTCTTTCTGCTGGGCCGTAACCTTGTCTTTCAAGGCGGCGTCGGTAGGAGCCGCCGCCGACTGTTTCATCAATGCGGCAAGAGTTTCCATCGCCGCTTTCTGGGCGGCGGCGGTGGTGGCAGCGAGTTGGTCGGCAGTGGTCTTGGCTTGAGTCGCGGTTGCCATTTCATTCGTGGCCGTCGTCAGCGCCGTGGCGGCCTGTTGGGCAGCCTGTTGTGCCAGTTGCAGTTTCTGCTGCGTATCGGTGACCGCCTTGGCAAGCTGATCCTGCCGCTCCTTGGCTTGGGCCGCCGCCTCCGGGTTACGACTGTAGTTCACACCTTGCGCCGAGCCGGCCAGATAGAAGGTGTAAGTTCCCGGCGGAGTGTTCGCCTGCAACCTCAATTCGAAATCTCCCGCGTTGTTGCCGCCCATCGGAACCTGAGGTAACCCGATGTTCGGCGGCAGTCCGACCGGAAATCCGGTCAACGTCCCCGCAGCGCCCTCCTGCCGCGTGACGGTGTACGGTATTTTCAAAACACCGCCGCGTGCCGTCTCGATGACTTTTCCATCCCCCAGGGCAATCTGCAGGCGAGCGACCTCACCGGCGGAAACCGTGACGGGTATATAATCGACGAGCCGTGAGCGCGTGCTTGGAATCTCGGCGGTTGGCTGATTGAATTGCAGGGCGTCCAACGACATGCCGGCTCGCGCGACACGCACCAACTCTTTGCCGGCGACGGTCGACTTGCCCGTGATCTGCAGCGACCCGCTGCCGGCTGCCGCTCCCGGATCCGCAGTGAGGATCAAGCTGGTGAAATTGGTGGCGGGACCCAAAGTGACTTCCGGCGCCGTGACGCCCGCGGGCAAACCGGCGGCGCTAATCGTGATCGGTCCGTCGAATCCATCACGTCGAGCGGCGATGACACGTACCACCTCGCGCCCCCCTTTGCGCATCAGGATCGCACCCGAGACATCGATCGGCACCGCCACCAGCCTGAAATCCGGCTCAGGCTTGCGAATCGACAGCCGATACACCAGGCGCGGCTCGTTGTGCAGCTGACTGTAGCCCTCCCGTACCAGAATTCGATAGGTACCGTCCGCGGGCGCCGTGAAGCGGTAAGCGGGATCGTAACTGCGCTGGTCGAATTCGCGGCCGCCGTATCGCTGATCGACATCGTCGACGGTCGCCACGAGAGTAATCTGTTCCTTTCCGTCTTCCGTACGCGCCACACGCTGGATGACCAGCGTCGGGTCGGTGGGCAAGCCCAGACGGTGCGACCAGATTTCGATCCAGAAAACATCCCCGGCCTTGGCGTCGATGGCATACCAGTCGATATCGCGCTGCGGATAGAACTGGCCGGCAACCTCGACGGGGGGAACAAGTTTCTGGGCCGTCTGCGGCGTGTTGTTCTCCTGTTCCTGCAACACCGGCGCGGTCGCAGCGGTGACAAACACGGGATTGGACGGACCTTGAGGACCAGCGACGCGGTACTCAACTCCGTCCAACGCAAACTGGTAGGCTTCCAGACGTTCGCTGAACACCATTCGTCCCAGAATATCGCCCGGTATCGCGATGCGGACTTTCAGCTGCTCCAGAGGGCGGCCGCCCGACTGTAACCCCGCGGGTTGGCCGCCTGGAAGATTGAAACCGTAAATCGTGTACTCGTCGTTCGACCCTGGCAGCCCGGCGGGTGGAAAGACAAACTCCACGATCGGCGCGGCGCCTACCGCGATCCGATACGGATACTCGTTGCCTCCACCGTGAAAAAGATCTCGAATCCGCAGACGGTACGTGCCGGCTGCCGGCAATACCGCATCGATGAATGGATCCTTCGACCATCCGGGCCGGCTCTCCGCGACGACCCTGCCATCGGGCGCGAAGAGCGCGATCTGCAAGTCGGCGCGCGAATCGATGCGACGTCCGTAACCATCGACCGTCAACCGCTGACCTGCCTGCCCCGCAAACTGGTACCAGTCCTGATCCGCGCCGTTGACAAACTGGCCGTCGATCGTCACGGGGAGCTGGATCTCCTGAGCTTCAGCCCGATCGTTGTTGGGCTCTTTCTCCACGAACGTCTGCCAGGCATGAACAATGAACGTGCGAGAATTCGACAGGCCATAGCGCCCTAACGCTCGAACCGTATGGTGCCCGACGGGAACATCCGGTTTGACCGAAACGACAAACCGATTCTCCACCGGCTGCGGTCCTTGATCGAACGGTCCCGGGTCGACCATTTTGCGGCTGGCGGTGATTCCCGGGTGCGAGAATTGCAGTTGGGCAACGTCATCCAGGTCGATTCCGAAAATCGTGATTTCCAGTTCCTTGCCGGGAGTTGCTCCCGCGGGAAAAACGGCGTCCAGCCGGGTCGTGGGCAATTGGGCCACGCTGACCCTCGGCCCTACCGCTGCACTGACGATCAGCAGGACGGCCAACGCATCCCTTCGACGGTTCGAAATCATGATGACTTTTTCCTCCCGTCCCATTTACGATGGCCTGGCGTCTCCGCCCGGCGCAATTACCAGACGAACTGAAATTCCTTGGCATTCAGGATGGCCCAGAGCACGTCCTCCCAGGCCTGCTGCTTGTTGGCGGCCTGGCTCACGTGGGTTCGCACCAATTCCATCTCCGCAGCCGCAGGACGTCGGGCAAATGCGCGGAGGTAGAGTTCGTCGATCATCTCGTCGACCGGTCGTTTCTCGGCGCGCACGAACTGCGCGGCGAGTCCATTCCCGTTCTGCAGGCGCCCCTGCACTTCCTGGGAATTAAGCAGATGCAGCGACTGGGCCAGATTGGCTTCCGGATTGCGCTCGCATTCACAGGCACTCGACGCCTCTGGCTTTCCGAACACCGTCAAAAAGTAGTTATTGAAGCCGTTGTCGGGCAGCTGCACGGCGGTGGTGCCCTGGGGCACGCCTCCAAAAGTCGCCGGCGTCGAGAGCAGACTGTTGATGGCGTCGTAGAGAACTTCCGCCGTCAGGCGCCGCGGATAGAAGCTGGAAAAGTTCTGGCGATCGAGCCGGTTCTCCTCCGTCGGCTCGGAACTCAACTGATAGGTCGATGACTTGCAGATCGTGCGCACCAGGTCTTTCATATCAAAGCGACGCTCCAGAAAGTGCCGCGTCAGCGCGTCCAGCAATTCGGGGTTCGATGGAGGGTTGGTAACCCGCAGGTCATCCTCGGGAGTCACAATCCCCTGTCCGAGGAAATGCTTCCAATAACGGTTGACAAGGGCTCGAGCAAAAAACGGATTATCCGGCGCCACCATCCAATCCACGAGATGCTGGCGGGCGTCTTCCCAGTTCGGTACGGTCAACGGCGAGCCACCCAGCGGCGTGGGCGGCACAGGCTTGCCCGTACGGGGATTTGTCGCGGCGGGCGCTGCATCGCGGACGAAGACCATGTCGGGCAAGTTCTGGTTGGGGTTGAAGCGGCTGTTCTTCAGCCCGACCTGCGTGAAGAACGCCTCGAAACCGTAATAGTCCTGTTGGCTCCAACGCTCGAATGGGTGATGATGGCATTTAGCGCATGCAAGACGCATTCCCAAAAACAACTGCGAGGTATCTTCCATCTGCAACGACGAGGTCGTGACTTCTTTGTACCAGGCGACCGGCGGATGCGACTCGGCATCGCCCGTCGCGGTCAACACGCTGCGAACGAACTGGTCGTACGGCAGGTTGCGGTCCAGCGCGTTGCGGATCCAGGAATGGAAACGATAGGTGTAGACGTTGTCGTTGCCGTTGCGGCGTTTGTTTCGCAGGACCGCGGCCCACTTGTTGGCAAAATAGTCGGCATAACCAGGACTATCGACCAGCCGATCGACGAGACGATCCCGTTTCTGCGGGTCCTTGTCGTCGAGGAATGCGCGGGCTTCCTCATAGGTAGGCAAGCTGCCGGTGATGTCGAGGGTCACGCGCCGCAGGAACATCGCATCGTCGCTCAAACGCGAAGGCGGTATTCCAAGTTGCCGCAGTCGCTTCATTACCAGCTGATCGATGAAATTCCGTTCCGGGGGCGCGGACGCGACCGGCAGGCCCTGGGGAATCACCGCGCGGAACACCGCGACCTGCCCCTGAAAGCGTACCATGATCGCCGCGTCACCCGGTGTTTTGGCGACCGTGATGCGTCCCGAATTGTCGGCAGCCGCCAGTTCGATCTGATTGGATTCGAACGATGCCAGTCGCGTGACGTCGCGCGTGGAACCGTCGCTGTAATGCCCGACGACCGACAACTGCTGGCGTCCGTCAAAGTTCATTTCCCGAACGGGTGGTATCACCTGGATGCGCTCGATGACCGGGTCGGATTCGCTGCCATACGGCATTCCCTGGCGGATCCATCGCGCCAGCAGTTCCCATTCGTACGAGCCGACCGTCATGCGGCGTCCACCGCCATGTGGCAGTTGATTGGCCGGCTTGGTGAGCAGCAAGCTGAATTCGGGATCGGCCGGGAAGATCCGCCGGCCGCGACTTTCATGGACCAGGAACTCGTAATCCTCGTTGGGATAGAAGCCCAGCAGCGACAGCTTGAACCCGTTCTGCCCATCCGACTTCCCATGACACCCGCCGGCGTTGCAGCCCAGGCGGGTAAAGACCGGCACGACTTCATTGACAAAGTTAACCGGAAGGTCCTCGCCGCACTTTTCGACCTTGAGCGACAGCATCGCGGTGCGGCCGTCGCTGGAGCGTGCCGTAACAACCGCCTCGCCGTCGCCCAGCGGCGTGACGAGCCCCTCCGCGGAAACCGTCAGCAGGTTCGACTTGTCGACCGTGTAGGCCACTTCGTGTGTCAGGTCGTGGCGTTGTCCGCTGGAATAGACACCGGTGACCAGCAGTTGCCGTCGAGCATTGCGCCCGACCAGCAGCGTGACGCCGCCCGGTTCGAATTCAATGGACGACAAGTTGCCGCGCGGGCCAAGCCCTGGTCGATCCACCGCCAACAGATTCGCAGCGCTGGCGGTCACCAACAAAGCAGCGAGCAGTGCCCGCAGGCGTCTTTCCGTCGAACCGTTCGTTTTCATTCCGCGACTCCTTGCAGTGGATCGCCGACCGACGCCGGTCAATCCTCGAAACCATCGATTGATGTGACCTACCGCGCCCCGGGGGGCAATTCCACAATTCTCGCCATACCATCGCCGTTCGCCAACACGACTCGCGCATCATCCGACTGATAATGGGCGGTATTGCCGACACGACCGACACGCTCCGCGAACAGTGCTTTACCGTCCGCCAGATTCCAGACTTTCAGGTTACCGGCGTAGCCGTACGACAGCAAACGGGTTCCGGCGGCATTGAAGGCGACACAATGCACGTAGTCGTTGTGGCCTTCGAGAACCCGTTCCACGGCGCCGCTGAGGATGTTCAGCAGGTGGATCTTGCGATCCGCCCCGGCGACCGCCACGGTTTGGCCGTTAGGATGGACAGCAAGGGCATACATCGTTTCCTCGAAGGTGGCCAGCTGTTTCAGTTGCCGACCACCCGTGACATCCCACAACCGGATCGTACGATCGCCCGCCGCGGACACCACCATCGACTCGTCGGGCGAGAAGGCGATCGCGTGTACGGGGGCAGTGTGGCCCGTCAACTGGGCCCGCTGCTGGCCGGTGCGAACATCAAAGATCCGTAGCGTCTGGTCGGCGCTTCCGGAAACAACCGTGTTGCCGTCCCGGCTCACCGCGACCGCGTAGACCGGCCCACCGTGGTCGAATCGCCGGACAAATGTCGGCGAGGCATACGCCCAGGAATTGACCTGCCCGTGCGGGTGAGCGCTCCAGAGATTTCGCCCTTCCTTGTCGAATCCGATCTTTGCAAACGGCTGATCGTACTCCGTACGTTGATGCAGGATCAGTTCGTTGCCTGGCTGCGGGTTCTGTGGCGGCAGGGGAGGGCCGAAGAAGTACAGCGCCGAAACGGGCGGCGTAGCAGGCACGGCAGCCGCGGCCGCCGGGTTGCTGGAGGGCCCGACCGCGGTGCCAGCGGCGAGCCGGATGCCGTCGGCCGTCCAGGCCAATGATTGCACCGATGCGTGCGTCTTCATCGCCTGCAACAATTCGCCATTGGCCACGTTCCAGATCCGTACCTGGCCATCCGCATAGCCGACCGCCACGCGTTGGCTGTCCGGGCGCATCGCCAGCGAACGCGCGTCGTTGAGCCCCTCGCCCAACTTGCGAACAAGCTGCCCATTGCCGAAATCGATCAATGTCGCCAAGCCGTCCGCAGTGAGCGCCGCCAATTGCGCGCCGCCGTTGTATGCGATCACGTCCAGTAGCTCTTTCTCCGCCGCCCGGATGGTCCGCAGCGCGGCGAGTTTTCCGATCCGCAGTGACTTGTCCGCCGAAGCGGAAACCAGCGTTACGTTATCGGTGTGCCACCGGGCGGAAAGCGGGCCGGCCGCATGGCCGACAAATGACTGCAACGGTTGGTCGGCGAGAAAGTCCCAGGCGTCCACTCGACCATCATCCCCGGCGATCGCCAACTTCTGTCCGTCCGCAGAAAGCGAGATACTCAGCGGAACAGATTGGCGCACGATCGAACGAGACTGTTTGCCGTCCGCAAGGTTCCAGACACGAACCGACTTGTCGCGCGAACAGCTGATCAGCGTCTGTCCATTTCCGGTCACGATCAGCTCATTGACCTGGTCGGTGTGCCCGTCCAGGCTTCGTTCCAGTTGCCCGTCCGCGAGTCGAACTTGAGCGATTCGGCCCTGGACCGTACCGATAAACGCGCGTGCGGCATCCACCGTACTGGTGACCGCTGTGGCCGACGGAGCCCCGCTGTCGCCCACACGCAGTAAGGCTCGATTCGCCAACAGGCCCTGCGGCGCCGCCCCAAATACCGCCACCTGCCGCCCCTCCGCGCCGGTGACAATGCCGCGGTTGACCATCGCGGCGAACGGAATCTCCTCGTTGACGCGGAATGGTTCGAGCCCGAACGCACGCACGCGCGGCTGTGCGTCGCATACCCAGACTTCCATCCCGTCGCGCCCGAAGACCACACTGCTGATCTGGGGTCCCAAGGCGAATGGGCCCCGCATCGCTCCATCGGCCAGCGACCAGACCACGGTATTGCCGTCGGCGGCCGCAGCCAGTAGTCGGCTTCCGTCGCGGTGGACGGCAAGTTGCTTGATGGGCCCTGCCGGCGACGCCAAGGGCGCCAGCCGCGTACCATCGGCTTTCCAGCGTACGATCGCCGGATTCCGTTGCGTGATCCCGACCACCGCCGCTTCACCAGTCGTCGCATGCAATTGAACGTACGGGTCCGGTGTCGCGTCGGTGGATACTTCGCCGACGAACGACAGCGCGGGCGTCCAGGTGCGCAGGCCCGCGTCCGTTCCTCCGCTGACGATCGCCCGGCTGCCGCCCCACGCCAGACAGCGCTGCGGCTGAGCTTGCGTCATCCGTTCCGCGGTTTTTCCCGTCCGCAAGTCCCAGGTGGTCACAAAGCCGTCGTCTCCGCAGGTCGCAAGGCGCGGTTCGCTGTTGCTGATCGCCAACCCGCGCACGATGGCGTTGTGAAGCAGCTTCCATTTCGGTGCCACGTCCGCCCCGGCACCAAGCACCGACGCACTCTCCCAGACCGAGACCGTTTTGTCCTCGCTGGCAGCAGCCAGGAATTGGCCGTCAGGACTGAAGCCGATGTCGGTGATTTTTGCCGTGCCGGCGGTAACGGAGCGAACCGGCGTCGGCTGGCCGATCCGGCCGTCGGCGATCGGCCAGAATCGGAGCAGCTTGCCAGTGCCGCTCGCGACCAGCCACTTCCCATCCGCCGAAACCGCCAGGGAAGATGTATCCGGGTCGGGCGCCAGGATTGATTGATCGACGGCGAGCGACTGCAGTACCAATCGACCGTCGCCGCGGCAAACCACGATCGATCTTCCATTGGTGATCCAGGCCGTGCCTTGTAAAGTCGCGGGACTCTCGTCGATTTTCTCCAGCAGTCGACCATCGGCGGTCTGATAGACCCGGATGCCGTCGCCGCTGGCGACGACGAACTTCTGCATGTCGCCCGAGAAGTTGATTGCCGTCAGGTCGCTCGCCGCCGCTGGAACGCTGAATGGATTCGCCCCATCTGCCGCGTTCCATAGCTTCACGACCCGATCCGCACCGGCCGACAGCAGCCGTGTACCATCCGCGGTTGCGTCGAGCGTTCGAATGGCCGCGCCGTGCGTCATCGCCCGCGTCGCCGCACCACTCGCGAGATCCCAGACGCGCAGCGTCCCGTCATCCGCGACCGAGAATCCGGCGGCGCCCCGCACGATAAACGACCGCACGATCCCGGTGTGGCCGGCAAGCTGACGCGTTTCCTTGCCGTCTGCGACGGTCCACTGCCGGATAGGATTCTCGCTAGCGCTGGTCCAGGCAACAGTGGCATCGTCGGACAAACCCACCGCCAGCACGGCCGCGGTATGTCCTTCCAGCTTCTTCAACTCGGCGCCGCCCGCTTCCAGGTTCCAGACGCGCGCGGTCTTGTCCGCCGAACCGGTGATGACTCGGGTTCCGGCCCGATTGAATGCAATGGCCGATACCGCGGCCTCGTGGCCGCTGAGCGTCGCCAGCGTTTGCGCGGAGTCGCGGTCGCGTATCCACACCACCGGTTTGCCACCCGCCGTTCCCGCGATTGCCAGGCGTTTGCCGTCCAGAGAACTGGCCGCGACCAGATACGGAGCACCGTCATTCGCCAGTTCCTTCGCCGGTTCGACCAGACCCCAGATGCGAAGCGCCTGGTCCTGCGAGATCGTCGCAATCCGCTTACCATCCGGAAGGAACGCCAGATCGTGAATCGCGCCGGGCAAAGCCATGCGGCGCATGCGGACCACGCCATCCGCCAGATTCCAGACCATCATCGGACCGGTCTCGCCCGTCGCGGCGACCAACGTGTTGTCCGGGCTGATGGCGACCGCGGTAATCGGGCCCAGCAGATTCGTTTCCGGCAATGCTCGCACCAGTTGACCGGTCGTCTGGTCCCAGACACGCACGGTTTGATCCTGCGAACCCGTCACGCTCCAGCGGCCGTCCGCGGAAACGGCGATCGCGCGTATCGGCTGCGAATGGCCACTGGAAAGTCGCGGTGGCACCAATGGCAACTGCCAGCGTTTTATTGTCCCATCCGCGCCGGCGGTCCAGAGCCATGGTTGCGCTCGGTCGTAATCCATCGCGGTCACCGCGCCGGTGTGGGCAAAAATCGACCCCTGAACAGCACCATCCGCCCCGTTCCAGAACCAGACGACGCCCTCGGCGTCGCCACTGCAAAGCTGTTGATCGTCGGGACGAATCGCCAGAGCCGCGACGCCCTGCTGGTGCTGACCCATGCTCCGCACCGCCTGGCCCTGCGGGTTCCAAATCCTTACCGTTTTGTCGTCGCCGGCCGTCGCGAACCACTGCCCACTCGCCGCCGAAACTGCCGCGCGAACGGGCATCGCGTGTCCGTTGACCGGCACGACCGGCATCGGCAACGACCAGGTGCGATACGTTCCGTCCTGCCCGGCGGTCAGAAGTCTCTGGTTGTCCGCCAGAATCGACAGATCCCGAATCGGTCCCGTGTGGCCGGCCACAATGCCCCGATCGGCCCCGTCGGCAAAACTGAGCATCCGCACCCGGCCCACTTCGTCGGCTACCGCAATGACTCCGCCGTTTGGCGCAATCGCCATCGCGCTCGTCGCCTGCTCCTGCTTGGGAAACTCACGTGCGACCTGGCCCGTGTTTCCATCGACCAGCCGCAACAATTTATCCTCGGTGGCGACCACCGTCATCAGCTGTCCCGGGACAAGCACCTGGTCGCGAATCGGTGCGCCGAGCATGACGTCGCGCGCGCCGACCGGCGGCAACTGCCAGACGCGTAAGGTCCCGTCGACCCCGGCGGACAGCAGATTCTGGTTGTTGGGGTGAAAGAGCAGTGCATGGATGCCGCCCGCATGCTGGCCCAGCGCGCCGACCGGCGTATCCAGGAACGGGCTCCAAAGCAGGATCTGCCCTTGGGTATCCGCCGTCGCGAACTGGGTCCCGTCGGCACGGTAAGCGACCGCTCGTACCTCCGCCAGATGACCGGTCCGGCTTGACGCCGTTGAGCGGTCGAGCGGGCCGGGCTTCTGGCCCATCGCCGCAAGCTGCATCAACAATCGATTGCTGTCCCAGAGTCGCACCGCTTTGTCGACCCCGCCCGTAATCAAGAATCTGCCGTCCGGACTGAACGCCAAGCCACTCGCAACGCCTTCGTGAGCCCCCAGTCGCAGCGTGGGAACCGCTTGCGGAATGTCCCACACCCGCGCCGTGTTGTCCTGAGCGCCACTCACCAGCGTCCGACCATCCTCGCTGACGGCCAGACAATACACTGGCCCCGTATGCCCGAGATACTGCCGCTGTTCGGCCCCCGTCCGAGCGTCCCAAAGCCGCAGCGTCTCATCCGCGCTACCCGTAACGACCCCCAGGCCCTCCCGAGTAAACCTGGCCATCAAAACGTCGGAGAAATGCCCCCGCAAGACCATGGGCGACTGAGCGGTCGGCGGCTGTGCTGTGGCGGTCCGAGTCGCGACAAGGGCGGCCGCCATCGCCATGGCGACTGCCGTTCGCCAACAGACCAAACCACGCCAGCTCAACTGCAGCCGATGCATCAGGCTACCCCTGAATCGAATTCGGGATGTAACTCGAAACTTGTTTCGAGTTGCGAGAACTGAAACTTGTTTCGAGTTGCGGTACTCAAACAAGCGTCCAGTTGCCTTCCGCTCGAAACAAGTTTCGAGCCACAACCGAGTTTGATTATATCAACCCATCTGGATGCGTCGATGAATTTCCGCCAAATCTCGGCATCGGGTTACGGGTTACGGGTTACGGGTTACGGGTTACGGGTTACGGGTTACGGGTTAAGGGTTAAGG
>Ga0233425_10001634_pt1 | contig 48873 bp, 46 predicted proteins | sample Watercolumn_Towu_2_FD_181712 | JGI IMG/M metagenome (GOLD analysis project Ga0233425, IMG submission 181712) | Freshwater microbial communities from Lake Towuti, South Sulawesi, Indonesia - Watercolumn_Towuti2014_140_MG | ecosystem: Environmental > Aquatic > Freshwater > Lake | place...
TGGGCCGGGTGCTGGATCTGTCCTACAACTTCTGCGACCAGCTCTCCAAGATGATCCCCTCGGCGCCAGGCAAGAACGTCACCCTGGACGAGGCGCTGGAGCAGGTGCCGGAGCTCAAGGCCCGCTTAGAGCAGGAGGAGGAGGTGAAGGAGCTCTTCGACCTGGCGCGCAAGCTGGAGGGCCTCACGCGCAACGTCGGCATGCACGCCGGCGGCGTGCTCATCGCGCCGGGCAGGCTCACCGACTTCTGCCCGCTCTACCAGGCCGACAGCGCTGACGCGGCGCCGGTATCCCAGTTCGACAAGGACGACGTGGAAAAGGCCGGCCTGGTCAAGTTCGACTTCCTGGGCCTGCGCAACCTGACCATCATCGACCTGGCGGTGAAGTACATCAAACTTCTGGACCCGGCCTGGGACGTGAACCTGGAGACCCTGCCCCTGGACGATCCGGCGGCCTACGAGATCTTCAAGACCGCGAACACCACCGCCATCTTCCAGGTGGAATCCGAGGGCATGAAGAAGCTGCTGGTGAAGCTGGCGCCCGACCGCTTCGAGGACATCGTGGCCGTCCTCGCCCTGTATCGCCCCGGCCCGCTGGGTTCGGGCATGGTGGACGACTTCATCCTGCGCAAGAAGGGCAAGCAGAGCATCGACTACTTCCACCCCGACCTCAAGGAATGCTTGGCGCCCACCTACGGCGTCATCGTCTATCAGGAACAGGTCATGCAGATCTCCCAGATCATCGGCGGCTACAGCCTGGGCGGCGCCGACCTGCTGCGCCGGGCCATGGGCAAGAAGAAGCCGGAGGAGATGGCCAAGCACCGCGACATCATGCGCGAGGGGGCGAAGCGGAAGGGCTACGACGAGGCCCTGGCCATGCAGCTCTTCGACCTGATGGAGAAGTTCGCCGAATACGGCTTCAACAAGTCGCATACCGCCGCCTACGCCGTGGTGTCCTACCAGACCGCCTGGCTCAAGGCGCACCATACCGCCGCCTATCTGGCCGCCACCCTGTCGTCGGACATGGACGACACCGACAGCGTCAAGATCTTCCACGACGATGCGCTCAAGAACGGCCTCGCCGTCCTGCCGCCGGACATCAACCAGTCGGTCTACCGCTTCCTGCCGGTGGACCGCGGGCGGGTGCGCTACGGCCTGGGGGCGGTGAAGGGCACGGGGGAGGGCGCCGTCGCCAATATCCTGGCGGTGCGGCAGCAGGGCGGTGCCTTCACCGACCTGTTCGATTTCTGCAAGCGCATTGATCGACGCGTGGTGAACCGCCGCGCCATCGAGGCCCTGGTCCGGGCCGGCGCCTTCGACGGGCTGCATGCCAACCGCAACGCCACCCTCATGAGCGTGGGCCTGGCCATGGAGTGGGCGGAGAACCAGCAGGCCAACGCCGCCCAGAATTCCCTGTTCGGCGACGCCATGGCGGAAGCCCCGCCGGATCTGGTCAAGGTGCCGGAGTGGCCCCTGCGCGAGCGGCTGGCCCAGGAAAAGACGGCGCTGGGCTTCTATCTTTCCGGTCATCCCTTCGAGGCCGACCGGGCCGCCCTGAAGGGCCTGGCGGAGCGCGGCCTGAAGGACGTCAAACCGCAGCCCGGGCAGCAGCTCATGGCCGGCACGGTATCCAGCCTGCGCACGCAGATGACCCGCCGCGGCAAGATGGCCGCCGTCATCCTGGACGACGGCATCGCCCAGGTGGAGGTGGCGGTGTTCAACGAGCTGTACGAGGCGCACCGTACCCTCATCAAGGAGGACGCCTTGCTGATCATCGTCGGCAAGGCCAGCGCTGACGCCTATTCCGGCGGCATGCGCGTCACCGCCGACGAGATCATGGACCTGGACGGCGCGCGCACGCGCTATGCCACCGGCCTGAGGCTCGACCTGGACGGCGCCCCCGACGCGCGCCGGCTCGTCGACTGCCTGGCGCCGCATCGCCTGCCCGCCGGTTGCCCGGTCAGCCTGGCCTACCGCAACGACAGCGCCTCCTGCGACGTGCTGCTGGGCAACGCCTGGCGGGTGCGCCTGTCGGAGGATCTGTTTGCCGCCTTGGCGGGTTTCGGCGAGGCGCGGGTGAACTACGCCGTGACGTTGAAGAGCGGACGGGAGCGGGAAGGCACACGCGCAGGTGTAAAGGTGGCGGCATGAGTGGTCACGCATTTTTGCTTCCCCCCTTTGGAAAAGGGGGGGCAGGGGGGATTCGCGGCCTGACGCCTAGCCAAACCGTTAAATCCCCCCCAGCCCCCCTTTTCCAAAGGGGGGAGCTATCCGGTGGTTTGGCATGACCGGCGCCGACGCCGTCCTGGATCCCGCCGAGGCCATCGAGCAGGCCGAGGAGGAGGTGCGCCACCTGGCCCGGGTGCAGGGCCAGTTGTGGACCGACCTGCCGGTGGACCTGTACATCCCGCCGGACGCGCTGGAAGTCATCCTGGAGGCTTTCGAGGGCCCCCTGGACCTGCTGCTCTGGCTGATCCGCCGCAACAACCTCAACGTGCTGGACATCAACATGGCGGCACTGACCCGCCAATACATGGACTACGTCGAGGTCATGCGCCGCAAGCGCCTGGAACTGGCGGCGGAGTACCTGGTGATGGCGGCCATGCTCATCGAGATCAAGTCACGCATGCTGCTGCCCCGGCCGGAGAAGGCGGAGGAGGGCGAGGAGCACGATCCCCGCGCCGAGTTGGTGCGCCGCCTGCTGGAATACGAGCAGACCAAGCTGGCGGCGAAGAACCTGGACGCCCTGCCGCAGCTGGGTCGTGACTTCCAGGCCGTCAGCGTGCACATCCCCCAGCTCCTGGCCAAGCGCCTGCCGCGGGTGGACGGTGGCGATCTGCTGGAGGCCTGGGGCGCCATCCTCAAGCGCGCCGCCATGAACAAGCACCACCGCATCGGCCGCCAGGAGCTGTCGGTGCGCGAACACATGAGCCGCATCCTCAAACGCCTCCGGGAAGCAGCCGCTGCCGGCGCCGTCCGTCTGGTGTTCGCCGAGCTGTTCGATCCGGAGGCGGGCCGTTCCGCCCTGGTGGTGGCTTTCCTGGCCCTGCTGGAACTGGTACGGGAACGCCTGGTGGACATCGTCCAGAACGAACCTTTCGCCCCTATCCATGCCCAACTCGCCCTCGTCGAAAATCATGCCGAAGCTTGACGAACTTCTCCCCTCCCCCTCCGGGGGAGGGGCTGGGGGAGAGGGAACCCGTGTTGAAGTTGCCTCGACGTCGCTCCCTCTCCCTAGCCCTCCCCCGGAGGGGGAGGGGAATTACAACCCACTCGCCGAGATCAAACGTGTCCTGGAAACCATCCTGCTGGCCAGTCCCGCGCCGTTGTCCCTGGCCGAGCTGAAGAAGGTCTTCGACACCGAGCTCTCCAATGATTTCCTGCGTCGGGCCCTGGAGGAGCTGCGCGCCGACTGGCAGGGGCGCGGGGTGGAACTGGTGTTCCTGGCCGACGGCTGGCGCTTCCAGACCCGGGCCGAATACCAGCACTACCTGGACCGCCTCAACCCGGAGAAGCCCCCCCGTTATTCCCGCGCCACCCTGGAAACCCTGGCGGTCATCGCCTACCGCCAGCCGGTGACCCGGGGCGACGTGGAGGAGATCCGCGGCGTGGCGGTCAACAGCCAGATCGTGAAAACCCTGGAGGAGCGGGGCTGGATCGAGGTTGTCGGGCACAAGGACGTCCCCGGGCGGCCGGCGCTGCTCGCCACCACAAAACAATTCCTGTCCGACCTGGGCCTGCGCGCCTTGTCCGAGCTGCCGCCCCTGCCGGAACTCGCCAGGGAACTGGTCGAGGCCGTCCATGCCGATGAACTGCCCATGGAGCCGCCGCCGCCCGTGGAATAACATCGCTTCCCCGCCCTCACGCGGGACCACCGGAAAATCACCATAGAGAGAACAAAGATGCCCAGATACTCGTACATGGGACGCCCCCTCAAGGCGCGCCCGGAAGAACTGGAAGAGCAGAGCGAACGGCTGCACAAGGTCCTGGCCGGCGCCGGCCTGGGTTCCCGCCGCGACATGGAACAGCTGATCATGGACGGACGGGTCAGCATCAACGGCCAGCCCGCCCAGGTGGGCGACAAGGTCAAGCCCGGCGACGTGGTCAAGGTGAACGGCAAGCCCGTGCGCCTGTCCTGGAAGGCCCAGGCACCGCGCGTCCTCATCTACCACAAGCCGGAAGGCGAGATCGTCTCCCGCGACGATCCGGAAGGCCGTCCCTCGGTCTTCGACAACCTGCCGCCCATCCGCGGCGGCCGCTGGATCACCGTCGGCCGCCTGGACTTCAACACCGAGGGCCTGCTCATCTTCACCACCGACGGCGAACTCGCCAACCGCCTGTCCCATCCCCGCTACGAAGTGGAACGGGAATACGCAGTCCGCCTGCTGGGCAGCCTGGACGCGGAGAAGATGGAGGCCCTGCTCGCGGGGATCGAACTGGAGGACGGCGTCGCCAAGGTGGAGAGCATCGTGCCCGCCGGCGGCGAGGGCGTGAACCAGTGGTATCGACTGGTTATCAGGGAAGGCCGCAACCGGGAAGTGCGCCGCCTCATGGAGCACCTGGGCCTCACCGTCAGCCGCCTGATCCGCGTGCGCTTCGGCCCCATCGCCATGCCGCCCCGGCTGAAGCGGGGCATGAAGGAGGAACTGGCGGAAGAAGAGGTGGACGCCCTGATGCGCTGGTGCGGCCTGGGCAAGGGCGCCGGCGCCAAGCCGGCCTCGGAAAAGGCGGAGCCGGTTCCCGGGCCGTCGGCCAAGATTGGCCATCCCTACCGCCGCCGGCTGAACCAGAAGGGCGAGCGCCAGCCCTGAGGCGGCGGCGGGATTGTCGCCGCAACCGGCGCCTACTCCAAGCGTGACAGGCTGAGCTTGTCCGCAACCTGCTCCATGCGAACCTGGCGCAGGGCGTTCATGCCCAACAGCGGGGCGCCGCCGAGGTCGGGCAGGATGGCCACCGACAGGTTCTCGATCCTGAAGGGCCCGAAATCCAAGGCCGCGATCCTGCCGGTGCAGCCCTCCACGAGGCCATTGGCGGTGCGGAAGGTGGAGGCGACGTCGCAGCCCAGGCCGATGCGCTCCGCGAATTGCCTTGAAATGGATACAGTGCTGGCGCCAGTGTCGATTAGAAAGCGTACCGGCTTGCCCTGGATGGTGCCGTCGATGTGGAAGTGGCCGTCCCGGGCGCGCGTCAGTTCCACCCGGTCTGGCCCTACGACCTGGATGGGCGGTGACTCCTGGCGCAGGAAGAAGCCATAGAACAGCAGGCCCAGTCCGAGCCAGGCGCCGGCATGGATGAAGACGTTGCCGAACCTGCCCATGCCGGCCGTCGCGTCAGCCGTTGTGCTTCTTCTCGACGAGCTTTTCGATGACCTTGGCGGCCCAGTCCTTGGCGCCCAGGCCGAAGGCGATGGCGAAGGCCAGGCCGACGGCGCCGAAGGCGATGATGAAGGCGGCGGTGAGCAGTTCGTTGGCGATCTGCAGCTGCTCCATGGCGATGAAGAAGACGAAGACCATCATGGCGTACTCGGAGAAGGTGGATACCGTCAGCGCGCCTTCGAACTCCATGTTGTTCAGCCAGGCGAACACCAGCCGGTTGATGAAGCGGGCCAGGATGGTGCCGAACACCAGCACCAGGATGGCAACGATGACGTTGGGAATGTAGAGCACCACCTTGTTGAACAGGTCCGCCACCATCTGCAGGCCCAGGGAGTTGGCCACGGTGACGATCATCACCAGGATGATCAGCCAGTAGACCAGGTTGCCGATGAGGGAGCCCACCGACAGTTCCAGTTCGGCATGCTTCATGAAGGCCTCCAGGCCGGATTTCTCCGTGGCCCGGTCGAACTTCAGCAGGGACAGCAGGCGCATCACGCCGCTGCGCGCCACCTTGGCCAGGATCCAGCCGAGCACCAGGGCGATGATGGCACCCAGCAGTTGCGGAATGAAGCTGGCCAGTTGCGTCCAGAATGAGGTGAGGGAGGCGACGAAGATGTCGATTTGTTCCATGACGGACTCCATGCGGGGCTTTCGGAAATGAATCGGATTATAGGGGGCGGGTGTTACCGCAATTGTTCCCGCGTCAGCACGAAGACCGTGTCCTCGCCGCCTTCGATCTGCGGCCAGGCGAAATCCAGATGGGGGAAGGCGGCTTCCAGGGCGGCCCGGTTGTGGCCGATCTCCACGGCCAGCAGACCACCGGGATTCAGATGGCGGGCGGCGTCGCGCAGGATGGCCCGCGTGGCATCCAGACCGTCCACGCCGGAGCCCAGGGCCAGGGCGGGCTCATGCCGGTATTCCGGCGGCAGGGCGGCGACGGATTCGGCGTTGACGTAGGGCGGGTTGGAGACGATGAGGTCGTAGGTGGCCTCGCCCAAAGGCGCGAACAGGTCGCCCCGGTGCAGGCGGACCTGCGTCTCCAGGCCATAGTCGGCAAGGTTGCGCGCCGCCACCTCCAGGGCTTCCGCCGACAGGTCGACCGCATCCACACGGGCTTCGGGAAAGGCCTCCGCCAGCAGGATGGCAAGGCAGCCGGACCCGGTGCACAGATCCAGGGCGGCATGCACGTCTTCCGGCGCGGCCCGCCAGGGCTGGAAGTGCTCCAGGATCATGGGGGCAAGGAAGGAGCGCGGCACGATCACCCGTTCGTCCACGTAAAAGCGATAGCCCTGCAGCCAGGCTTCGCGGGTGAGGTAGGGCGCCGGTACCCGCTCACGGATGCGACGGTCGAGAAGGGAGGCGAGACGCTCGGATTCATCAGGCAGCAGGCGGGCGTCCAGGAAGGGCTCCAGCCGGTCCAGAGGCAGGTGCAGGCTGTGCAGGATCAGGTAGGCCGCCTCGTCATAGGCGTTGCCGGTGCCGTGTCCGAAAAACAGGCCGGCTTCGTTGAAGCGCGACACCGCGAAACGCAGCCAGTCGCGCAATGTGAGCAGCTCGCGGCGGGCGGGATCAGGCATGCAGCAGTCTCTCCAGCACGCCCCGGTATACCCGGGCGAGCTGCGCCAGTTCTTCCACGCCCACGTGTTCGTCGATCTTGTGGATGCTCTCGTTCACCGGCCCGAACTCCACCACTTCCCGGGCGATGTCGGTGATGAAGCGGCCGTCGGAGGTGCCGCCGGTGGTGGAAAGCGCCGGCTCGATGCCCGTGGTCTCGCGGATGGCGGCGGCCAGGGCGTCCACCAGGGGGCCGCGCGGCGTCAGGAAGGGCTTGGCGCCGACCTCCCATTCCAGGTCGTAATCCAGTTGGTGCCTGTCCAGGATGGCGTGGACCCGGGTTTTCAGGCTGTCCACCGGGCTGGCGGTGCCGTGGCGGAAATTGAAGACGATGTCGGCGTGGCCGGGCACCACGTTGGTGGCGCCGGTGCCGCCGTGCATGTTGGATATCTGCCAGGTGGTGGGCGGGAAGTGGTCATTGCCCGCATCCCAGACCGTGGCCGCCAGTTCGGCGATGGCCGGGGCGGCCAGATGGATGGGATTTTTCCCCAGGTCGGGATAGGCGATGTGGGCCTGGATGCCCTTGACCCGCAGGCGGCCGTGCAGGGAACCACGGCGGCCGTTCTTCATGGTGTCGCCGAAGCGGGCGACGCAGGTGGGCTCGCCGACGATGCAGGCGTCGATGCGCTCGTCGTGGGCGGCGAGACGTTCCACCACCTTCACCGTGCCGTCCACGGCCGGGCCTTCCTCGTCGGAGGTGATGAGCCAGGCGATGGAGCCGGGATGCTCCGGATGGGCGGCGAGGAAGTCCTCCACGGCGGCCAGGAAGGCGGCGATGGAACCCTTCATGTCCGCGGCGCCTCGGCCGTAGAGGAGGCCGTCGCGCTCGTCGGGCACGAAGGGGTCGCTGTGCCACTGTTCGAGGGGGCCGGTGGGCACCACGTCGGTGTGGCCGGCGAAGCAGACCAGGGGGGAAGCCATGCCCCGGCGCGCCCACAGGTTGGTGACGTCGCCGCTGATCAGCGGTTCAACGACGAAGCCCAGGGATTTCAGCTTCTCCGCCAGCCAGTCCTGGCAGCCGCCGTCCTCGGGGGTCACGGAGCGGCGGCCGATCAGCTCCCGGGCATAGGCCAGCACGTTTTCCTGCATTAAACAAACCTTTTTAATCATTGTGATAGGAAACGTTATTAACCTTTATTCTCCGAAAAAGGCGCCGTAGTTTTCCTCGCTGAAGCCCACCTGGAACTGGCCATCCCGGTCCAGGATGGGCCGCTTGATGACGCTGGGGTTTTCCTGCATCACCGCCAGGGCGCTGGCGGCATCCTTGATCTGGGCTTTGCGCGCGTCGTCCAGCTTGCGCCAGGTTGGGCCGCTGCGGTTGACCAGGGCCTCCCAGCCCAGCAGCTTGCACAGCTTCTTCAAGGTCGCTTCGGGCACGCCCTGCTTCTTGAAATCGTGGAATTCGTAGGGAATCTCCCGTTCCTCCAGCCAGGCCCGGGCTTTCTTGACGGTGCTGCAATTGGGGATGCCGTAGAGTTTCATGGCAAACTCGCTAATGAAAAAAACGCGCCATTCTAACCGTCTCCCATGTCTCCCGCCTTCATCGTTCGCACAGCCCACTGGGAGGTGGACGAGACGGCTATCGCCAGGCTGCGGCGCCAGGTGTTCATCGAGGAGCAGGGCGTGCCGGAAGACCTGGAGTGGGAGGCCGCCGACCCGGCATGCCTATGGTTCCTCGCCTGCTTGCCGGACGGCGAGGCGATCGGTATCGCGCGCCTGACGCCGCAAGGCAGGGTAGGGCGCATGGCCGTGGCGAAGACGTGGCGTCGCCGGGGCGTGGGCGGCGCTTTGCTGGCGGCGGCAGTGGCCGCGGCGCGGGCGCGCGGTCAGAAGGAGGTGGCGCTCGCCGCCCAGAGCCATGCCATCCCTTTCTACGAGCGCCACGGATTCAGCGCGACGGGACCGGAATACCCGGATGCCGGCATTCCGCACCGGACCATGACATTGGCATTGGCATTGGCATTGGCATTGAGGACTGACCCATGAACATCCGCATCGGCCACGGTTTCGACGTGCACGCCTTCGCCGAGGATCGCCGGCTCGTCATCGGCGGCGTCGACATCCCGCACGACCGGGGCCTGCTCGGCCATTCCGATGCCGACGTGCTCATCCACGCCATCTGCGACGCTTTGCTGGGCGCGGCCGGCCTGGGCGACATCGGCCGGCACTTTCCCGACAGCGATGCGCGCTACCAGGACATCGACAGCCGCGAACTGCTGCGCCATGTGGCGGGCCTGCTGCACGCGCATGGCTGGCGGGTGGGCAACGTGGATGCCACCATCATTGCGCAGGCGCCCAGGATGGCGCCCCACATTCCCGCCATGCGCATGAATCTGGCCGACGATCTCGGCATTGCCGAGGGAAATCTGAACGTGAAGGCCACCACCACCGAACAACTGGGTTTCACCGGGCGGCGGGAGGGCATCGCGGCCGAGGCGGTATGCCTGATCATGGCGCGGTGAGCGGGGATGCCGGGAAATCCCGGGTGTTCTTCGCCCTGTGGCCGGAGCCCGTCCTGAGCACCCGTCTGCATGCCGAGTCCATGCGCTTGCATCGCCTGGTGGGTGGCAGGCCGACCCGGCCGGAAACCCTGCACCTCACCCTGGTGTTCGTCGGGGAAGTGGCGAACAGCCGCCTGGAGGATCTGGGCGCGGCAGCGGGGGCGGTGAAATGCCCACCTTTCGAGATGCTTTTCGATCGAGAGACCTGCTGGCGACACAACCATATCGCCCATCTGGGTGCCAGCCGTCCGCCGGCGGCTCTTTTCAATCTCGTCGGGCAACTGTCCGCCAATCTGAAGGCGGCGGAGATTGCCTTCGACGTCCGACCCTTTTCGCCGCATATCACCTTGGTGCGCAAGGCGGATTGCGCCAGGTTCGCGCCGGAGGGAAAAGAAAATCCCGCGCGGGAACCGGTACGCTGGTCGGCGCGGGATTTCGTGCTGGTCAAATCCAGCTTGCACGCGAAAGGTGCGTGCTACGAGCGCTTGGGCCGCTGGCCCCTGCTCTGATCGCTACAGGAAGACGTAGCCTTCCAAATGACCCGCCAGATCCTTCACGGGAAGGCGGGTGTAATCCTTGTCGATGCTTTCCGATAGCTTGCTCCTGACCTGCCCGGGCAGGTGGTTGTTGACGAGCCCCATGAAGGGGGCCGAAGCCACGAGGATGAGCCGGTCATAGGCATTGTTGACGCGGCCTTCTTCCAGTTCCCGCGAGAGTTCCTGGGCGAAGCGCTCGGCCTCGTGGTGTTTGGGGTCGGCCGGCTGGCCGACCGCGCCATGGCCTGGTCCGCCGTAAGCGCCGGAGCGATCGCTGACCAAGTTGGAGGTCTTCTCGCGGCTTTCGGGGTGCAGCAATTCCTTGATCAGCTTGAGTCCCCGTTTCGGGCCATCGTTGGAGAAGAGCTTGGCTTGGCTGGCGTTGGCGACCATGATCCATGTGATAGACATAACGATCCCCCACAATAAATTAACCGGATGAATTGATTGGGAAAACCATCTTGTTTCGAGCGGCGCTCGCGTTACCTGAAGTAACGATTTCAGGCTAGCAGGGGGTTGTCGGCCGTCAAGCGGGGCTGGCAAGAAAACGCCTGGCCAAGGCCAGAATGGATTCCGGATCGGGCGCGGCAAGCTGCAGGACGGGTCCGGATTCGGCCCGGGAATAGTTCCGGCCCAGGGAGCGGCCGTAGGCCGGGTCGTAATGATGCACGAGCAGGTCGCCCACCAGTTCATCCCAGCGGCCGGCGCGGGCTTGCGCTTTCCAGGCGTCGACCCGCTCCCGGCCGAGGAGGGGGGCCAGGCAATCCAGTTGCCGGTTGAGGGTTTCCGTATCGGCCAGGAAATGGGCGTATTCCTGCTTTAGCAGGGCGACCCGGACGGGGATGTCCGCACTCAGGTTGACGCATTGAGCCGCCCGCATGCGGGCCAGCAGGTGCTCCGGCGTGTGCAGGTTGCCGATTTTCCTGCTTTCCGACTCGACAAATACGGGCTTGCCGGGATCGAAACCGCGCAGGGTATGCCAGACCTGAGTTTCGAAGAGCTTCTGGGACGGCTGGGGACGGTCGGGATAGGCTCCGAGCACGGAGCCCATGTGGGCGGCCAACTCCTCCAGGTCCAGTACCTGGGCACCGCATTGCCCCAGGGCTTTGAGGAAACGGCTCTTGCCGACCCCCGTGGGACCGCAGATCACGTGGAAATCGAAGCGCTCCGGCAGGGCCGCCAGTTCGCCGATGACGTGGCGGCGGAAGGCCTTGTAGCCGCCTTCCAGCTGGCAGGCGTTCCAGCCGATGGCGCGCAGCACCGTGGTGAAGGCACCGCTGCGGTTGCCCCCGCGCCAGCAGTAGACAAGGGGGCGATCGTTGCGGGGTTTGTCGGCCAGCGCCTGTTCCAGGTGTCGGGCAATGTTGCGGGAAACCAGGGCGGCACCGGCCTTCTTTGCCTCGAATGCGGACACCTGCTTGTGCAGGGTGCCGATGCGTGCCCGCTCCTCGTCGTCCAGCACCGGCAGGTTGATGGCGCCGGGCAGGTGATCCTCGGCGAATTCGGCGGGTGAGCGGGCGTCGATGATGGCGTCGAAGGCGAGGGCTTCCTCGACCCCCACGAGACTCTCACGGCGCCGGGGGGATGCAGCTTCCGGACCGCTCATGCATGCTTGTCCCGCATGAGGCGGGCCTTGTCCCTTGCCCACTCACGTTCCTTCTCGGCCGCCCGTTTGTCGTGCAGTTTCTTGCCCTTGGCCAGGCCGATCTCCAGCTTGATGCGGCCTTTCGCGTAATGCAGGTTGAGTGGGACGAGGGTGAAGCCGGCCTGTTGGACCTTGCCGATCAGCTTGCGGATCTCGTTGGCGTGCAGCAGGAGCTTTCGGGATCGGGTGGGATCCGGCTTGATGTGCGTGGAGGCGGTGGGCAGGGGGCTGATATGGCAGCCGATGAGCCAGACTTCCTCCTGCTTGAGCACCACGTAGGCTTCCTTGAGCTGCACTCGACCGGCGCGGATGGCCTTGACCTCCCAGCCTTCCAGGACAAGGCCGGCTTCGAAGCGTTCCTCGATGAAATAGTCGTGGAAGGCTTTCTTGTTGTCGATGATGCTCATGGGAAGGGGCCGGGGGAGAGCGTAGTTTCGTGATATGTTAGCAGGCCCTGTAGCCAGCCCGTTGTCGTCCATGGCCGAAGTCGTTAAATCAGTCCTGGTGCCCTATTCGGCCGCGGAGATGTTCGTGCTGGTGGATGGCGTGGAAAGCTACCCCCAGTTCCTTCCCTGGTGCGGTGGCACAGAACTGCATTTGCGGGATGAGGAAACCACCGAGGCCACCATCCATATCCATTACCTCCAGGTGAAACAGCGTTTCAGCACCCGAAACAGCAAACGTTTCCCGGAAGAAATGAACATCCGCCTGAAGAGTGGTCCTTTCCGCAAGCTGGAGGGCTACTGGCGCTTCAGGGGCCTGGCGGAGACGGCCTGCAAGATCGAATTCGCGTTGCATTACGAGTTTTCCAGCAGCCTGCTGGAGAAAGTCCTGGGGCCGGTGTTCGGCATGGTTACCAATAGCCTGGTGGATGCCTTCGTGCATCGGGCCGAGCAAATCTATGGCGAGCGATGAATGGATCAACCATGAGTACCCAGATTCACGTGGATGTAGTCTATGCCTGTCCGGGTCAGCAGAAGGTCGTGCAGGTCTCCCTACGGGAGGGCGCCAGTGTGCGCGAGGCTATCGAGTTGTCCGGCCTGCGGGACGAATTCCCGGAAATCGACCTCGACAAGAACAAGCTGGGCATCTGGAACAAGCTTGCCAAGGCGGATGCCATCCTGCGCGACCGTGACCGGGTGGAAATCTACCGGCCGCTCATCGCCGACCCGAAAGAGGTGCGCCGCCAGCGTGCCGCCGAGGGCAAGGTCATGAAGAAGGGCGGCGGGGAGGCAGCGGGAATGGAATGAACTCCCTGGTGGCTTACTGCGGTTCGGTGGACGGGTAGGCCAACTGGACGACCCCCGCCCTGGCCTGCCCCGAAGCGAGCGCCGCGTGTTTGGAAACCAGCTCGCTGTTGCCCGCTTGCGCAGCGTCTCTGGCGAGCTTCAAGGCGGATTCGGCGGTGGTCCAGAGCGCGAACCGCGCTCTTGCGGCTTCCACGTCGGCTTCGGCCTGGGACAGGGCATCGCGTGCCGCCTCGGTAATCGCCGGCACGGCGGTTTCCTTCGGAATATCGAACAGCTTGACCGGTGCCTGGCCACACGCGGCCAGGGCGAGGGCCAAGCAAGCCGCAACTGGCAAGTATTTCAATCGCAATAAGGAATTCATTTCCATCCGCTGAGCAAGCGGGCCGGTTACGCAAGTGGAAAGACCATAATTCCCGCATCGAGCTTCCGTCAATCGCATTGCTTGTCCTGGATTCGTTCAAATAGGCCAAGGCTTGGGAGAGAGCCGTCCCGCCGGTATAATGCGGTTTTGCGCGTAAAGGTTCCCTATGCGTATCCTCCAGAAAGCCCTCACCTTCGACGACGTCCTGCTCGTCCCCGCCTTCTCCGAGATCCTGCCCCGCGACGTCACGCTGTCAACCAAGTTGACCCGCAAGATCCGGCTGAACATGCCGGTCCTGTCCGCCGCCATGGATACGGTGACGGAGGCCCGCATGGCCATCGCCCTGGCTCAGGAGGGCGGCCTGGGCATCATCCACAAGAATTTCGACATCGCCCAGCAGGCTTCCCGCGTGGCCCGGGTGAAGCGGCACGAGGCCGGCGTGGTGAAGGATCCCGTGACCGTATCCCCGGCCATGACGGTCCGCGATGTGCTGGATATTACCCGCCAGCGCAAGATATCCGGCTTGCCGGTGGTGGACGAGGCGGGCAAGGTGGTGGGCATCGTTACCAACCGGGACCTGCGCTTCGAGACCAATCTGGACCAGTCCGTCGCCAACATCATGACCCCCAGGGAGCGACTGGTGACCGTGAGGGAAGGCGCCAGTCGGGAAGAAGCCATGGAAAAGATGCACCGTCACCGCCTGGAGCGGGTGCTGGTCGTGAATGACGCTTTTGAACTGCGTGGTCTGGTTACGGTGAAGGACATCGACAAGTCCAGCACCTATCCCAATGCCTGCAAGGATGAGCAGGGCCGCCTGCGTGCCGGCGCCGCGGTGGGCGTGGGTGGCGACACCGAGGAGCGGGTCGCGGCCCTCGTCGAGGCGGGCGTGGATGTCATCGTCGTCGATACCGCGCACGGCCATTCCAACGGCGTGCTGAAGCGGGTCGAGTGGGTCAAGCAGAAGTATCCCCAGGTCCAGGTCATCGGTGGCAACATCGCCACCGCCGATGCCGCCCGGGCGTTGGTGGAGCACGGCGCCGACTGCGTCAAGGTGGGCATCGGCCCCGGCTCCATCTGCACCACCCGCATCGTCGCCGGCGTCGGCGTACCCCAGATCACCGCCGTGCAGAACGTGGCCGCCGCCCTGGAAGGCACGGGCGTGCCCCTTATCGCCGACGGCGGCATCCGCTATTCCGGCGACATCGCCAAGGCCATCGCCGCGGGCGCCCATACCGTCATGCTGGGCGGCCTCCTGGCCGGCACCGACGAGGCGCCGGGCGAGATCGAGCTCTATCAGGGTCGTTCCTTCAAGTCCTACCGGGGCATGGGATCCCTGGGTGCCATGCAGAAGGGCTCCAAGGACCGCTACTTCCAGGACAACGAGGCCAACGCCGACAAGCTGGTACCGGAAGGCATCGAAGGCCGCGTCCCCTACAAGGGCAGCGCCCTGGCCGTGCTGCACCAGTTGATGGGCGGCCTGCGTTCCTCCATGGGTTACCTGGGTTCCGCGAGCATCGAGCATTTCCATGCCAATGCCTGTTTCGTGGAAATCACTTCCGCGGGCATCAAGGAATCCCACGTGCACGACGTGCAGATCACCAAGGAAGCGCCGAATTACCACGTATAACAAGTTGTCAGTAGTCAGTTGGCGGTTCGCAGTTGCTGACTACTGCCGACTGCCGACTGCCGACTGCGACTCCAAATGCACCAGAAAATTCTCATCCTCGACTTCGGTTCCCAGTACACCCAGCTCATCGCCCGCAGGGTGCGGGAGCACAACGTGTATTGCGAACTGCACCCCCACGATGTCTCCGATGCCTTCATCCGGGACTTCAAGCCGGCGGGGATCATTCTCTCGGGCGGTCCCGCTTCGGTGTACGAGGAGGAGACACCTCGGGCGCCCGAAGCGGTGTGGAGCGTCAGCGTGCCGGTGCTGGGCATCTGCTACGGCATGCAGACCATGGCGGCGCAACTGGGCGGCAAGGTGGAGAACTCGCCCAAGCGAGAATTCGGCTATGCCGAGGTGCGGGCCCACGGCCACACTCCGCTGTTGCGTGACATCCAGGATCGGGTCGAAGCGAGCGGCGCGGCCTGGCTAGACGTGTGGATGAGCCACGGCGACAAGGTCACCGAAATGCCTGCGGGCTTCAAGGTGATCTGCGAGAACGCCTCCACCCCCATCGCCGGCATGGCGGATGTGGCCCGCAACTTCTACGCCCTCCAGTTCCACCCGGAAGTGACCCACACCCTCCAGGGTAAGGCCATCCTGTCCCGCTTCGTGCACGACATCTGCGGTTGTGGCACTGACTGGAACATGCCCGACTACATCGAGGAGGCCATCGGCAAGATCCGCTCCGAAGTGGGTTCGGATGAAGTCATTTTGGGCCTCTCCGGCGGCGTCGATTCCTCCGTGGCCGCAGCCCTGATCCACCGGGCCATCGGCGACCAGCTCACCTGCGTGTTCGTGGATACTGGCCTGCTGCGCCTGAACGAAGCCCAGCAGGTCATGGAGACCTTCGCCAAGAACCTGGGCGTCAAGGTCATCCATGTGGATGCCACCGAGCAGTTCATGGCCAAGCTGGCGGGTGTGAGCGACCCGGAGAGGAAGCGCAAGATCATCGGCGGCGAGTTCGTGGCCGTGTTCCAGGCCGAATCCGCCAAGCTCAAGAACGCCAAGTGGCTGGCCCAGGGCACCATCTACCCTGACGTCATCGAATCCGCCGGGGCGAGGACCAAGAAGGCCCACGCCATCAAGTCCCACCACAACGTGGGCGGCCTGCCCGAGGACATGCACCTCAAGCTGCTGGAACCCCTGCGGGAACTGTTCAAGGATGAGGTGCGGGAACTGGGCATCGCCCTGGGCCTGCCCCACGACATGGTCTATCGCCATCCCTTCCCCGGCCCCGGCCTGGGGGTGCGTATCCTTGGCGAGGTGAAGAAGGAATACGCCGATCTGCTACGACTTGCGGATTACATTTTTATTGAAGAACTGCGCGCAAGCGGTTGGTATGAAAAGACTTCCCAGGCCTTCGCCGTGTTCCTGCCGGTGAAGGCGGTAGGGGTCATGGGCGACGGCCGCACCTACGACTACGTGGTGGCCCTGCGCGCCGTGCAGACCCAGGACTTCATGACCGCCCACTGGGCGGAATTGCCCTACACCCTGCTGGCGAAGGTCTCCAACCGCATCATCAACGAGATCCGCGGCATCAATCGGGTGACCTACGACATCACCGGCAAGCCGCCGGGCACCATCGAGTGGGAATAAGCATCACGCTCCAATGAATAAGGCCTGACCACAACGGTCAGGCCTTTTTGCTTTTGCAGGCTCAGTCTTCTTCCTGGACCGGCTTGAACTGGGCCGCCAGCTGCTGCTGCACCTGGGGCGGCACCTGCTCATAGTGGCTGAATTCCAGGGTGTAGGAACCCTGGCCGCCGGTGAGGGACTTGACCCGGGACTGGAAGCTGTCCAGTTCCGCCAGGGGCGCCTGGCCCACCACGGTGATCATGCCGCCCCGGCCGGTCTGGTGGCCGGTGATCTGGCCCCGGCGGGAGGAGAGGTCGCCGCTGACGTCGCCCACGGCGTTCTCCGGGGTGGTCAGCTCGATGTTGACGATGGGCTCCAGGACGATGGGCCGGGCCCTGGCTGCGGCCTCCAGGAAGGCCTTCTTGCCGGCTGTGACGAAGGCGATCTCCTTGCCGTCCACCGGGTGGGTCTTGCCGTCGTAGACGGTGACCTTCACGTCTTCCAGGGGGAAGCCGGCCACGCTACCGTTGGCCATGGCCTGGCGCACACCCTTTTCCACCGCCGGGATGAAGGTGTTGGGAATGACGCCACCCTTCACCGCGTCCACGAACTGGAAACCCGCACCCCGCTCCATGGGCTCGATCTTGAGGAAGACCTCGCCGAACTGGCCGGCACCGCCGGTCTGCTTCTTGTGTCGATGATGGCCTTCAGCCGGCAGGGTGATGGTTTCCTTGTAGGCGATGGTGGGCGGATGGGTGTCCACATCCAGGCGGAATTGCTCGCGCATTTTCTCCAGTACGCTGCCCAGATGGGTTTCGCCCAGGCCGCGGATGACCGCCTCGTGGGTGTTGGGGTCGTGGTCCACGTGCAGGGCCGGGTCTTCCGCCGTGAGCCGGTGCAGGATGTCGGCCAGCTTGTCGGCGTCGGACTGCTTCTTGGGCCGCACCGCCAAGCCGAACACGGCATGGGGAAAGTCCAGGGGCTTCATGTGGATGTGGTCGTCTTCCGGGGCGTCGTGGAGGACGGAGTCGAAAGTGATGTCGTCCACTTTTGTGACGGCGCAGATGTCACCGGGACCGCAGGCCTCCACCGGCACCAGCGTCTTGCCTTGGAGGCGGAACAGATGGGCCACCTTGAAGGGCTTGCGCAACTCGCCGATGTAGAGCTGGGCGTTCTCGGTCACCGTGCCCTGGTGCACGCGGAAGGCGGTGATGCGGCCGATGTAGGGGTCGACCTCCACCTTGAAGACGTGGGCGAGCACATGCTTGTCCGGATCGGGCTCGGCGACCATGGGCTGGGCCGCTTCTCCTTCGCCCAACAGGAACTGCGGCGGATTCGCCTCGCTGGGGTTGGGCAGCAGCTTGACCATGACATCCAGCAGTTCCTTCAGGCCGGCACCGCTTTGTGCGGAGACGAAGCAGACCGGAACCAGATGGCCGTCGCGCAGAGCTTTCTCGAAGGGGGCGTGCAACTGTTCGGGGGCCACTTCGCCCTGCTCCAGATAGATGCCCATCAATTCCTCGTCCACTTCCACGACCTGGTCGACAAGGGCGCGATGGGCCTCCTCGACGCTGGAGAAATCGGCGTCACCGGACGGGTTGAAAAAACAATCGGTGACCCGGCTACCCGCGCCGGCCGGCAGGTTGATGGGCAGGCATTCCCTGCCGAAGGTGGATTGGATGTCGGCAAGGAGAGCGGGCAGGTCCGCCTCGGGAATGTCGATTTTGTTGACCACGATCATCCGGCACAGCTTGCGGGTTTGTGCCCAATGCATCATGCGATGGGCCGTGAGTTCAATACCCTTCTTGGCATCGAGCACCACGACCGCCGTGTCGACGGCATCCAGCGCGCATAGGGCTTGGCCCATGTAATCCGGATAGCCTGGGGTGTCGAGCATGTGAATCAGGGTGTCCTGGTGCTTCAGATGGGCGACGGCCAGCTTGATGGAGTGCAGGTGCGCTTTCTCCAGTGGGTCGTAATCGCACACGGTGCTGCCGCGTTCGACGGAGCCGGCTGCGGAAACAGCGCCCGTTGCCGCCAGCAATGCCTCGATCAGGGTGGTCTTGCCGGAACCTCCATGGCCGACCATGGCTAGGGTCCGAAGTTGGGATAGGGGAATGTTGTTCATGGTAGGGAACGTCAGTCAGGGGAAGAAAAAGAACCAGCCCTGGTGGGCTGGCGGGAGATCGATGGGCATCAGGCTGCTTTTCTGGCCAGTTCACCACGGTTGGTAATCAGATCCCATACCGCAGGGGCCGTTTGCTTGATGCTGGGCAACACTTCATCGAGGTTACTCAGGCACGGGACCCGGATGCCGTGGTAATCGACGTCGGGACCAATACGATGGAATACGATGCCGAACCTGGAAAGCAGGCGTAACAGGGCGGGCTCCATGACGGCATAGAAATGGGTGATGCCATGGCCGTGCATCATCCGCATCACCGCCGCGAACAGGCCAAGGGAGATATGCGGCAGGACTCGGCGTTCATCTTCCTCGAAGTACATGTCCACGTTGGGGGAGATGCCCGCCAGGGTGCCGGATTCGCCAAGACGGCGCTTGAAGGTCTTGGAAACCGCGAAGCGCGAGACTTCTCCCAGATGGTTTCGCAAGACAGGGTCGCTGACACGTTCATTCAAGGGGCAATGCTGCTCGATTGGATAGTTGGCCTGGAGGTCATCGCTGTCCGGCAGGATGAGGCGCGAGGTTGCGGCGTAGACACCGGTGCGGCGGTGACGGAGCAGATAATGGTCGGAGCGGTCGTCGTATTCATCCATTTCCCAGTGGATCGGCCGACCGGACTCATCATGGCCGCTGAGGCAATCCGCCTCGTTCTCAAAGCCGGTTTCCAGGACATAGACCTGATAGCGCAACTGATAGACCTGCATGCGCAAGGTATCGGTATCCGCGTGGATCAACTCGAAATATTCGTTGAAAGCGGTGATCAGATCGGATGGCATGGGAGGGTCCGCACTTTTCCAACAGGGTAGCCAACCCGGTGTAGTACGTAAACAACATATCCGCTGAATTCGCCAATTTATTGAGTGTTAGGAGCCGGTTTCATTGAATGGCAAATAACTATATTAGACAATTCTTATGACACTGATGCCAACACTTACTCCCTGAGTGTTATCAGTGTTGTCTCCTCCATCCTCCTTCTTTGGTGGATTTAGCCCGGTCACCCGACCGGGCTTTTTTTTTGTGGGCGCAGTGGTGACAATCGGGACAGCGTTCGGACCGAGACGTGTATGACGCAACCACTTTGGTATCTCAGGCATCAAGGGAAAGTCTATGGCCCTTTCCCGGTTCCACAGATCGATACCGCTCTGGCGGAAGGGGATGTCACCCCTGAATGGGAAGTCAGTCTGAACGAGTCGGACTGGTTGACGATCGCGGAAAGCGGCCAGTTCGCCTGCGCGCAACCCGACCTGGCAGACGCCACTCCGGATTCGGTGGTACGTGGCTGGCGCGAGGAGCGCCAGCGCGCACGACAACGCTGGCTACGCGAACCTCACCTGGCGGAAACGGCCATGCCGCATGATCCCGAACGGGATGCACTGGCACGCCAGGCGATCTCCACTGACCATGCCGCAACCGAAGCCTTGTTGCGAGAGGAAAAACACAAAAGAACCTCACCTCTTGCGGCGCTGTTGGGAATCCTCCTGGTGTTGTCTGCCGGGGTGGGCATCTGGTGGGGGCAAAGAGAAAAACCCATTCAGGCGAAGATCGCCCTTGTCGCGGATTGCGCGTCCCTGCCCGGCGATGGCATGAACTGGTCCTCCTGCGACAAGCGGGGCCTGCATCTTCCGGGCATGCGCGCCCATAACGCCCGGCTGGAGCGGGTCAGGCTGGATGAAGCACGTCTTTCCGGCGCCGATCTGACCTATGCCATGCTACGTGGTGCCAGCCTGCGCAATGCCCAACTCAGCGGTTCGATACTCGTGGGCGCCGACCTCACGGGGGCTGATCTTTCCGGGGCAGATCTCACGGGCGCCGATCTGCGCTTTGCCGTACTTGCCGGGGCGAACATTACCGGTGCGCGCATCGATTCAGCCCGCCTCGGCAAGGCGGTCTGGACAGATGGCCGAAGCTGCGAAGACGGCGCTCCCGGGGCTTGTCGTTGAATACGCTCTCATCCCGGGAAAATCGCATTTTTCAGGAGCTGCTGGCCTTGTCCAAGGACAGACGGGCCCGCCGCGAGTACGGCAAAACCCTGCTTGACGGTCCCCATCTATTGGAGTCTGCCTTACAGGGTGGCATCAGTGTGGAGCGCCTGGTGTATTCGCAAAGCGCCGCGGACGGGCCCTTGGCCGAATGGCAACAACGGCTTCCCGGAGTTCCCGCACTGGCGTTGACGGAGCGCTTGTTTGCTGCGCTTTCCCCCGTGGATTCGCCGACGGGGCTGCTCTCGGTCATATCCCGCCCCATGCCGGTGCCACGTCCCGCTGACTGGATAATGCTGCTGGAAAGCATTCAGGATCCCGGCAACCTTGGCGCATTGTTCCGGGTTGCCGCCGCAGCGGGGGTGGAGGCGGTTTATCTTTCCAGGGGCTGTGCCGAAGCCTGGTCACCCAAGTGCCTGCGCGGCAGTCAGGGCGCCCATTTCCGCTTGAACATACATGAGGGTGAGGAACTACCGGAGGTGGCCCGCACCTTCCAGGGGCCCGTCCATGCTGCCGTACTGGGTGCCGGAGACTCGCTTTACAAACTCGATCTACAGGGTCGCGCGGGATTCGCCTTCGGCAATGAAGGCGCTGGTTTGTCGGAAGCGCTCAGGGCGGCGTGCCGGCCGTTCTCCATTCCCATGCCGGGTGGCATCGAGAGCCTCAACGTCGCCACCGCCGCGGCGGTTTGCCTGTTCGAACGCGTGCGCCAGAACCAGGCGGGGTGATCAAAGCACCCGCGGCAGCCCGCCGGGCAGGGAATGCTTGATGATGGCCGAGATCTCCTCCACCGAGCGGTGGGAGGAATCGACGACGGGGATGTCCTCACTGCGCATCAGAAGCGCCGCCTGCTTGAGTTCCTGCTTGCAGGTATCGAGAGAGGCATATTTGCTGTTGGGGCGGCGCTCGGAGCGAATCTGCGACAAACGCTCAGGGGACAGGGTCAGGCCACGCAGCTTGGTTCGGAAGGGCTGGAGGATTTTCGGCAGCCCAGGCTGCTCGAAGTTCTCCGGGGTCAAGGGGTAATTGGCCACGCACAGCCCATACTGCATTGCCATGTAAAGGGAAGTGGGCGTCTTGCCGCTGCGGGAGACACCCACCAGGATCAGGTCCGCCCTTTCGTATTTTTCCAGTCCCAGGCCGTCGTCGGCCGCCAGAGCGAAATTCACCGCATCGATGCGCGAGCGGTAGGAATTCGGATCTTCCATGCCGTGGAATCGTCCGCGCAGGGGCTCCGGTGGATAACCGATCTCGCCCACCATCATCCCCAGAAAATGCCCATAGATGTCCATCACCAGGCCACCACAGCCATCCAGGGCGGCGCGCGCGCCGGGATCGGTCAGGGTCGAGAACACGAAGGGCCGGATCGTCGATGTCTTCAGGGTGTCACGTACTTGCTGCGCTGCAAAATTTGCTTTTTCCAGCGAGTCAACGAAGGGTAAACTCACCGGCGCGAACGCTTCGTCGGGAAATTGCGAGAGGAGACTCTTGCCGATGATCTCGGCGGTGATACCGGTGTGGTCGGAGATGAAGAAGACCGGACGCGCGGGTGTCATTGGGGGAAGGAAGCGGCGCTTCAGTCAATATTTCGAGGAATGAAATGGACTATATCGCGCGCTTTGAAACACTGTCCATGCACGATGTGGACAAGGTGGGTGGCAAGAACTCCTCTTTGGGGGAGATGATCCATAACCTGACCGACAAGGGTGTCCGCGTCCCCGGCGGATTCGCCACCACGGCCGATGCCTTCCGCGAGTTTTTGGCCGTCAACGGCCTTGCCGATCGGATTGCCACCAAGCTCCAGACCCTGAACGTGGACGATACCCAGGCCCTGGCTGAGGCCGGCCGCGAGATCCGCAGCTGGATGATGGACGCGCCGCTGCCGCCCGGACTGGAGCAGGGCATCCGTCACGAGCACCGCCTGATGTGCGCCGAGGCCGAGGAAGACCTGCAATTCGCGGTGCGTTCCTCCGCCACCGCCGAGGACCTGCCCGACGCCTCCTTCGCCGGCCAGCAGGAGACCTACCTCAACATTCAGGGCGCCGACAACCTCATCGATGCCGTGCGCCGTTGCTTTGCCTCCCTTTATAACGATCGCGCCATCGCCTACCGTGTGCACAACGGTTTCGAGCATTCCGTGGTGGCTCTGTCCGCCGGCATCCAGCGCATGGTGCGCTCCGACCTGGGCGTGGCCGGCGTCATGTTCACACTTGATACCGAATCCGGTTTCCGCGACGTGGTGTTCATCAACGCCGCCTACGGCCTGGGCGAGACCGTGGTACAGGGCTCCGTCAACCCGGACGAGTACTACGTGCACAAGCCCAAGGTGGCCGAAGGCAAGCGTGCGGTGGTGCGCAAGAAACTGGGCGAGAAGGCCACCCGCATGGTCTTCGCCAGCGAATCCGTGGCCGAGCGTTCCACCCTGGTGGAAGATGTGCCCATGGGCCTGCGCCACCGTTTTGCCCTTGAGGATGACGAGTTGCTGGAGCTGACCCGCTACGCAATGATCATCGAGGCGCACTACGGTCGGCCAATGGACATCGAGTGGGGCCGCGACGGCCTCGACGGCAAGCTCTACATCCTGCAGGCCCGGCCGGAAACCGTGAAATCGCGTTCCGGCAACGTGCAGACCCGCTACAAGATGCTGGAGAAGGGGCCGGTCATCACCGTCGGCCGCGCCATCGGCAGCAAGATCGGCCAGGGACCGGCCCGCGTCATCAAGTCCATCGACCAGATGCACCATGTGCAACCCGGCGACGTGCTCATTGCGGAAATGACCGATCCGGACTGGGAACCGGTGATGAAGCGCGCTTCGGCCATCGTTACCGACCGCGGAGGGCGTACCTGCCACGCCGCCATCGTTGCCCGGGAACTGGGCGTGCCGGCGGTCGTGGGCGCGGGCAACGCCACCAAGACCGTGCCCGACGGCCAGGAGGTCACCGTATCCTGCGCCGAGGGCGAGGACGGCTACGTCTACGAGGGCCTGCTCAAGTTCGAGAAGATCGAGTTGGTGATGCAGGCCATGCCCGAGTTGCCGGTCAAGATCATGATGAACGTGGGCAACCCGGAACAGGCTTTCCACTTCGCCACCCTGCCGCATGAAGGCGTCGGCTTGGCGCGCCTGGAATTCATCATCAACAACGCCATCGGCATCCACCCCAATGCGGCCCTGGAATACCGCAAAATGCCGGAGGAGGTGAAGGCGGCCATCGACACCAAAATCCATGGTTACGGCGACCCGGTGACCTTCTACGTGGAGAAGCTGGCGGAAGGTATCGGCACCATCGCCGCCGCCTTCTGGCCCAAACGGGTGATCGTGCGCATGTCAGACTTCAAGTCCAACGAATACGCCAACCTCATCGGCGGCCCGCAGTACGAGCCCGAGGAAGAGAACCCGATGCTCGGTTTCCGCGGTGCCGGCCGCTACGCCAGCCCCATGTTCCGGCGCGCCTTCCAACTGGAGTGCCGGGCCATCAGCCGGGTTCGTAACGACATGGGCCTGACCAACGTCGAGATCATGCTGCCCTTCGTGCGCACCCTGTTCGACGCCGATGCCGCCCTGGCAGTGCTGGCCGAGAATGGTCTGGAACGCGGCAAGGACGGCCTCAAGGTGGTGATGATGTGCGAGATCCCCGCCAACGTGCTTCTGGCCGACGAATTCCTCAAGCGTTTCGATGGCTTCTCCATCGGCTCCAACGACCTCACCCAGCTTACCCTGGGCGTGGACCGGGATTCCAGTCTGGTGGCGGCGTCCTTCGACGAACGCAATCCGGCGGTGAAGAAGCTGTTGTCGGAAGCCATAGCCGCCTGCAAGCGCAACGGCAAGTATGTCGGCATCTGCGGCCAGGGCCCCTCGGACCACCCGGATTTGGCGGACTGGCTGATGGAGCAGGGTATCGATTCCATGTCCCTCAACCCGGACACGGTGGTGTCCACCTGGACACGGCTGGCCGCGCGCAAGCCGGCGTGATCCGCCCCCGGTTCAGGGCGTGGGGCAGGCCCCCATGCCCTGGGCCATCAGGGCTTCCAGCGCCTCTTTGCGCAGTGGCTTGCTGATCAGGTAGCCCTGGATTTCATCGCAGCCCTGGTTTTCCAGGAACTTCAGCTGCTCGTCGGTTTCCACGCCCTCTGCGATCAGGTTCAGCCCCAGGCCGTGCGCGATGGAGATGATCGCCTTGATGATGGCGTGCTGGCGGAATTCCCGGTCGATCTCCCAGACGAAGGATTTGTCGATCTTCAGGGTATGGATGGGAAATTTCTGCAGGTAGCTGAGTGAGGAATATTGGGTGCCGAAGTCGTCGATGGCGATCATCACGCCGTGGGCTGCCAGGCTCTGCAATTTCTGGGCGACGGCGTTCGGATCGCGGATGAACAGGTTTTCCGTCAGTTCAAGCTCGATGCGCGAGATGTCCACCTCGTATTCTTCCAGCAGGGATACGAAGCGTTCGACGAAATCCGTCTCGTCGAGGTGGCGAGGGGAGATGTTGATGGCCACGCGTGGCGGCGCGATGTCCCGGGCGTCCCACTGGCGGATTGCCTTGCACACGCTGCGGATCACCCACTCGCCCAGGTCGCCGATCAGATCGGCTTCCTCGGCCAGGACAAGGAATTCGCCCGGCGGCAACAACCCCCTTTCCGGATGGTTCCAGCGGATCAGGGCTTCCACGCCCTTCACCCGGCGGTCGCGGATGTCCACCTGGGGCTGGTAGTAGAGCTCGAACTGGTCGTGGCGGATGGCATAGCGCAGGTCGCTTTGCAGGTTCAGGCGCTGGTCCGCGCTCTCTCCCATCTCGTGCATGAAGAAACTGCGGCTGTTGCTGCCCGACAACCGACCATGATAAAGGGCGATGTTGGCATGGCGGATGAGTGCGTCCGCCGTCTCACCGTGCTCCGGGAAAAGCGCGATGCCGGCGCTGACCGAGAGATGCACGTTCTTGCCGCTGATTTTGAAGGGTTCCGTCACTTCCTTGTTGATGCGCTCGATCATCGCCAGCACGTCCTCCTCGGACTTGATCGAAGCATTGAGGAGCAGGAATTCGTCGCCGACGAAGCGGGCGAGCGTGTCGCCGCCACGCAGGCAGCGCTGGATGCGCTCGCCGACCTGCCTGAGCAGTTCGTCGGCCTTGGCATGTCCGAACAGGTCGTTGACGTGCTTGAAGCGGTCCAGATTAAGGAACAGCACCGCCACCCGCTCCTGGTTGCGGCGTGCCTGGATCAGCGCCAGGCTGAGATGGTCGCGAAAAAGATTGCGGTTCGGCAAGCCGGTCAGGGCATCGTGGTTGGCCTGGTAGAGCGTCAATTCCTCCACTTCCCGGCGAGCCGTGATGTCCCGCGCCACGCCGTAGTAATGGCCATGATCGGCGGCATCTCCGGACTCGCCGCCCGGTGGAATGCCTACTGCGGCCAGATTGATTTCGAAGTGTCGTAAGCCGGCACCGTCGACCTCACTTCGCAGACGCAGTTCGATGCTGTGCTTCGCCGTCTCCGCCAGCTTGCGGGCACTGAAGGCGTAGCGCGCCCGCTTCTGGTCATGATCATGCACGAGCCGGGAAAAATGTCGTCCGACGACCTGTTTTTCCCCCAGGCCCAACAAATCCCGCAGGCGTTGATTGACATAGGAAACCTTGCCAGCCTCGTCGAGGATGAAAATGATGTCTGGCGAGGCGTCCACGAGGAAGCGGTGCAGCCGCTCCGAACAATCGATGCGGTTGCGGACGGCCTTATGCTCCCGCTCCAGGCAGCGTTGGGCGAGGGCCCGGGCCACGGCGTAGAGCAGGATTTCAGGCTCGATGGGCTTGCGCACGAAATCCAGGGCGCCCAGGCGCAGGGCCAGGATGGCGGCGTCGATCTCGCTTTCACCGCTGACCACGATCACCGGCACATCAAGGCCCTGTTCCCGGGCGGCGCGGATCACCTCGTGGCCGGTCATGTCCGGCAGATTGATGTCCAACAGGGCCAGGTCAGGGTGCGATTCCGCCAGCCGCTGCAACCCCGCCAGCCCGGTACCGGTGACTTCGGCCGAATAGCCGGCATGGCTCAACAGGCGTTGCAGGCTGGAAGCGAAGCCGGGGTCATCCTCGATGATCAGCAACCGCGCCTGGGTCCTGCCCTGGCTCTCCGGGCCTCCTGACGGGGAAGATTGATCGTCGACAGGCCAATAGATCATGTCAGGAAGCCGGGCTGCGCATCGGCAGCATGATCTTGAAATGGGTGCCGGAAGGGCCGCTGTTGCATTGCAGCGTCCCTCCCAGTTCCTCTACCAAGGTGGCGACGATGGACAACCCCAGTCCGGCATGCCCATCCCCCTTCGTGGATTGCTGCGGCTGATACAGGTGCGCCAGCACTTCCCCTGGCAGGCCAGGGCCATTGTCGGCGACACTGATCTCAAGGGTGCTTCGGTCATGGCCGGCGCGCCAGCAGGCGGTGGACAGGGCAATGCGGCCCTTGCCGCATAAGGCCTCGGCGGCGTTGAAGACCAGGTTGGTCAGAATCTGCTTGAGTTTGTCAGGATCGGTATTGCTGGTGGGCAGGTCCGCTGCCGGCGTGAAGCTGAGTTCGATCCCCTGCAATTCCTGTTTGCCCAGTCGCCAGAACTTCACGGCCTCGCTCAGCAGGGCATTCACATCCACCTTGCCGTTCGACCTGGCCTGCGGTACGTCGACGCCGGGGGCTGCCTGGCGCAGCTGTTGAAGGATGCGGCCGACCCGGCGCAATTCGCCCTCGATCAGGTCGAAGTCGCCCTGGGCTTTGTCCTGACCCTCGATCTGTCGGCGCAGCACGGAAAGGTAGTTGCGGATGACCCCAAGGGGATTGCTGGCCTCATGCACCACCTTGCGGGCGTGCAACTCTTGCTGCTTCGCGGCATCCTGGCGGGCGGCCACGATCTGCGCACGCACTCGCGTCGCCAAGCCCAGGCGCCGGCCGGCTTCCCGGGCAAAAGCCACCAGCAAGGCTTGCTTGCGGGCGAAATGCTCCACCGTGGCCAAATCGACCGCCACGGCCAGGGCACCCAGGGACTTGCCCTCGAATACCAGGGGCAGGCAGAGCAGGCGATCACCGCCCAGGAGGCGCAATACCTGCGCATCCGCCAGGTTGTCCGACGGGCCTGATTGACCGGCCAGTCCGATGCGACCCTGGTAGGCCAGCGCGATGCGGGATTGGGGGTTGGAGCAGGCGATGTCGATTTCTTCGCTGCGGAGATCGCCGCCTGCCACTTGCTGCCAGCGCAGGATATCGCCCTGCGGCAGGAACAGGGCGCTGCCGCGGGCGCCGAACAGGATGCTGGAACCGCGTAGCAGGTCCAGTACGGCGTCGTCATGGGCATCGGGTTCGCGGGCCTCGGGCTGGGACAGCATGCCTTCCATGCGTTGGGACACAGCCTCGGCCAGCGCCGCCGGTACCGCATCCGCTGCAGGATCGGGAACAGCCAGGGGATCGGGCTGGAGGGGCAGCTCGATCCCCAGTTCGGCGGCAATGGCACGCGCCCCGGCCTGTGCCGATTCCAGCAGGGCCAGCACCTGGGGGGTATCCAGTTGCCAATGGGCGAGATCCGCCTCGGCGACATTGAATTCGGCTTCCGGCTGGGCGTTGAACAGATTGGCCAGCATGACGATCTGCACCAGGGGGTGGGCGTCGCGCACCCGTTCCAGGGATTCGTGATGGTAAAGAATGCTGTCGACGAAGATGGCGTGCAATTTCCAGCGTTCAGCCAGCCAGGCACCCACCTCCGCATGGGTCAGGCCGAAGGCCGCCTGCTCCTGGCGCATGAGTTCCCGTTCGCCGCTGAAATTCCTGAACAGGGACACATAGCGGTCCGTCTCGGTGGACAACAGGGCCAGTTGGCCCACGTCGTGCAGCAAGCCGGCCAGGTAGGCCTCATCGACATTCGCATAGCCGAGCTTCTCGGCAAGCATGCGCGCGGTGACCGCCACGTTCAGGCCATGGAACCAGAAATAGCGCAGGTCGTAATCCTTGGCTTTCTGAAAGCGGCCGAACAATTCCACCACCGATTGGTTGAGCGCCAGCTGTCGCACCGTGCTGGTACCCAATACGGCGAGGCATTGGTTGATGCTGTCCAGACTGCGGCCGGGCCGGTAATAGGGGGAATTGGCGATACTCACGATGCGCGCAGCGACGCCCGCATCCTTGTTCACCACCGCGCTGATCTCGGCCATGCCGACATCGTCCCGCTCGCACAGGTCCATCAATTCCAGCAATACCTGGGGCAATGACGGTAGCCGTGCCGTGGCCAATCGCTTGTGTATATCGAGGGAACCGATCTGCATGAGGGCGGGCGTCGTTCCGTGGTGAATGTCCGACGGGAAACAAACAGAAAGCCACTGCTTATCGGCAATACGAAAATGATCTTTAGAAGTTCATGGCACGCGAATGCTGGTGGCTTGATATTGCCGCGCGAAACATGAACAGCCTAATTCCGTGTAGGGAATTAATCGGCCGAATGATCCCGATGAATGGGGCTTAATTTATCAAGATAAAGATAAATCACCGGTGTCAGGAAAAGTGTCAGGAATTGCGATAGCAGCAATCCTCCCACCACCGCCAGACCCAGGGGTTGCCGGATTTCCGCGCCTGCTCCCCAGCCGATGGCGATGGGCAGGGTGCCGGCCAGTGCCGCCAGGGTGGTCATCATGATGGGCCGGAAGCGCACCAGGCAGGCCTGGAAGATGGCTTCGGCCGCCGCCAAGCCTTCCTTGCGCTGCCGCTCCAAGGCGAAGTCGATCATCATGATGGCGTTCTTCTTGACGATGCCGATGAGCATGATGACGCCCACGAAGGCATAGAGGGACAGGTCCACCTGGAACAGGCTCAGGGTGAGCAGGGCACCCAACCCGGCCGAGGGCAGGCCGGAAAGGATGGTCAGGGGATGGACGAAGCTCTCGTAGAGGATGCCCAGCACCAGGTAGACGACCAGCACCGCCACCAACAACAGGAGGCCCAGACCCTTCTGGGCGTCGGCGAAGGCCTGGGCGGTGCCCTGCAGGCTGGTGTTCAGCGATACCGGCAGGCGCATTTCCTGTTCAAGGGCTTTCAGTTTATCCACGGCTTCGCCCAGAGAGACGCCGGGCAGCAAGTTGAAGCTGATGGTTACCGAGGGTAGTTGGCCCAGGTGGTTGACGGTGAGGGCCTGGTTGCCGCGCTGGATGCGTGCCACCGTGTCCAAGGGGACCAGGCTGCCGTGGTTGGAGCGGACATGCAGCCGGGCAAGGATGTTGGGATCCGCCTGGAACTCCGGCGCCAGTTCCAGGATGACCTGGTACTGGTTGGTGGCGCCGTAGATGGTGGAGATCTGGCGGGCGCTGAAAGCGCTTTGCAGGGCATCCTCGACCTGGCCGAAGTCCAGGCCCAGGGCCGCGAGCTTGTCCCGGTCCACGTCCAGGGCCATGACCGGGCTCTTGTTGTTGAGGTTGCTGTTCACATCGACGAAGCCCGGCAACTTGCGGATGCGGGCCAGAAGCTTGTCGGTCCACGCGTAGAGTTCGTCCAGGTCGGTATCCTGCAGGGTGTACTGGTAGGCGCCGGAGGAAATCTGGCCGCCCAGGCGGATGGGGGGCGGGTTCTGCAGCGAGACCTTGATGCCGGGCACCGACGCGAGCTTGGGCCGCAACGCCTGGATAAGTTCGTCCGGCTTGAGTGTGCGTGGATTTTCCACGCCATGGGTGGGCTTCAGCTTGAACAGCATGATGCCGGTGTTGGGCGTGATGCGGGAGCCGCCGGAGCCCACCACCGACATGAAGGTTTCGATGTTGGGGTTCTTCGCGGCGATGGCGGCCACGGCGCGCTGCCGCTGCACCATGCTGTCGAAAGAGGCGTCCGGCGCCCCCTCCGTGTAGGCGATGATCTGGCCGGAATCGCCGCTGGGCAGGAAGTCCTTGGGGATGTCCCGGTAGAGCCAGACGCTGGCAGCCACGGTGGCGAGGAACACGGCCAGCACCAGGGGCGAATGGGCCAGGGACCAGGTGAGGCCGGCCCGGTAGCCGGCCAGCAGCCTGTCGAAGCCCCGCTCGAACAGCCAGTACAGCCGGTTGTGCTTCACCTGGCGCCCGTCCTTCAGGTAGCGGCTGGCCAGCATGGGGGTGAGGGTGAGGGAGACGAAGCCGGACACCAGGATGGCGGCGCTGATGGTCACCGCCAGCTCGTGCAGCAGCCGGCCGATGATGCCGCCCATGAACATCACGGGGATGAACACCGCCACCAGGGACAGGGTCATGGAGATGATGGTGAAGCCGATCTCCTGGGCGCCCCGGATGGCCGCGTCGAAGGGTTTTTCGCCTTTCTCCACGTGGCGCACGATGTTCTCCAACATGACGATGGCGTCGTCCACCACGAAGCCCACCGAGAGGGTCAGGGCCAGCAGGGACAGGTTGTCCAGGCTGAAGCCGAAGGCGTACATGACGGCGAAGGTGCCGATCACCGAGATGGGCAGGGCCAGGGCCGGAATCAGGGTGGCGGAGAGGTTGCGCAGGAACAGCAGGATCACCAGGATGACCAGGCAGCCGGCGAGGATCAGGGTGAACTGCACGTCGTTCACCGACTCGTGGATGGAGACGCTGCGGTCGTAGAACACCTTCAACTCGATGGAGGCCGGCAGCTTCTCCTGGAAGCCGGGCAGCACCGTCTTGATGGCCTCCACCGTGGCGATGGTGTTGGCGCCGGGCTGGCGCTGGATGGCCAGGATGATGGAGCGGGCCTGCCTGTCCTTGTCCACCAGCCAATTGGCGCGCTTGTTGTCTTCCACGCCGTCCCGGACCGTCGCCACTTCCTCCAGGCGCACCGGCGCGCCGTTGCGCCAGGCCACGATCTGGGGCCGATAGGCGGCGGCGTTGTCCAGTTGGCCGTTGTCGCGCAGGGCGAAGTTCTGCTTGGCACCGTCCAGGTTGCCGATGGGTTGGTTGACGTTGGCGCTGCGTACCGCCTTCAGCAGTTCATCCAGGCCGATGCCGCGCGCGGCCAAATGGTGCGGATTGGCGTGGATGCGCACGGCGAATTTCTGGGCGCCATAGATGAGCACCTGGGCCACGCCGGGAATGGTGGAGATGCGCTGTGCGAGCTGGGTCTCCGCGTACTCGTTCACCGTCTGCAGGGGGAGGGTGGGGGAGAGCATGGCCACGTAGAAGATGGGCATGTCCGCCGGGTTCACCTTGCGGTAGGAGGGCGGGGTGGGCATGTCCGGCGGCAGCTTGCGCTGGGCCGCGGCGATGGCCGCCTGCACGTCCTGGGCGGCGGCGTCGATGTCCCGGTCCAGGCTGAACTGCAGGGTGATGGAGGTGGCGCCCCGGGCGCTGGTGGAGCTCATGTTGTCCAGGCCGGCGATGGTGGAGAACTGGGCCTCCAGCGGTGTCGCCACGGCCGCGGCCATGGTCTCAGGCGAGGCGCCAGGCAGGTTGGCGGTGACCGAGAGGGTGGGGAAATCCACGCTGGGCAATTCGGATACCGGCAGTACCCGATAGGCGAGGATGCCGAAGATGACGAAGGCCGCCATCAGCAGCGTGGTCATCACCGGGCGGCGGATGCAGAGTTCGGGAAGCTGCATGGCGTGCGGGGTGCTTTGGTTATCCGGGCTGTGCCACGTAGATCATCGCCGGCCTGAATGCCTCCCCCTCCCGGCCTCCCCCACAAGTGGTGGAGGTGGCCGCTCCCTCCCCACTGGCGGGGAGGGTTGGGGTGGGGAGGATTGTGCTAGCGGCCATTGCCGGCTTTCTTCCCGTCGCCATTCCCGGATGGCTTTCCATCCTTGCCCTCGCCCGGCGTCTTGATCTTCACCTTGCCGCCAGGCACCAGGCGGGAGTGGCCGTCGGTCACCACCGATTCCCCGACCGCCAGGCCCTCGGCGATGACCGCCTGGCCATCGCGGACGGGCCCGAGTTCCACCTTGCGCAGGCCGGCCTCCTCGCCTTTCACGACGTAGACGAAGGCCCCGTCCGGCCCCTGCTGCACCGCCTCGGCGGGAACGGTGACGGCGTCGCGCAGGGTGTCGAACACCAACACCACATCCAGGAACTGGCCCGGGGCCAGGCTGCCGTCGGCGTTGGCCAACTCGGCCTTCAGGCGCAGGGTACCGGTGGCGGCATCCACCGCCGGATCGACGAAGCGGACCACGCCGCGCCGCGCCTGCTTGCGCTCACCCGGAGTGTGGATGTCGACGCGCAGCCGCTTGGCCGCCATGGACTCGCGCAGCGCGGGGATGTGTTTCTCCGCCACGGAGAACACCACGTAAAGGGGCTGAACGCGGTTGAGGGTGACCAGCTCGGTGTCGTTGACCTTGACCGCTGCGCCCGGATGCGCCCGCTTGTCCCCCACCAGGCCGGCGAAGGGCGCGCGCAGGGTGGCGTAGCCCAGTTGCAGGCGGGCCAGTTCCAGGGCCGCCTGGTCGGCCTGTACCGTGGCTCCCCCGGCTTCGGCGGCGGCCCGGACTTCCGCCACTTTCTCCTCTGAGACGAAGCCCTGGGCCTTGAGGGCCTGATAGCGCTCCACGTCAGCCCGGGCCTTCTTCAGCAGAGCCTGGTCCCGGGCCAGGTTGGCCTCGGCCTGGGCGACCCGGGCCTTGAAATCCGCCGTGTCCAGGCGGATCAGGACATCGCCCTTGGCGACGCGCTGGCCCTCGCTGAACGGCACCTCGAGCACCTGGCCGTCCACCCGGGACTTGAGGGTCACGCTTTCATAGGCTTCGCCGCGTCCCACCGCCTCCAGCACCACGGGCATGTCGCGGGGGGTGGCCTGGGCCACGGTGACGGGGGTGGGCGGCGGCGGTTTCTTGGCCGCCGACGGCTCTTTCCCCGGGAGGCCGCCGTACTTGTAGGCCGCGCCAGCCGCCAGCCCGACGACCAGAACCAGCAATAGCAGGGATCGCGTCTTCATGCTTCAGTCCGCTTGAGAGTATGCCGTGTTGACTCAAATGCGGAACTTACGCGATTTCCATGCGGAACGGGCGTATGGCGAAGCACGCAGCCACTAGGTGCCTTCGTTCTCCCCCGAACCGGCCCCCCTTGTGTGGGAGGCCGCAAGGTGATGAGGCAAGCGCTTTCCCTGCAAGCGGAAGCGGCGCGAAACTACTTCAGCTCCTTCATGGTGTAACTGCCGTCCTGATTCCACTTGATTTCAGCATTGGTGAAGTAGGTCTTCAGGGTCGGCTTGAGCAGCTTCACCATGTCGTGGGCCTCACCCCCCCGACTGGCGGCACCGCAGAAAAAGACGATGGGCTTGTCCGTGGGCAGCTTGTTGATCTGCTTTTCCAGGCTGTTGATGGGAATGTTCACGGCGCCCTTGAACGTGCCGGTTGCGAACTCCTTCGCGTCGCGGACGTCGACGAGGTGGATGCTGCCCGGTGCCTCCTTGAGGATGCGCTCCAGGGAGGCGACGGTGATGCTCCCGCTTTCCTTGCCCTGTTCGATCGCCGGCGGCTTCGCCATGCCTCCGGGTTCATCGCCGGCGGGCCCCGGGCCATACGCCTTTTCCCAGGCCGGGTAGCCTTCCGGCACCACCTGGACGTTGGTGTAGCCCAGCTTCACGGCTTTCTCGGCCGACTTGGAGCTCAACGGGCAGGCCAAGCCGCCGCAGTAGAAATAGAGCGGGGTAGCCTTGTCGGCGGGCAACCTGGCGGCGTCGAAGCTGCTATCCGGGATGCTGGCCGCGCCTGGAATATGGCCCTTGTCATACATGCGCGCCTTGGGCCGGGAGTCGACGATGAGCATGGGCGCCTTCTCGTCCATCTGCTTCTTGAGGAAGGCCACGCTCACCGCGCCCACGTTGCCCTTCTTCAGCCAGTCCGGATAACCCTCGGCATAGACCTTGACGTTGGTGTAGCCCAGTTTCTCGGCCTTGAACGCCGACTTGTGGCTGAGGGGGCAGTCGACGCCACCGCAGTAGAACACCAGCAGGCTGGCCTTGTCCGCCGGCAGCCTGTCGGTCATTTTCTCGAACTGGGTGTCCGGGATGCTCACCGCCGTGGGAATGTGGCCCGGGTCGTACATGCGTGCCGTGGGCCGGGAGTCGATGATGAGCACGCCGTCGGGCTTGGGCAGCACGGCGTGCTTGCGGACGAAGGCTTCATCCACCAGGTGGGGGTACCAGCCTTCCTTGGTCTGGGCCGCGGTGCTTTCCGCAGCCTGGACGGGCAGGGTGACGGGCAGGCCCGCCAGGGTCGCCAGCAGGGCGAGAGTTAGGGCGATGCGCGATTTCATGGCGTTCTCCTCGTGCTTGTCTATGGGAACTCAGCTGCAACTTGCGGGCTTCTCGCCGTCCTTGGCGCCATACTCGATGAAGGCCTTCAGGTCGTCCATCAGTTCCTTGTCGGACAGGTCGGCGAATTTCTCGGCGGCCTTGTTGGAAGTCTTGATGCTGTCGCGGTAGGCCTTGCTCAGGTAATGCTTCAGTGAATCCTTGCCCTTGGCGTGCTTGTCGGCCTTGAGGTAGGCCGCCCATTCCGCCTTGGTGTACTTGCTGGGGGCGATGGAGCCGCCCTGCTGCGTGTGGCAGGCAGTGCAGACCATGCGGTAGTAGATGCGTCCGCGCTTCCAGTCGCCATCCCCCGCCTGGGCGGCAAAGGGCAGGACGGCCAGTGCAAGAAGCAGGCCGGGCAGGATGAGGCTTCGGGATGTCATGGTGGGTCTCCTCGAATGGCTTTGGTTTCGGAGCTTGAGGTTTCGGGATTTATCCCCACCCCAGCCCTCCCCGTCAACGGGGAGGGCGTGTGCGCCTCCCCCGCCGGCGAGGGAGGTTGGGAGGGGGAGATGGATTAACTGCACAGTACTAATCAACTTTCTCCCAGCCGGTGATCATGGCTTTCAGGTGGGCGGTGACGGTGTGGCCGGTGGTGATGAGATAGAGGTGCGCGATGAGGAAGGTCAGCATCAGGAAGGCCCCGGCGGTGTGGGCCAGGGCCACCCATTCCAGCTTCAAGGCGCCCAGGCCCCAATCCGGCCAGGCCGCGTAGTAGAGATAGAGCAGGCCTGTGATCCAGATCAGCGGGTTGATGAACAGCTTCACCCCCAGGTAGGCCAGGCGCTGCAAGGGATTGTGCTTCTTCAGCACGGTGACCCGCACCGGGTGGGGGGCGTTGGTGAAGATGCCGCTGAGGTAGTACTTGATCATGGCGTCCACCCTGTCCAGGGTGGGGATGTACTGCCGCCACTCGCCTGTCGTGAAGTGCCAGAAGATGGCGAACACCCACAGGATGATCAGCGCCCAGGCGGCATAGACGTGGTACTGGCTGGCGGCCTTGAAGCCGAACAGGACATACGTGCCGTGCACCTCGAAGCCGGTGACCAGCATGAAGAGGATGAGGGCCGCTTGGGACCAGTGCCAGAAGCGCTCGAAGCGCTTGAAGATGTAGATTCTTTCGCTCATGGCTCGATTCCCTCGAAAAGGGCGGCGCTGCTTTGGACTTCCCCCCCTTTCGTAAAGGGGGGCAGGGGGGATTTCGCGGCGGTTAGCATGCCCATGGGCCTGAAAATCCCCCTCGATCCCCCTTTGACAAAGGGGGAAGAAATACGCGGCACATCCATCATTTCTTGTCCCCCTTGCCGCGCATGGCGAAGCGCACGGCGCCATGGCCCAGCACGCCCAGCAGCGTCAGGCCGGCCAGGCCGAAGCCGGCGGCGTCCAGCAAGGCATTTCGGTCGCGGCCCGGCAGATAGACGCCCTGGATGGCGGCCAGCCGCCCGCCGTCCCGATGGCAATCCTTGCAGTCCAGGGCCTTCTCCTTGGGCGCCACCATGTGGGTGATGGGCCAGGACATCTCGGTCTTCACGAAGTCGATCTGCCCGGAGAAGGGTTTGTTGACCGAGGCCATGCCGGCGGCGATGGCCTTGCCCCAGTCGAAGGTCTTCCAGAAGGCCGCGTCGTCCAGGCCGGCGGTGTGGGGCGTCACCAGGGATTGGGTAACCGGGTCGTAGGGCTGGGCGCCGCGGAACACCTTCACCGGCCAGATCATGGATTTGCCGTCGTCCGGCCCGCCCAGGAAGCGGTTGATGGGGGTGATGCCGGCCCCCTTGTCCACCGGGTCGCCCACCAGGGTGAACTTCACCTGGCCGTTGAACCAGGTGTACGCGGGGACCACGTTCTCGGCCAGGGTGAAATCGCCCTTGCGCGAGTCGTAGATGACGTGGCCCTTGGCGTCCTTTTTCGTCATGGGCTTGCCGTCGGGGCCCATCCTGCCGGCGGTGGACCAGTCCCAGGTCATCTTGGTGGCCAGGCCGCCCCGGGCGTAGGCCGGGATGTGGCAGGTCTGGCAGGCCACCTTGCGGGCATGGTCGTTGAGCTTGTCACTCGCCTTCGCGTGGGGCCGGTCGCCATGGCAGGACTGGCAAGTGGCGGGATTCTTGCCTTCCTCCTTGCCGCGCATCAACGCGCCGCCCTTGGCCTTGGCGGTGGGCGCGTAGCGGCTGCCGGCCACGTCATGGTTCTTGCCTATGTGGCAGGTGGCGCAGGTGAAATTGGCGCCGGTGGCGTCCATGTGCACGTCCAGGTGTTTCTCCGGCGCCTCCAGGGAGCTGTCCAGGTCGCCGTGCTTGACCGCGTCGCCGCCGCCTGCGTTGAAATGGCAGCCACCGCAGGTGTCCCGGCTGGTCTTGCCCACCTTCTGTGCCACCTTGGCCAGGTCGACCGCCTTGACGGTCTTGCCCGAGCCGGGCGGCCATTCCATGTCTCTGGTGGCCGGGTGGCCGGCCATGCCGGGGGGCTTCTTGTACTTGCCGGTGGTGTCGTGGCAGACCAGGCAATCCACGTTGGTTTCGGAGGTGAAGTCGAAATTGTTGTCCTTCCATCCGTAGCCCACGTGGCAGGACGTGCAGTAGGCGTAGTTGGCCGGCGCCGAGATGCAGAAGTTGTTGACGATGTGCTTCTTGCCCAGCACCTGCTTCTGCTCGGGACTGAGAAATTCCCAGGTCCAGTGCTTGGTCTTGTGGATCTGCTTCGCCGCCTCGGTGTGGCAGGCCAGGCAGGCCTTGGTGACCTCGGGGCCGCTGCCGAAGGGCTGCTGCAATTCCTTGAACTTGGCATGGTCGGCGGTGCTGGCGAAGTTGCCGGAGGAGAAAGACAGGCCGACGAGCAGCGCCGGCAGGGCAAGCCATCGGGAGGGGCGGCGAAGCATGACAATCACCTGGAGGGTTGCGAGTGGCCGCAGCCCGCAGGCCGCGCACTGCTATCCAGCATAGATGGGTTGTTGCGATGCGCAATTTGCCGAGTTGATTGCTAGGTCTTTGAACCTTAAGTAATTTCCCGCAGAAAGCCGCGCACCAGTTCCAGGCGCTTTTCCAGGGTGGGGGCGGCCTTCTCGATCTTCAGGCGGTCCTGGCCCGCCAACTTGTATTCCCGCTTGGTCTGAATGAGCTTGATGAGTTTCATGGGGTCCACAGGCGGGTTGGGCACGAACTGGATGCTGGCGGCGTCCGGCCCCACGTCCAGACGCGCAATGCCGAAACGCTTGGTTTCCAGGCGCAACCGATGCACCGCCAGCAGGACCTCGCCGGCCTCCGGCAGCAGGCCGAAGCGGTCGATGAGTTCTTCCTTCAGGTCGTCCAGTTCCTCGGCCGACTCGCAGTTGGCCAGACGCTTGTAGAGCACCAGGCGCTCGTGGATGTCGCCGCAGTAGCTGTCAGGCAGCAGGGCGGGCAGGTTGAGGTTGATCTCGGCGGTGACGGCCAGGGGCGCATTCATGTCCGGTTCACGCCCGGCCTTAAGTGATTTCACAGCGCTATTCAGCATGTCGTTGAATAGATTGAACCCGACTTCCTGCATTTCCCCGCTCTGGTTCTCCCCCAGCACCTCGCCGGCGCCGCGGATCTCCAGGTCGTGCATGGAGAGGTAGAAGCCGGAGCCCAGGTCTTCCATGTTCTGGATGGCTTCCAGGCGTTTCTTCGCGGCGGGCGTCACGCCGGCGCCGTTGGGCGGGGTGAGCAGGTAGGCATAGGCCTGGTGGTGGGAGCGGCCGACCCGGCCGCGCAACTGGTGCAGCTGGGCCAGGCCGAACTTGTCGGCCCGGTTCATGAGGATGGTGTTGGCGCTGGGCACGTCGATGCCCGTCTCGATGATGGTGGTGCACAACAGCACGTTGAAGCGCTGGTGTGTGAAGTCGCGCATCACGTGCTCCAGTTCCCGCTCCGGCATCTGGCCGTGGGCGATCTCGATGCGCGCCTCCGGCAGCAGCTTGGCCAGCTTCTCATGCATGGTGCGGATGGTTTCCACCTCGTTGTGCAGGAAGTAGATCTGGCCGCCGCGCTTTAGCTCGCGCAGGCAGGCTTCGCGGATCAGGCCGTCGGAGAGGGGCTGCACGAAGGTCTTGATGGCCAGGCGCTTCTGCGGCGCGGTGGCGATGACCGAGAAGTCGCGGATGCCCTCCAGGGACATGGCCAGGGTGCGGGGGATGGGCGTCGCGGTCAGCGTCAGCACGTCCACTTCGGCGCGCAGTTCCTTCATGCGTTCCTTCTGACGCACGCCGAAGCGGTGTTCCTCGTCGATGATGGTCAGACCCAGGTTCTTGAACTTGATGTCCTTGGACAGGAGCTTATGCGTGCCGATGACGATGTCGATGCGGCCTTCCTTCAAACCTTCCAGGGCGGCGGCCACCTCCTTGGGGGAGCGGAAGCGGGACAACTCGGCCAACTTGACGGGGAAGTCGGCGAAGCGGTCGGAGAAGGTCTGGTAGTGCTGCTCGGCCAGCAGGGTGGTGGGGCACAGCACCGCCACCTGCTTGCCCCCCGAGACCGCCACGAAGGCGGCGCGCAGGGCCACCTCGGTCTTGCCGAAGCCCACGTCGCCGCACACCAGCCGGTCCATGGGCTTGCCCGAGGTCATGTCGGCCACCACGGCTTCGATGGCGCCCAACTGGTCCGGCGTCTCCTCGAAGCCGAAGCCCTCGGCGAAGGCGTCCAGGTCGTGTTCGCTCAGCGGGAAGGCATGGCCCTGGCGGGCGGCGCGCAGGGCGTAGAGGTTGAGCAGTTCGGCCGCCGTATCCCGGGCCTTCTCCATGGCGCGGCGCCTGGCCTTCTCCCACTGGCCGCTGCCCAGCCTGTGCAGGGGCGCGGCATCCGGATCGCCGCCCAGGTAGCGGGAGATGAGCTGCAGCAGGGAGACCGGCACGTAGAGCTTGTCGCCGCCGGCAAATTCCAGGGTGAGGAATTCCTCCTCGCCGTTACCCATGTCCATGCCGGACAGCCCCAGATAGCGGCCGATACCGTGCTGGGCGTGGACCACCGGGTCGCCGACCTTGAGTTCCGAGAGATCCTTGAGCAGCCCCTCGGCGGTGGTGGCGCGCTTGGCTTCCCGCGCCCGGCGCGTCACCGTGCTGCGGGCATAGAGCTCGGCCTCGGTGATGACTGCAAGGTTCGCGTCGAGATCGATGTAACCGGCGGCGAGGGGACCGGTGGTGAGGAAGAAACCCTTCAACTCCCCCCTTTGAAAAAGGGGGGTGGGGGGGGATTCGTCATTGGGCTGGGTGTGCCCGTTGGTATCCGAATCCCCCCTGCCCCCCTTTTTCAAAGGGGGGAGCACATCGTCGCTAGAGGGTGTTTGTGGCCAGCCTTCGAGCAAACTCGGCCTCAACCCATATTCCCCCAACGCGTTCACCAGGGTTTCCCGCCGGCCCAGGCTTTCCGCCACCACCAGGGTGGCGCCGGTGAACGTATCCAGATGGACTTGCAGGCGGTGGTAGGGGTTGTCGGCCTTGCGTTCGACCTCTACGGCAGGGGCGGCGTGATACGCAAGACACTCCCCCTCCCAGCCTCCCCCGCTTGCGGGGGAGGGGCCGATTCCCTCCCCGCCAGCGGGGAGAGATGGGGTGGGGAGCTTGAACTCCACCCGCGCGTAGGGCCGTAAAGCACCAAAGAACCGGTCCGGCATCAGAAACAGATCCTCCGGTGCCAGCAGCGGCCGGTTCTTGTCGCCCTGCATGAGCCGGTGGCGGCTCTGGGTGTCGCGCCAGAAGTTCTCCACCGCCGCCTGGATGTCGCCGTGCAGCACCAGGGCCGTGTCCTCGGCCAGGTAGTCGAACAGGGTGGCGGTCTCGTCGAAGAACAGGGGCAGGTAGTACTCCACGCCGCCGGGGGCGAAGCGGTTGGAGACGTCCTTGTAGACCTGGCTCTTGGACGGGTCGCCCTCGAAGCGCTCGCGGAAACTCTGGCGAAAATGGGTGACGCCGGCCTCATCCAGGGGCACTTCCCGCGCCGGCAGCAGGCGGATTTCCGCCACCTTGTAGAGGGTGCGCTGGCTGTCCGGGTCGAAGGTGCGGATGGATTCGATTTCGTCGTCGAACAGGTCGATGCGGAAGGGCAGGGTGGTGCCCATGGGAAAGATGTCGATGATGCCGCCGCGCACCGCGAACTCGCCGGGCGACAGCACCTGGTTCACTGCGTGGTAGCCCGCCTGGGCCAGGCGGCTGCGCAGCTTGTCCGCGTCAAGCCGGTCCTTCTCCTTGAGCAGGAAGGCATGGGCGTTGAGATAAGCCGGCGGGCATAGATGCTGGGCCGCCGTGGCGGCGGGAGACACCAGCACATCCACCTTGCCCTGGGAGGCCAGCCACAGGGCGGAAAGCCGCTCGGATACCAGGTCCGGATGGGGCGAGAGGGGGTCGTAGGGCAGGGTCTCCCAGTCCGGGAACAGGCGCACGGACAGGGACGGGTCGAACCAGGCGATCTCGTCGGCCAGGCGCGCCGCGTCCTGGGCGGTCTGGGTGAGGATCAGCAGGCGGGAGGACTTGGCGTATTCCGAGAGAACCAGGCTGTCCGCCGAACCCGGCGGCAGGGACAGCCGCTGGCGCTGGCCGGGCGGCGGAAAAACGGGGAGGGCGGTCATGACGGGGCGATTCGGGGAAGGCCGGCATTATCCCAAATCGCGGGAAGGGAAGTTGTATTCCCCCCTTTGTTACTCATATTCCCGGAGGTAAGGCCATCCCTGAACTGCACTCCCCACCCCAGCCCTCCCCGCATGCGGGGAGGGCGAAAAAAATCCTCCCCCGCGGGCGGGGGAGGTCAGGAGGGGGGCGCCGCGGCCCTGCTTTCGCAAAGAACCTATGGAGAAAGGCCGGATCAGCCCGACCGCGCCCTTATCGCCTGCCGGTGCCTGCGGAACACGAACTGCACCAGGGCGTCGTTGAGTTCTTCCGACAGGCCGGTGAAGCGCACCCGCGCCAGGTTTTCCCCCGGCGCCAGGGCTTCGGCGATCAGGTTCAGGTTCAGCGGCAGCGCTTCGGACGGACGGATTTCCAGGATGACCGACACCCCCTCGGCGGGCGGATCCCGGTCTTGCCATTCGGCGCCCTCGGCACTCAGGTTCACCGGCCGCGGTGCCACCGCGGCGGCGGGCTCCAGGGCCCGCGCCAGCAAGTGCAGGGCCAGGTCCAGCTTGGCTTCCAGGCGGTCGAGGCGGCGGTTCTCGGCGCCCGCCGCCTCGATCTCGTGGCCGCTTTCCATCTGGTTGATGGCCGCCAGCAGCAGCGCGGCCTCGCGCATCATGGCCTGGCGGGTCGCCTCGTCCAGCGCGGCTTTCCGCCAGATCAGGGGCATGCGGCATTCGCACAGCAGACCTTCACTCATCCTGTTCTCCCGGAAATAAAGCCTGCCCGAACCGGGCCAGCCGGGCCGTGCCGTAGCAGGCCTCATGCTCCGCTGCCCGGCTGACCGGCACGCCCAGCATACCGGCCCGGATTCGAGTGTAGGCCGGATTGGCGGCACCGCCACCGGCGCTCACCACCCGTGACAGCGGCGTAGCCCCCAGTTCGGCCAGGCGACGGTAACCCAGCGCCTCGATGCGGGCCAGTCCTTCGAGCAGCCCATGCAGGAATTCGGCCCGTTCCGGCGGGCGCGGTTCCAGGCGGGGCTGCAGCGAAGGATCGTTGATGGGAAAACGCTCGCCGGGGCGGGGCAGGGGGTAATAATCCAGGCCGGTGGCACGTTCGGGATCGATGCGGGCCGAAAGCGCCGGCAACTCATCGTCGGAAAAATGCTGGCGCAACACGCCGCCGCCGGCGTTGGAGGCGCCCCCGGCCAGCCACAGGTCGCCGAACCAATGGGAATAGATGCCGTAGCGGCCGTCATCCACCCGGGTTTCCGACAGCAGCTTCAACACCAGGGTGGTGCCCAAGGAGGTGACCGCCTCGCCCGGCCGGTCGACACCAGCGGCCAGGAAGGCGGCAATGCTGTCGGTGGTGCCGGCGCGCACCAGGCAGTCCGGGTTGAGGCCCAGTTCCCGCGCCCGTGGCCGCTCCACCAGGCCCAAGGCGGCGCCCGGCTTCACCAGCACCGGCAGATGGTCCGCATCCGCCAGGAATTCCACCCAGGCCGGCCACTGGCCGGCTTCCGGGTCCGCGCCCATCTTCAGGGCGTTGTGGGTGTCGCTCACCGGCCGGCCGGTGAGCAGGGCGGACAGCCAGTCCGCCTGGTTGAGATACAGCCGCGCCCGGGTCAGACCCAGATGCCTCTTCAGCCAAAGCACTTTGGCCAGGCCGGAACTGGCGGCGGCGGCCGGATGTTCCCCGCCCGCCGCCCGGCGGATGACGGCGGCTTCCTCCGTCGCCCGGGCGTCGTTGTACATCAGCGGCGGATAGGTGGGATTCAGCGCCTCGTCGCAGGCCAGCACGGTGGACGAGGTTCCGTCGACGGCCAGGGCCGCCAGGCGCTTGCGCAGACCTGCCGGAATGCGGGCGACGAGGGTCAGCATGGCCTCCCGCCAGGTGGCCGCCGCCTCGTGCTCCGGCAGGTCACCAAAGTCGATACGGTCCATGTCCTCGATCTGGCCTTCCGGCGCCATGACGCAGGCGCGGACGCCAGAGGTGCCGAAGTCTAGGCCCAGGAACATGGGAAGCCTGGGCTCAGGCGAAGCCCAGAAATACGGCCAAGGCGCGGTTCACCGCAAGCAATGCCTCCGCATCGAGCCGCCCGAAGGTGGCGCCAACCTTGTCTCTCGGCACGCTTTGCGCCTTGTCCACCATCACCTGGTAAGGCACCTGCAAGCCGTTTTCCGGGGTTGGGTCGATTTGTATGCGGAACAGCGGAGTGGCTCGCAACTCACTGGTCACCGGAAGAAGGGTGATGGAGGGGTGTTCGGCAAACAGATCGGACTGGATCACCAGTGCCGGCAGGGGTTTTTCATATGCGCCCTGCAAGGCCACGGTGACCAGATCGCCGCGCCTCACTTCCAGCCCTCGTTATCTGCCGCGGCCTCCAGCCAATCCAGGGTTTCCGTTTCCAGGCTGTCGCCGCGCAGCAGCAGGCATTGGCGGTAGCATTCCTCCGCGAACCCCATGCGTCGGGTATCGGGCACCCAAATCTGGATCGGACGCATTCCGGCGTCGCGAAGTGCCTGGCGGTGTTTATGGACTCTCTCGGAGGTATTGGCGCTCATATCGGCCCCTGATTTGTTACATGAAACAGCTTAGCCATAGACGTTTCATGTAACAAGGCAATGCTATTGGAGAGTTGCCGAATACGTTGACAGCGCCAAGTCAATGATTCCGCTGGTCGCAAAGGAACCGCGCGAGGTATGAATGAAAGTCCGACAGCCTGCTAGAGCGTGTTCTGTCTGGCATACCCGACAGCCTGCACCGCGATGGCGATCAATTCAGGCGCATCAGCCGCAAGCGCATTGATGAAACGGGTCCGTCCGCCATCGTTCGGGTCATATTCATGGGCACCGAGATTGCGTAGCACACGCATGGCGCGCCACCTTTCAGCGTCGGCCAGGATGCCGATCTTTTCCATCCGCGCGAAAACCCGATTCATGTCGGAAGCCTCGTCCCCCGACAGCACGGCGATTTCCCGGAAAACCCCGCTGAGCAGATCCTGCAGTTTGCCGAAGCGCTCTACCAGAGCCGATACCGATTCAAGCGACACCGGATCGAGCGCATCGAGGCTGTCGAGGGGATAGGGCAGGCGGCCGAGGCTGAAACCCAGATGGCCCGAAAGGCGTTCGAGGACCAACAACTTTTCCGCCAGCAAAGACCGGCGTTCAGCCAATACGCGCTCGTCCAGGGTCATTGCAGGCGCTCACCCGTGAGCCGGGCGATGCGGTGGATGGGGCGGTCGCGATCCTCGGCATCCTTGACCAGGAGATCGACCGGCAGGTGCAAGGCATCTTCAAGAGCGGCCAGCGCCACCGCGCGTTGGCGGTAGTCGACGATGAGCGGAGTTTCGACGAATAGGTCCACATCGCCGCCCTGCGCGGCATCGTCGGTGCGAGAGCCATAAAGATAAACCGTGGCCTCGACCCCGAAATACCTGCGCAGAGTCGCTTGCAGCCTGGAGAGGTGTTCCTGCGTCAGTCTCATGGGCGCATGCTAGCCAGCAGGCCAAGGTGTTACAAGTCGTTTGCGAATTGCTTATCGGAGCCGATCCAGCGGACTCACCACGCCGCGCCCGCCCTTGTTCAGCACATGGGTGTAAATCATGGTGGTGGATACATCAGAGTGGCCCAGCAGTTCCTGTACCGTGCGAATGTCATAGCCACTCTCCAGCAGGTGGGTGGCGAAGGAGTGACGCAGGGTGTGGGTGGTGGCCGGTTTGCCGATGCCGGCCATGGATACGGCCCTCTTGAGCGCGCGCTGCAGGGATTGCTCGTGGGTATGATGGCGTCGCCGAATTCCCGTCGTTGGATCTGACGACAACGACGCCGAGGGGAATAACCAGAACCAAGGCCAGGATTTACCCGCGCTGGGGTATTTCCGCTCAAGGGCATCCGGCATGAACACGCCAGGCAACCCTGCCGCCCGGTCACCCTCGTACAGAGCCCGAACCCGTTCGAGATGATTGGATAACGGCGTGGCGAGGGACATGGGAAGCATGGTCACCCGATCTTTACCGCCTTTCCCTTCCCGCACTGTGACCTCCCGGCGGTCGAAATCCACGTCCTTAACGCGCATCCGGACACCTTCCATCAGGCGCATCCCCGTCCCGTAGAGCAGCCTGGCCATGAGACCGTGGGTGCCCTCCATCAAGGCAAGGATCCGCTCCACTTCCAGCCTGGATAAGACCACTGGAACTCGCACTCGCTGCTTCGCGCGGGTAATACCATCAAGCCATGGCAGGTCCACGGCAAGAACTTCCTTGTAGAGAAACAGGATGGCCGCCAAAGCCTGTTTCTGGGTGGAGGCGGACACGTTGCGCTCCACCGCGAGGGAAGAAAGAAAGGCCTCGACCTCGGGGGCGCCCATTTCAGACGGATGGCGTTTTTGATTGAAGAGGATGAAACGCTTGATCCAATGGGAGTAGGATTGCTCAGTCCTGCGGCTGTAGTGCTTGGTCCGGATTCGATCTCGGACCGCATCCAACAAGCGGGGTTTGGGAGGAATGCCATGTTGATCGTCACCTTGCGCCGTCATAACGCTCCCCTATTTATAAAAATCAAGGGGATACACTGCCATCGAATACGATACACGGCAAGCTCTCCTGTGATACATGGCGTTTAAGCCGTTCAATTTACGTTGGGCGTCTTAATCATCTACCGAGCAATTAACTAGGGAGAAAGAAATGGCAGAGAAGCACCCCTACATGTCTGGAACGGCTGGCTTGGTTCAGGCTGTTGCGCACTTGAGACGCTCCTTCCCGGCCCAGGTAAGCGCCGAGACGCTTAAGAAGCTTGGTATCGCTCCGAACAACGAAACGTACGTCCTCAATATTCTCCGATTCATCGGCGTACTCGACGCGGAAAGCAAAAAGAACGCAAGAGCCGTCGGCGTCTTCAATAAACATGACGACGCCGAATTCCAAGCGGGCTTCGCAGAGTTGGTGCAATCGGCATACGGCGACTTGTTTGGCCTGCATGGTGACTCGGCTTGGTCTCTTCCAGCGGATAAGCTGATTTCCTACTTTCGAAACTCCGACCATACAAGCGCGATTGTTGGCCAGCGGCAAGCGTCGACGTTTCAGGCACTAGCCACACTCAGTGGCAAGAAAGACGGAACCCCACGAGCGGCCGCACCGAAAGCCAAGCGTGCTGAATCGCCGGCACCTAAAGCCGCGAAGGCAAAGGCCAGTGCAAAGACAGCGCCGGCCGCGGAAATTCTTGCCTCTCCCAAAGCGCCGCCCGCCAACCCTGCTACGGGTACCGGCAACACTTCAGGAATGGCGCTCACGGTACGAGTTGAGATCAACCTCCCCGCAGGTGGCGACCAGGAAACCTATGACCGTATATTCAAGAGCATCCGTGAGAATCTACTGAATGGCAACGCCTCTTGACCACTTTGAAACTGTCGTAAGGCGAGCGAAAGCATTTGACGCACGTGATGGCCAAGACAGTCTTGCCTTACATCCATTTGATCGCCGAAACATTCATCCCCGCTTGCCCCCGAAGGTTCGCAAGTTGTTTGATGATGGTCACTACCCTGAAGCAACATTTGAGGCGTTCAAATTCATTGACAAAGTCGTACAGAAGCACTCCAAGATTTCCGAGTCTGGCATGAAGCTCATGATGCAAGTGTTCGACGAAGCAAGACCGGTGCTCCAGCTTACAGCGCTGTCGAGTGCGAGTGAGATCGATGAACAAAAGGGGTACCGCTTTCTGTTTTCTGGCGCGGTGATGGCAATCCGCAATCCTCGCGGCCACGAGGTCAATGTCAGCGACGACCCCGACACCTGTCTAGACCACCTGGCATTCGCCTCACTTCTGCTGCGTCGCTTGGAACAGAGTGGATTTGTATAAGACGCCCAACCCATCCATCAACACGGACGCTGCGCGATGAAGCCGCGCAGCGCCGGTTATGTCAGACGTTATGCGTCAAACATAGGTCGCAGCAATGGTTGATTACGATCTTGGGAAAAGAATCCTTGCGTTACGTGAACGTGTGGTCGCGGACTTTAACGCTGGCGACTGGGAAGAAGTCGGCTTGCTCACGGGCTATTCCGACCTAATTTCCAAGCACCCGCGTTTATTGCGCAGCCTCTCTTGGGGCGACGAGGACTACGCAGGAAATGCTCTCACAATCATCAAGCGCATTGCTGAGCTAGACGAGAACGCCTTTGCAATATTCGAGAAACACGTTGCTGAGAAATACCCAGAAGAAAGCCAATTCATTTCCGCCAAGCCATCTGAACGTAAAATTACTTTTGCCCCGAGTGTTTTTCAGGTTCCCGAGAACACGGCCATCGAAAGCGACTTGGTCGCAGTCATGATGCCATTCAACGCAGCATTCAACACAGTGCATGAAGGCATTCGCCGCGCTTGCAGCGCGGCTGGGTATCGATGCCTGCGTGTAGACGACATATGGGAAGAAAGCACTGTCATTCAAGACATTTTCAACCTGATCTTCAGGGCTCATGTGGTAGTAGTCGACTTCACCGGAAAAAACCCAAACGTGATGTACGAAACTGGTATTGCCCATACTCTCGGCAAGCATGTGGTTCCCATTTCCCAGTCACTCGACGATGTGCCGTTTGATATGGCACACCATCGCATCCTGAAGTACTTGCCGAATGGCGAAGGTATTGAAGTCATGGTCGATAAGCTGTCCGAAAAACTCCGTCAGGTGAGCATATGACGCATAACCTGTCAGTCGAGAGGGACGCCGCAAAAGCGCGGCGCCCCTCACTTTTACGTTATGCCTATGGAGGTTATATGAAGCTGTTCGTATTGCTATTGTCAGGATTTCTCGCATTACCAAGCGTGTGTTTCGCGGAGTTGGCGGATGAAAACCTTCTGCAGAACTTGCCGAATGGATACAAAGTTGACTTCCAAGCCAAGCAGGGAAATATGGTCATAACTGAAATGGTTCCCCAATCTGAGACGGTAAAGAACTGGACCGAGATGGTTACAACTCAGATTTTCTTAGGGCTGAAGAACGCCACACCCGAACAATTCCAGGCGTTTATGGCAAAGAGTTGGCTGGCCGCGTGCAAGGATGGTGGCGTTGCGCCAATCACTAAAGGCGAAGAAAACGGTTACCCGTTTTCAATTTGGCTCCAAACCTGCCCCCTGAATCAATCTACGGGTAAGCCGGAGAAAACTTGGTTTAAGGCCATCAAGGGTAACGATAGTTTTTACGTTGTGCAGAAAGCCTTTCGGTTCGATCCGTCCAATGAGCAAGTTGTTCAATGGATGAAATACTTCCGATCGGTCATCGTATGTGACTCCCGGCTTCCTGATCGGCCATGTCCGAAACTCGAAAAGGTTGCGCAATAGGCATAACCCTGCGGTGCAGGGGACGCTGCGCGATAAAGCCGCGCAGCGCCCCTGACCTTGAACGTTAG
>Ga0233425_10001635_pt1 | contig 48862 bp, 40 predicted proteins | sample Watercolumn_Towu_2_FD_181712 | JGI IMG/M metagenome (GOLD analysis project Ga0233425, IMG submission 181712) | Freshwater microbial communities from Lake Towuti, South Sulawesi, Indonesia - Watercolumn_Towuti2014_140_MG | ecosystem: Environmental > Aquatic > Freshwater > Lake | place...
CCCGCCCGGTACAGCGCCCGCTTGCGAAGCTCCATCTCCCGGTCGGTCAGCGACTCGACCGCCGCCTGGTAGTTTTGCATGGCGAGTTGGAACTGCTTGATCTTCTGGAAGCACTCGCCGAGCTCGAGCGAGACCGCGCCACGTCGACGGGCGTCCTTCATGGATTCCTGGAAGTTGCGGATCGCCTCGGTGTAGTTGCCCGCGGTCTTGAGTCGTGCCGCGAGCTCGTACTTCCAGGTGAGGTTCTCCGGATAGCGCTCACACCGCGCGGCGAAGACCTCGATCTCCTGTTTGATCTGGGCCTTTCGCAGGCGGTCGAGCGTCGACCGGTTGTCGGCGGTGTCGTCGGCGGCGAGCCGCTTCTCGGCGATCAGCACCTTGTGCTTGGCCCAGCGGATCTGCCGATCCTCGAGGTGCTCACGGACCTTGAGGTCGTTGCCAGACGCATCGAGCGCCGTGAGCAGCACCTTCTCGGCCGCGTCCAGGTCGCCATCACGGTCGAGCACGTCGGCGAGTTCGAGATAGGATTCGATGTCGGTCGGGTTGCGCGCGATCGCCTGGCGGAGTTCGCCCACGCGTCCACCCGCCTGGGGCTGCTGCTCGGCCTTTCCGCCGGCTGCCTTTGGCGCGGTCCCGCGGCCGACCATGCCCTGGCCGGCGACGATCGTCTTCTCGACGGAGAGCCTGGCGATTTCCCGTTCCGACTCCTCGGTGAGGCTCTTGGTTCGTGCGATTCGACGCCAGCATTCGATCGCCTGGTCGAACTGCCCTTGGTTGGCGGCGAACCTCGCGCACTGCTTGTTCACCTCGGGATCCATCGGCGCCGCGTCGAGGGCGGCCCGCAGGTAGAACGCCTGGGTGTCGGGAAACATCAGGTTGCCGCACGCCTCCGCCATCGCCAGCAGGCATCCATGGTCCGTGGGATTGCTCTTGATGATCTCCACGCCCTGCTTGACGACGTCGCGCCACTGCGCCGACGAAGCCAGTTTCTTGAGCATCACGCGGGATCCCGCGGAAAACAACGAGGCCAGGCTGCCCGCCTTCTTGCCGGCAAACTTCCGCTTGAGCGCGCCCAGGAACGCCTGCAGAAAGACCGCGTTTCCCGGGTCGCCGATGACGCAGGCGGCGAACATGTCGACGGCGTAGTCCGGATTGCTCTGATTGCTCTGCAGGGCCTGGGTGCCGGTCAGGAAGCACCGCATGAGCCGCGAGCGTTCGGCCGGGGAGAGTGCCGCCGTCGATGGCACCGACGCGGCATCGACCGGGGCGGGACTCGCCGCGGTGGACTCATTGGCCATGGTCGGTGACGATTGGGGGTGCGAGAGGCTCGGTCGTGGGCGCCTCGCAGCGGAGTCGTTCCCGCGGCGCCGTGGCCTCATCGAGTGTAGTGCCGTCGGCCGGCCCCATAAACACCAGCCGCTTCCGCCGCCGAATCTTTCGCCACCATGCACTCCCCCGCTGCTGCAACTCCCGCCCGCGTGACGTTCGTGGGCGCGGGCCCGGGTGCGACGGACCTGCTCACGCTTCGTGCGGTGGAGCGGCTCCGCGCCGCCGACGTGATTGTCCACGACGCCCTGGTGCCGACGCGGCTCTTGGACACGATCAATCGTCGGGCGGAACGCATTCCCGTGGCCCGCGAACTCGATGCGCGGCCCGACCCCGGATTCGCCACGGGCCGGCTGCTGGCTCGGCTCGCGCTCGAGGGGCGGATGGTCGTGCGGCTCAAAGGGGGCGACCCGGCGGTGTTCGCGCGGCTCGCCGAGGAACTCGAGCCGGTGCGCGAGGCAGGGATTCCGATCGAGGTGGTCCCCGGCGTCACGGCGGCGGTCGCCGCAGCGGCCGCTGCGGGCGTGCCGCTCACCAGTCGCGGCGCGGCCTCGAGCGTCACGATCGTCACGGGCCGTGATGCCGACGAGAAGTCGGCCGCGGTCGATTTCGCCGCACTCGCCGGACTCGCAGGCACGCTCGTGGTGTACATGGGCGTGGAGCAGGTGGCTCGTTGGTCGCGCCACCTGCTCGACGCGGGCCGCCCGGCCGACACACCCGTGACCATCGTGAGCCACTGCGCATGGCCGGACCAGCGGATCGCCACGAGCACGCTGGCGATGTGCGCCTCCGACTTCAAACGTCACGGCTGGCAGTCACCGGCCGTTGTCATCGTCGGTGTCGCGGCCCCGCGATCCGCCGGCCCGCTCGATGGCCGGCTCGTCGTCGTCACGCGGCCCGCGGGCCACGAGGAAGAGCTGGTGTCGGCGGTGAGGACCTTGGGAGGCGAATGCCTCCACGTTCCGCTGATCGAGATCGTGGACCCGCCGTCATGGCGACCGTTGGACGAGGCGATCGCGCAGGCCGCCACCTACGACTGGATCGTGTTCACAAGCGCGAACGGGGTGGATGCGTTCCTCCAGCGACTGTCCGTCGCAGGTCGTGATGGTCGGGCGCTGGGAACCGCTCGGCTGGCCGCGATCGGCCCCGCGACAGCGCGTCGGCTCGGTGAGGCTGGCTATCGCTGTGACCTCACACCCGATGCGTTCAACTCCGAGGGCCTCGCGACGGCGCTTGCCGCTGCCGCGAGGCACGGACGATTCCTCGTCGTCCGCGCCGCCCGCGGCCGCGACGTGCTGGGGCCGGCGCTCGAGGCTGCGGGCCATGATGTCACGGAGGTCGTCGCGTACGAGAGCCGGCCGGTCGCCTCGCTGGATGCCGTATCGGCCGATGCACTGGCGGCCGCCCGCGACGGCTGGCTCACGCTCACGAGCCCATCGATCGCCGATGCCGCCGTGCGACTCTTTGGCGACCGCCTGCGCGAATGGCGGATCGCGACCATCAGTCCGGTGACCACCGCCGCGCTCGAGCGTGCGGGCTTCCGCGCGACGGTCGAGGCCGTCCGGGCGACATCGTTGGGCGTCGCCGAGGCGATTCGTGCGTGGGAGGAGGCTGCGGCATCAGGGCTTCTCCCGTCGTCAGGGTCGGCCTGTTCCACGAAGCCCCCCCGGCCCTTCCGGGGCTGACGCTCCCGGCAGGCGCGTGCAGCCAGCGGTACCGGGGCGTCGATACAGGGCGTGGCGGTCGGCCGACCGACCACCGTCATCATTCCAGGGGCCTCGGGGAGAACGCATGACCGCGTCGAAATCGCCAGCCACGCTCGTGCTCTGTGCGATCGCACCCCGCCAGTCGGCGGGATCGCGGGGCGGTTCATGGCTTGACGCCGCCCGGGCACTTGCGGTGCCGGTGACGTGGGTGGCGGCGGTGGAATCGATGGCGAACTTCGACGGGGCGATGGCGGGCGTCGACGTCGCGATCGACGTGCCTCCGGCCGCATGCGCTTCCCGGACGAGGCTCCGGGACCTTCTCGGGAGGGCCCGCGCCGCCGCACCGTCGTGCGCGGCGGCCGTGCTTCGCGGACCGATGCCGCCGGAACACCGTGGTGTGCTGGTCGAGCACGGTATCGCGGTGGCCCTCGTCGATGCGTTCGACGAGGATGGCCGTGGCAGCCGGCGACCAGCGCCCCGGGGTTGGGCGTGTCGAAGCGCGGTGTGGGGGTTGTGGGAGGTGCGGGTCACACCGGCGCGGCGCAGAGGATTGCTCGGGTGGCTTGGCGTCGGCGGACTGTCGCAGCCGCAGCCGGGAAGCCTCCAGGTGCTGTGCACCGACGGGCTGCACTCGGGAAACAACGCGGCCACGTTCGTGGCGTCGCGGCTCGAGCGGTGGATCGCATGGGCGAGCCATCACCAGGCGCGAGGTTCGGCCATCGTCACCCATCTCTCCGCACTGCCGGCCATCATCTCGAGCGGCGGCCGAGCGGCGCTGTCAGGATCGGTCCTCCGCGCCGCGTGATGGATTTCCTTGGCGCGTCCCTCACGCCCGCGAGCGTGCCCCAACGGCCCAGCTCAGATAGGCGGTGAGCAAACCGGCAAGGATGAATCCGACATCGGCCGCCACGCTGACCCGCTGAAAGGGGAATGCGGCCGTGAGGTCGGCGACGAACAGGATCACGATGATTCCCGAGATTACGAGGCCGGCGAGAGACAGCACGTTCGTCACACTCGGGAGAAAACGGGGAGAGAGGTTTCACGACGCGACGCAATTCCATACCATACCGTCGCCAAAGCGGGGAGGCCGCCCGTGCTGATTTCCGCCTGACGGCAGCGGCTCCAGACGGGGGCCGCGGCTTCTCGTTTCCCTCGTCGTCCATCGGGTTGCCTGCCGTGACGCCGCCAGTCCCCCGAATCGCGGTCTATACCGGGTCCTTCGATCCCATCACGCTCGGCCACGTCGATGTCATCGGCCGCGCCGCCCGCATCTTCGACACAATCGTTGTCGGCGTGGGCATCAATCCCGACAAGCACCCGCTGTTCTCGCTCGAGGAGCGGGTGAATCTCGTGAAGTCCTCGGTGGCGGGGTTTCCGAACGTGCGGGTGGAACTGTTCAGCGGGCTGTCGGTGGCGTTCGTGCGGGAGCAGGGAGCCCACGTGCTTCTCCGCGGCGTCCGCTCGCTGACCGACATCGAGGCCGAGTTCACGATGACGCTCGCCAACCGCAAACTCGACCCGTCGGTCGAGACGGTGTTCCTCATGGCCGACGCGGCCTTCTCCCACATCTCGTCGTCGCTGCTCAAGCAGATCGCGCCCCTCGCCGACGACGAGGCGCTCCTGCGGTTCGTGCCGCGGCCCGTGGTGGCGGCGCTCCGGGCGAAACTCGCCGCCGGCTGACGCCGACGTCAGTTGGCCGGGCTCGCGCCCCCCTCGAAGTGCCGGCGCAGGTAGCGGGCCCGCTCGATGTTGCGGTCTTTCGTGTCGAGTTCCACGCCACGGAGCTTCTGGAGATGCGCCGGCTGCGTGCGCACCAGAAGCGAGTTGATGTCGGAGATCGACACGTCACCGATGAGCCCGAGGAGCACGCCCATCCGCACCCGCGAGAGCAGTTGCATCGTCTCCTCGGCGGTGATCGTCTGCGCGGTGCGCAGGATGCCGTACGCGCGGCTCACCTGATCGTGCACGTTCTGCTGCGTCTCGCGAACGAGGAACTCGCGGGCACGCCGCTCGTAGTCGATGAGCACGGGGACCACGTCCCCCACCTGCTCAACGAGCTCCTCCTCGGTCTTGCCCAGCGTGGTCTGGTTCGAGATCTGGTAGAAGTCGCCCATGGCCTGCGAGCCCTCGCCGTAGAGGCCGCGGACCGCCAGCGAGATCTTGTGCAGGCTGCGGAACACCTTGTCGATCTGCCGGGTGATCACCAGAGCCGGCAGGTGCAGCATCACGCTCACGCGGATGCCGGTGCCGACGTTCGTGGGGCAGGCGGTGAGGTAGCCCCAGCGCGGGTGGAACGCGAACGGCACGACCCGGCCGATCTGCTCGTCGACGACGCGAATCTGCTCCCACGCACCCCGGAGGTCGAGGCCGCTGTGCATGCACTGGATGCGGAGGTGATCCTCCTCGTTGATCATCAAGCTCACCTGCTCGAGCCCGTCGATCGCCACGCTCCGCGCCCCCTGGGCCTCGGCATGCTCCCGGCTGATCAACTGGCGCTCGACCAGGAACTGGCGATCGATCTCTTCCAGGCGGCCGACGTCGATGTATTCCAGCCGACTTCCCACCGGCACGGTCGCGATCCGCTCCCGCAGGAATCGCTCGACATCGACACGATCCTGCTCGGATGCCCGGCTCACGAACGGGTACTGCGGCACGTTCCGCGCGAGGCGGACGCGACTGCTCATCACGATGTCGGACTCGGGGCCCGTGCCCCGGAGCCACTCGCCGACGGTTTCGGCGAGGGTGTCAAGCTTCATGGGTCGTCCCGTCCGCATCCGGAGTGGTGGGGCCCCGCCGAGCGGGTCCGAGCCAGCGTTCCTCGATGGCGCGAATCGTATCACGATCCTCTCGGGCCCTTTCGTAATCCTCGCACGCGATCGCTTCCTGCATGCTGCGCCGAAGTCCGATGACCCGGGTCAACTCCTCAGTGCCCTCGGGGAGCGCCGCCTGCCCCTTGCCAGCCCCGCGCTCGGGCCGCCGGCCGGAATGCTCGGAAGCCCCGTGGATGTTCGCCACGAGGGGCTCGAGTTCCTTCTCGAAGTGCACGTAGTCGTGGGGGCATCCGAGTCGCCCCTGATTGCGGAACTCGAAGAACGTGATGCCGCACATCGGACAGGCCTTCTGGTCGAGGACCGCGAGCTCATCGGCCGTCTGGGCGACCGACAGCGGGCCGGAGATACCGCCCCCGGTCGCCTTCTCCTCCGCCGTACCAGCCGCCGCCTCCGACTGGTTGAGGTAGGCGCGGGCGTGGTCCTCACAGAGGTGCAGTTCGCGCACCTCACCCGTCTCCAGTTCGGTGATGTGGAACACGGCCTGCTTGTCGCACTGCTGACACTTCATGACTCGCTCCTGCACCAGTCAATAATAGCGGGTCGGACGGTCGCGGTCGCCCGCCTGTCGCGGCGTGGCGTGTTGTTGGCCCCCCGGGATCGCGGGTAGTCTCTGACGGTCGGTCTCCGCCTCACCTCGCGCCCTCGCCATGCCCCATCTTCCGGACCGGCCCCGTTTCGGCGAACTCGTGTCCGGGCTTGTGCCGCCGTCCGTCGGCCCGCGGCTCGTGCCGGTGTATCGGCGGCTGTTCGCCGACGCGCTCACGCCCCTGTCCGCGTTCGCGGCGATCGATGCGGGCGAGGCGGCGTGTCTGTTCGAGAGCGTGGTGGGCGGAGAGCGAGTCGGGCGTTACAGCTTCCTCGCCGCGGACCCCTTCCTGCGGCTCGAGGCCCGGCACACGGAGGTGCGGATCTTCGGTCCCGAAGGGGAGGAGACGATCACGTCGGACGATCCGCTCGGTGAGCTCGAACGGCGTATGGCGCCGTTTCGTCCGGTCAGGCTGCCCGAGTTGCCACCGTTCACGAGCGGCGCCGTGGGCTACGCCGCCTACGACTCGGTCCGCTACGCCGAGCAACTTCCGCATCCCCCGCGTGATGATCTGGCCCTGCCCGACCTGTCGTTCGGGTTCTACGACCGGATGGTCGTGTTCGACAATGTCACGAAGGCGATCGACGTCGTGGTGCTCGCCCGCGTCGAGGACGACTCGCCCGAGGGCGTGGACCGTGCCTACGCGGCGGCCTGCGACCGCGTGGACGAGACGATCGCACGGCTGTTCGCCCCGAGCGCGTGGCCGCCCCCGGCCGACATCGGCCCGCGGCGGGAGCCCGCGTGCCTCGCCGACGGCACGGCGAACTCGACCTTCGCCCGCGAGGCATTCCTCGCCGCCGTCGGGAGGTCGATCGAGTACATCCGGGCCGGCGACGTGTTTCAGGTGGTGCTCAGCCGGCGGCTCGACATTCCCTTCAACGGGTCGCCGCTCGAGATCTACCGCACGCTGCGGGTCGTGAATCCGAGCCCGTTCATGTTCTACCTGCGCACCCCCTCGTGCACGCTCGTGGGCAGTTCGCCCGAGATCATGGTGCGGTGCGTGGACGGCGGCGTGACGGTGAGACCGCTCGCCGGCACTCGCCGCCGCGGAGCGACGCGTGAGGAGGACGAGGCCCTCGCCGACGACCTGCTCGCCGATCCCAAGGAGCGGGCCGAGCACGTGATGCTCATCGACCTCGGACGCAACGACGTGGGGCGCGTCGCGGCCGTGGGGTCGGTCGTCCTCTCGGACGTGATGACGATCGAGCGATACAGCCACGTCATGCACCTGACGAGCAACGTCACAGGCCGGCTCGCCGACGGCCTGACGGCGTTCGACGCCCTGCGGGCCTGCCTTCCGGCCGGCACCGTTTCCGGGGCGCCGAAGATCCGGGCCATGGAGATCATCGACGAGCTCGAGCCGGTGCGCCGCGGACCGTATGCCGGGGCCGTCGGCCACATCGACTTCAACGGCTCCATGGACACCTGCATCGCCCTGCGGACGATCGTGGTGACGAACGGGCGCGCCCACGTGCAGTCGGGGGCGGGCATCGTCGCCGACAGTGTGCCCGAGAAGGAGTTCGAGGAGACGGTGAACAAGGCCAAGGGCATGCTCGTGTCGATCGAGATGACGGCCGAGCGGCTCGCAGCCGGGAGTGGGGCCGTGCCCCGCGCGGGCACGCATGATCCGCTGTGAGCGAGCGACGGTTGCACGGGACGGCCGCGTGGTGGTCGAGGCCGTGTCGTTCGCGGTCGCTCCAGGTCAGGCGGCGGCGTTGATCGGCCGCAGCGGCGCCGGCAAGTCGTCGCTGCTCGCCGCTGCGGCGGCCGCGATCCCCTTACACGGCGGCGAGATCCTGGTGGCCGGGCGTTCGGTCAGGCGTGAAGCTGCGGGAGTTCGTCGCTCGGTGGGCTACGTGCCCAGCCGGCTGCCGTCGTGGCCGGGGCTCCGGGCCGACGAGTTCCTGCGGCTGTTCGCGGCGGGTGCCGGACTCTCCCGGACGCACGCCGCCGATGCGGTGCTCCGGGCTCTCGCCATGGCAGGGCTCGAACGTCATGGCGACGCCCTTCTCGACACGCTTCCGGCCGGTCAGGGAAAACGCCTGCTCGTGGCTCGCGCGCTGCTTCACGATCCCGACGTCCTCCTCTTCGACGACCCCTTCGCCGGACTTGATCCCGTGGAGCGGCGGGACCTCGAGCGGCTGATCGGCGACGCGCACCTCATGGGACGCACGGTGCTCGCCGCCGTGGACGATGCGGGCGTGCCATCATGCTTCACCCACCTGCTCGTGCTCGCCGAGGGGCGTCTCGTGGTCAGCGGCCCCCACGAGCCGGCGGCGTTCGGGGCGAGCCGCGGCTGGCGGTGCACGGTCGTCTGTCATGGGGCCGCCGACGCGGCGGTGCGGGTGGTGGGCACCCTCGTGGAGGAGGCCCGTGCGATCGACGGCGATACCGTGGCGATCGTGCTCGATCCGGCCCGTGGCGACCTCGCCGACGTGGTGGCCGCGGTCGTACGCGCCGGCCTGCGGGTCGCCGCCGCGGGCTTCGATCCACCGTGGCCCGCCCAGCTCGTTTGACGGCGACGATGCCGGCTCGACGTCAGGCGGCGTCGCCCCACATGCGCCGAACCTCGGCGAGTCCCTCGACGCACAGGTCGTACTCGTTCGAGAGTCGCTTCAGCAGGCGCCGTTCGTCATCGGCATGCTCCGGCTCGAGCGAGGCCGCGAGCCAATAGGCCCGCTTGCCGGTCTCTCGGTACGCCGCGAGAGGATCGCGAAGGCTGCGGTGCTCGAGCCTGCGAAGGGCCTCCGGATAGAGACCGCTCCAGAACAGGGTCACGTCACCGATGTGGCGATACTCTTCCCGTGCCTCGTCGCCATCGTGCTGGGCCACCGTCTCCACCAGCAGGCGGGTGACGCTCGCGGCCTCTTCGACGGTGGGCGATCCGGCGCCCGGCGGCTCGTTGCGCAGGAATCGAACGAGCAACACCGACACGTAATCCACCAGCGGTGGATCGACGACCCCGAGCCGCGCGTGAAACGCGAACTCGGTCAGGCCTCGGAAGAACCTGTCGATGTCGGAGGGATCACGGGCGGAAAACATGGTCTGCTCGCACGCACGGGGGCACACAAGCGACGATCCAACCTTCGTTATAGGGTCCAGGGGCCGACCGGTGCCAGACGGTTTTTGACGGGCCCCCTCCACTGGAGGCGTCGTGTCAGTCGTGGCAGGCGGCGGCGAGCTCGGCGATGGAGCGGCTCACCGAGGCCACCATCTGCTCGCGCGGCAGGGAACTCGACTCGGCGATGAGTCGGACGAGCGCCGACCCCACGATCACGCCGTCGGCCACGCCGGCGACTGCCCGGACCTGCTCCGGCGTCGAGATGCCGAAGCCCACGATGATCGGGACCGATGTCTTGGAGCGGAGCCAGTTCACGCGCTCTACGAGCCCCGCCGGAAGCTCCGTGCGGGCGCCCGTCACCCCGGCCACGGACACGCAGTAGAGGAAGCCCGTCGAACGTCTCGCGATCGCCTCGGCACGATCCGGAGGCGTGGTCGGCGTGACGAGACGCACCAGCGCGAGGCCTGCCGCGCTGCAGGCGGCATCGAGGTCGTCGGACTCCTCGAGCGGAAGATCGGGGACCACGAATCCGGAAAGGCCCGCGGCCACCGCGTCGGCGACGAATCGGTCGATTCCACGGCGATAGACGATCGAGTAGCTCACCATCGCCAGGATCGGCATCGAAACACGCGCCGACGCCTGACGGGCCACGTCGAAGACATCGGCGAGCGACACGCCGGCGGCCAGCGCCCGCGTGTAGGACGCCTGGATCACCGGGCCGTCGGCGATCGGATCGCTGTAGGGAACGCCCAGTTCGCACAGCGACGCACCGGCATGCGCGAGGGCCTCGAGCACCGCAACGCTCGTCGCTGTGTCTGGGTCCCCCGCCGTGACGAACGGCGCGAGCGCCTTGCGGCCTGCGGCGCGGTTGGAGGCGAACATGGCCTGGAGGCGGGCGATCGGGGGGGCGGCTGTCGGGGCGGTGGTCATGCGTGTCTCGTGCGGGGTGCGGGCCGCGGCCCGCGGATGGATGAAGGTCTTGGTTGCGGCGCGACGCCGTCGGTTCGCTCAGCCTCGGCCGCCATCGACCGACAGGCCTCGGAGCCGGGCGATCTCCGCGGCGTCCTTGTCGCCCCGGCCCGACAGGCAGACCACGATGATCTCGTCCGGCGTCTTCGTGGCGGCCTCGCGAACGGCCCATGCGAGGGCGTGCGACGTCTCGAGCGCCGGCAGGATGCCCTCGTGCCGGGCCACGGCGTCGAAGGCGTCGAGCGCCTCGAGGTCGGTGACGCTCGTGTATTCGACGCGCCCCATGTCGTGCCAGTAACTGTGTTCCGGGCCGACGCCGGGATAGTCGAGGCCGGCCGACACGGAATGCACGTCGGCCGTCTGGCCATCCTGATCCTGAAGCACGTAGGACAGCGATCCGTGGAGGATCCCGGGGCTGCCATAGGAAAGGCTCGCGGCATGGTCGCCCGCCTTGCCGGAGCGGCCGCCCGCCTCGACACCCACGAGGCGAACTTCCGGGTGATCCACGAACGGGAAGAACATGCCGGCCGCGTTGCTGCCGCCGCCCACGCAGGCCACGATCGTGTCCGGGAGCCGGCCGAAGTGGCGGCGCGACGCTTCGATCGTTTCGCGCCCGATGACCGACTGAAAGTCGCGGACGATCCGCGGGAACGGGTGCGGGCCGACGACCGACCCGATGATGTAGTGGGTGTTCTCGACCGAGCCCATCCAGTCGCGCATCGCCTCGTTGATGGCATCGCGAAGCGTGCGCGAGCCGGTCTCGACGGGCCGGACCTCCGCACCCATGAGCCGCATGTTGCGGACGTTGGGCGCCTGGCGACGGACGTCCTCGGCCCCCATGTAGACGACGCACTCCAGACCGAACCGGGCGCACGCCGTGGCGGTCGCCACGCCATGCTGGCCGGCGCCGGTCTCGGCGATGATTCGGCGCTTGCCCATCCGCATCGCCAGCAGGCCCTGGCCGAGCGTGTTGTTGATCTTGTGGGCGCCGGTGTGGCTGAGGTCCTCGCGCTTGAGCCAGATCTGCCCGCCGCCGGCGAGCTGAGTGAGGCGGTGCGCGAAGAGCAGGGGGGTGGGGCGGCCCACGAACGTGGACAGGAGGCCGTCGAGTTCCGTGGCGAAGCCGCGGTCGGCGACCGCCTCCGCGTACGCCCGCTCGAGTTGGTCGAGCGCTGCCGAAAGCGTCTCGGGCACGTAGCGTCCGCCAAAACGCCCGAATCGGCCGTAGGCGTCGGGCACGCCCGAGAGGGGAAGAGCGGCGGGGCTCACGGACATGGGCGACGGCTCCCGGGTGGGGTGTGGCGGTGGCGGTGCGGTCAAATGTGCGGATTGCCCACCGCCGGAAGTTGATTGTAGCCTCCCACCCGCGAGTCACCATCGACGTCCGAGCGTCCGCCGCGATGCCAGAACTTCCCGAAGTCGAGACGATGCGACGTGGTCTCGAAGGCCTTGTCGGCCGGCGCGTCGCCGCGGTGGCGTTTCCGCGCAGTCGCGTCCGTCCATCCTCGGTCGAGCCGAGGCCGCTCGCCATCGCCCGGCGCATCGAGGGGCGCACGATCGCGGCCGTCGTCCGTCGCGGCAAGCGGCTCGTGATCGAACTCGCGGGGAGCACGCGAGGCGAGCCCCCGGTCTGGCTCGCCATCGAGCCTCGCATGACGGGCCTCGCGCTCGTGGCGGATCCGCCGACGCGTGAGCACGTGCGGCTCGTGATCGAACTCGTGCCGACGCCGGCACGAGGGGCGGCGACGCGGTTCGTGTTCTGGGATCGCCGCGGCCTCGGCACGATCCGCCTCTTCGACGCGATGGAACTGGAGGCCGCCTGCGGCATGGCCAAGCTCGGCCCCGACGGCCTCGGTGTGACGGCCGATGATCTGGCCAGTCGTCTCGGGGGATCGCGACGTGGCGTGAAGGTCGCCCTGCTCGATCAGCGGGCGGTCGCAGGCATCGGCAACATCTACGCCGCGGAGATCCTCCACCGTGCGAGGATCGACCCGCGCACGCCGTGCGTGCGGATCCGTCGCGACGCCTGGGAGCGCATCGCCGACGTGGCGCGGGCGCTCCTCGCGGAGGCGGTTCGGCACGAAGGCTCGTCGCTCGGGGACGATACCTACCGCACGGCCGACAACCGCTTCGGTCGGTTTCAGCGGCGACATCGCGTGTATGGCCGCGCCGGAGAGCCCTGCAAGGCGTGCGGCACCGCCATCGTGCGGATCGTGCAAGCTCAGCGGGCCACGTTCTTCTGTCCGTCGTGCCAGCGGCGCCCGGGGCGGGCGATCACGGCAGGCTGCGGTGTGGCATCCCGGACGCGGTTGCCGTAATCTCTCGTCGAGGGGATCGCCGCACGGTTCCCGCCGGATTGCCCACGGGAGTTGCTCGCCATGCGTGCCGATCTTCGGATGTCCCGACGCCGCCTCCTCGCTGGCGCCGCAGCCTGTGCCGGGTCGCTCGCCGGCGGTGCTCCAGCCGCGTTTGCGGAGTCGCCATCCGCCGACTCGGCTGAGACGCTCGCCGCGCGACTGCACGCCTCGCTCACGCCGGCCCAGCGGAAGCAGATCTGCGTTCCGTGGGACTACGTGCACCCGAAGTTCGGCCTCTTGCGGACCCGCGTGGGCAACAACTGGAACGCGACCACGCCCGCCGTGGCGAGCGACTTCTTCACGAAGGACCAGCAGCGGCTCGTGCGCGAGGTGTTCGAACACCTGATCGAGCCCGAATGGCACGCCCGGTTCGACAAGCAGCTCGAGGACGACACCGGCGGCTTCGGCCACGACCAATCGGTGGCCCTGATCGGTGAACCGGGCAGCGGGAAGTTCCAGTTTCTGCTGACTGGCCGACACATGACGCTGCGGTGCGATGGGGATTCGGCGGAGCACGTCGCGTTCGGCGGTCCGATCTTCTACGGCCACGACGCCGGCGGCTTCAACGAAGAGAAGGGACACGAGGGCAATGTGTTCTGGCCGCAGGCGATCGCCGCCAACGGCGTGTTCGCGATGCTGGACGGCCGGCAGCGGGAGGCGGCCCTCGTCGCCAAGGCGCCTCGGGAGACGGCCATCGCGTTCCGGGCGAAGGGGCAGGATCCCGCGGGCTTGCCGGTCTCGGAACTCAGCGTTGATCAGCGGACCGAACTCGAACGGGTGCTCGGGGTGCTTCTCGAGCCCTACCGCACCGTCGATCGCGATGAGGTGCGTGGCTGTCTGTCGCGGCAGGGCGGGCTCGATCGATGCCGTCTCGCGTTCTACCGTGAGGGCGACATCGGCGACGACGGCGTCTGGGACAACTGGCGACTCGAAGGGCCGGCGTTCGTCTGGCATTTCCGGGGAGCGCCGCACGTGCATGTGTGGGTGAACGTGGCCGACACGCCCGACGTGCCCACCAACGCCTGAGCCCAGCGTCGTTCATGGCCGACTGCTGCATCATCGGAGGCGGGATCGTCGGCCTCTCGATCGCGCGCGAACTCGCGGGACGCGGCGGGCGGGTGCGGGTGCTCGCCCGTGAGCCTCGACGCGACACGGCCTCGTGGGCGGCGGCAGGCATCCTGCCGCCGGCGCCCGAGCGGCCGAACGCCGGTCCCGGCGACGCGCTGACCTCTTGGAGCGACCGGCTTCACCGCGTCTGGGCACGGGAGCTTCTCGACGAGACGGGAATCGACAACGGGTTGCGGCAGTGCGGGGGGCTGCACGTGGGGGCCGGACGTGCGGCGCACGATCGCCTCGCCGAGGAGGCGCGCGGCTGGCACGCGGCCGGTGCCGCATGCGAACCGCTCGACGCGCCGGCTCTCGCCGAGCGTGAGCCGGCCCTCGCCGACGCGGTTCGTCGCGGCGTGATCACGGCGGGCTATGTCCTGCCCGACGAGGTGCAGATCCGGCCCCCACGGCATCTCGCGGCGCTCGAACGGTCGTGCCAGCGTCGAGGCGTCGCGATCACGCACGACGTCACGGTGCGGGAGATCGTCGTCGAGTCGGGGCGCGCGACCGCCGTCGTCGCCGACACGCCCTCCGGCCACGAGCGCATCGAGGCCGATACCTGGGTTCTGGCCGCGGGCGCGTGGTCCGGGGCCCTGGCGGAGCAGCTTGGGCTGTCGATCGTGACGAAGCCCGTTCGCGGCCAGATCGCACTGTTCTCGTTGCCTCGCCCCGCGCTTCGGTTCGTCGTGAACCGTGGACTCGATTACCTCGTGCCGCGCGACGACGGTTCCCTGCTCGTGGGATCGACGATCGAAGACGCGGGCTTCGACCGCTCGACCCGCGACGATGCGATCGACCGGCTCGCGCGGGTGGCGCGGGAGCTTCTCGGCCCGGTCGGGCTCGACCGCCCGAGCCTCGCGTGGGCGGGGCTGCGGCCCGGCTCGGCCGACGGCCTGCCGTTCATCGGTCGATCACCCGCCTGCGCCAACGCCTTCGTGGCCACGGGGCATTTCCGCGCCGGCCTTCATCAGTCGACAGGCACGGCCGTGCTCGTCGCCGATCTCGTGAGCGGCAACGATCCGGCGCTCGACGTGACGCCCTTCGATCCGGCCCGACCGGCGCCGGCGGGCGGCCATGACCACGTCGCCGCATTCGTGGCACGCGCCGCGGCCGAGGCGTGATCAGGCCGCCAGCGGCGACAGCCTCCGGTGCACGGCCTCGACATCGGCCGTGTTGAATCGCCCGTCGTGCCGTGCCGAGGCGACGACCGCCGCCAGATCGGCGAGCCGGATCATGGCGGCCGGGATACCGCCGCCAATCTCATGGATGGCGAGAAGGGCGGTCGACGTCGTGTCGTCGGTCACGGCTGGCGGCAGTCGTGTGGCGAGCAGCGCTCGCGATTCGGCGATCGTGCAGGGCCGCAGGCTCGTGCGCAGGTGCACGGCCTGCTCGACGCGCCCGTCGCGCGAGGCGAGCGTGAGCAGGCGTCCTTCGCCCGCCAGCACGAGACTCGCCTCCGGCCGCCGACGCCGGCACGTGGCCACGAGACGGAAGAGATCCCCCTCCGCGGCGCGGTGGCAGTCGTCGGCCAGCACGACGTCGGGAACGTCGGCCGCACCCTCCGCGATGGCCGACGTCCACGTTTCGATGTCCCGACATTCGACGCGACGCGGGGCGAGCCGGTCGGAAGCGGCGACGTGGGTGAGCACGGTCGAAACGCCCACCCCTTGCGGCCCGCAGAGCAGCGCGACGCCACCGGGACGGGCGACGGCACAGACGATCTTCGCGAGCGTCGCCTGCTGGCTCGGCGTGAGGACGGTCAGGTGCATGCGCGGGCCTCGGCTGCGAACGACGGGGGCGGAAGCGACACCACCTCGCCCAGGGGCTCGACGCCGAGGGCCTCGAGCACCGCCGACCATGCGGCTGGTGGCTCCCGGTCGGCTCGGCGCACGAGAATCGCGGCGTCGCAACCGGCGCTGGCGACGGCGACCCGCTGGCGGTGGATGCGCCCCGGAGGGAACCAGATGCCTCCGTCCACGATGACGATTCGACGGTCGTGCGTCGGGCCGACCGTCGGTGGCTCGTGACGCGTTCCCGCGATGACGTCCCGGCCGCGCTGCCGCAGCACGCGCACCAGTCCGTCCACGAGCGTCGCTGCACCGGCGTCGCGGTCGCATGACACGATGGCGATCACGCGGCGCCCCCGGCCCCGGGCCGCCTCCACCTCGTCGGCCACCGCACACCACTCGGACGGTGCCGACTCCAGCAGGCGGTCGACGGGCTCGACGCTCCCCGTGGCGCCGACGTGGGTCTCATCGGACACGACCGTGGCGGGGGCGTCGCCGGGGGCCGTGACGGGCACGTCGGCGCGAGGCGCCGGACAGGCGATGGCCGTGGCGGGCAGTGACTGCCAGCGATCGAGGAACGCGTGATCGAGTTGGTCGAGCGTCATCGGGCGAGCGTCCCGGCGGTGGCCGTGGGTGCGTGCATCCGTGCGAGCCGCTCGAGGCGGCTCCGCTCGGCGCGGCGGGCGTCGTTCCAGGTCGCCAGCGACCAGGCGACGGCGGCCAGGAGCGCGAGAGCCGTGACCGAGGCGGCCGGGAACCGTGGTCGTGCGCCTCGGCGGCGGGCTTGCGGGGCTGCTCGCTTCCTCGGGGCGGGTGTCACGACGGCCGCGGGCTCTTCGACGCCGGCCGCCGATGACCTCACCGTGAGCGGCTGCGGCACAAGTGGAATACGGGCAATGACCTTCATCGTGACCCCCGTCCTGCATCGTCGGCCACGATGGCGGGCCTTGACGGGCGGGGGCGAGGGTAGATGACCTCAACCCATTCGGCACGTCCCGGATGGACGAACCGTGCCAGCGAGTCGGCACAGTATGCCCCACCCATCGGGTCGCCTATGATCTGCGCAGGCCGTAATCCGGCCCGATTCCCGTCCCCCGTTCACCGTTACCGGACCCTCGATGTCGAACACGCCCTCGTCCTCCCGATCCGACGTTCTCCGTTCCATTCTCTCCAGCCGGATCGCGATCCTCGACGGGGCCATGGGCACGATGGTGCACGCCCTCGGCCTCGACGAGCGGGGTTTCCGCGGTGAACGCTTTGCTGGGCACCACCGCGACCTCAAGAACTGCATCGACGTTCTCACGCTCACGCAGGGGGACGCGATCCGCGGGATCCACGCGGCCTACCTCGAGGCCGGGGCCGATATCGTGGAGACGAACACGTTCGGTGCCACGAGCGTGGCGCTGGCCGACTTCGGGCTCCAGGCGACCGCCCGGGAGATGAACCTCGTCGCGGCCCGTCTGGCCCGTGAGGCGGCCGATGCGGCCACGGCGAGAACGCCCGACCGTCCTCGGTTTGTCGCCGGTTCGATCGGGCCGACGAACAAGCAGCTCTCGATCGCCGGCAATGTGGCCGATCCCGGCCACCGTGACGTGACGTTCGACGAGATGGTGGCGGCCTACCGTGAGCAGATCGAGGCGCTCATCGACGGCGGCGTGGACATCCTGCTGGCGGAGACCGCGTTCGACACGCTCGTTCTCAAGAGTTGCCTGTTCGCGATCGAGCAGGTGTTCTCCGACCTCGGGCGGTCGCTGCCGGTGATGGCGTCGTTCACGATCTTCGAAGGGGGGCGGACGCTCTCCGCGCAGACCGTCGAGGCCTGCTGGACGAGCATTTCGCACATCGATCTCCTCAGCGCCGGGATCAACTGCGCGCTCGGTCCGGAGAAACTGCGAACGCACGTCGCGGACCTCTCCCGGATCACGCCACGCCTGGTGAGCTGCTACCCGAACGCAGGCCTCCCCAACGCCCTCGGCGGCTTCGACGAGACGCCCGAGATGATGGCCTCGGTGCTCGAGGAGTTCGCCCAGGCGGGCTGGCTCAACATCGTCGGCGGCTGCTGCGGCACCACGCCCGCGCACATCCGTGCGATTGCCGACACGATGCGGAACTACCCGCCGCGCACGCCGGCCGACCCGCCGCGCCGGTCGCGGTACTCGGGCCTCGAACTCCTCGAACTGCGTCCCGAGAGCAGCTTCACCGTGGTGGGCGAGCGGACGAACGTCACCGGTTCCCGGGCCTTCGCCCGACTGATCAAGGAGGAGCGTTACGAGGAAGCACTCGGCGTCGCCAGGCAGCAGGTGGAGAACGGCGCCAACATCATCGACGTGAACGTCGACGAGGGGATGCTCGACGGCGTCAAGGTGATGACGAAGTTCCTCACGCTGTTGTCGAGCGAGCCCGAGATCTCGAAGGTCCCGATCATGATCGACTCCTCGCGGTTCGAGGTGCTCGAGGCGGGGCTCAAGTGCATCCAGGGCAAGGGAATCGTCAACTCGATCAGCCTCAAGGAGGGGGAATCGAAGTTCCTCGACCAGGCGGCGATCGTGCGCAGTCACGGGGCGGCGGTCGTGGTGATGGCGTTCGACGAGGAGGGGCAGGCGACGGACGTCGAGCGCCGCGTGTCGATCTGCCAGCGGGCCTACCGGCTCCTGACCGAGAAGGCGGGATTCCCGCCCGAGGACATCATCTTCGACCCCAACATCCTCACCGTGGCCACGGGGATCGAAGAGCACAACCGCTACGCCATCAACTTCATCGAGGCCACGCGCCGGATCAAGGAGGCGATGCCGCTGGTGAAGGTGTCGGGGGGCGTGAGCAACATCTCGTTCTCCTTCCGCGGCAACGAGGTGGTTCGCGAGGCGATGCACTCCTGCTTCCTCTATCACGCCATCCGCGCCGGGATGGAGATGGGCATCGTCAACGCCGGGCAGCTCGCCGTGTACGAGGAGATCGAGCCCGCACTCAAGGAGCGGGTCGAGGACGTCCTCTTCGACCGGCGGCCCGACGCCACCGAGCGGCTCGTGGAGTTCGCCGAGACGGTGAAGAACCGCGGCGCCGGCGATGCCGCCAAGGTCGACACCTGGCGGACGCTCGGTGTCGAGGAGCGGCTCACGCACGCGCTCGTGAAGGGGATCGCGGACCACGTCGAGGAGGATGTGGATGCGGCCCGTGAGCACTACGCCACGAGTCTCGAGATCATCGAGGGGCCGCTGATGCGGGGAATGCAGACGGTCGGGGACCTGTTCGGGGCCGGCAAGATGTTCCTGCCGCAGGTGGTGAAGAGCGCCCGCGTGATGAAGCGCGCCGTGAACCATCTCCTGCCGTTCATGGAGGCGGAGCGGATCGCGTCGGGGGTGGCCGAAACCAAGCGGGGCCGCGTGCTGATGGCCACCGTGAAGGGGGACGTCCACGACATCGGCAAGAACATTGTCGGTGTCGTGCTCGGATGCAACGGCTACGAGGTGATCGATCTCGGCGTCATGGTTCCCTGCACGAAGATCATCGACGAGGCGATGCGGCACCAGGCCGACATCGTCGGCCTCTCCGGGCTGATCACGCCGAGCCTCGACGAGATGGTGCAGGTGGCCCAGGAGTTCGAGCACGCGAAACTCGGCATGCCGCTCCTCATCGGCGGTGCCACCACGTCGGCCCGGCACACGGCGGTGAAGATCGCGCCCAAGTACTCCGGTGCCGTGGTGCACGTGAGCGACGCCTCCCGGGCGGCGGGCGTGGTGGAGAAACTGTTGAACCCGGCCTCCCGGCAGGAGTTCACCCGTGCCAACCGCGACGCCCAGACCCGGGATGTCGAGAACTTCCGGCGGCGGCAGGAGACGACGCTCGTCCCCTATGCGACCGCAGTGGAGAAGCGCTGGACGACCGACTGGTCCACGGCGCCGATCGACGTGCCGGAGTTCCTCGGCGTGCGCACGCTCGACCCCGTGCCGGTCGTCGAACTGATCCCCTTCATCGACTGGTCCCCGTTCTTCATGTCGTGGGAGCTCAAGGGCAAGTACCCTTCGATCTTCGAGGACGCGGTCGTGGGGGAGGAGGCCCGGAAACTCCATGCCGACGCGCTCGCGATGCTCGACCGGATCGTGCGCGAGGGGGCCCTCGAGGCGAAGGCCGTGTATGGCTTCTTTCCGGCCAACGCCGTCGGTGACGACATCGCCCTGTATGTCGATGAATCACGGTCGGCCGAACGGGGCCGGGTGCACACGCTCCGCCAGCAGTGGGAGCGCAAGGGGCAGGACGTGTTTCACGCCCTGTCCGACTTCGTGGCGCCCGTCGAAAGCGGCCGGAAGGACTACCTCGGGGCCTTCGCCTGCACCGCCGGCCACGGCTGCGACGAACTGTGCCGCGGGTACGACGCGGAGCACGACGATTACTCGTCGATCATGGCGAAGGCGATGGCCGACCGGCTCGCCGAGGCGTGTGCCGAGTGGCTCCACGCCCGCGTCCGTCGGGAGTGGGGCTACGGCCGCGACGAGCGACTTTCGGCCGACGATCTCATCGAGGAGCGCTACCGGGGCATCCGCCCAGCGCCCGGGTATCCGGCCTGTCCGGACCACACGGAAAAGCGGTCCATCTTCGCCTGGCTCGGGGCGGAAAAGGGGGCGGGGATGACGCTCACGGAGAGTTGCGCGATGCTGCCGGCCGCGAGCGTCAGTGGTCTCTATTTTGCCCATCCGGAAAGCCGATACTTCGCGGTGGACCGGATCACGCGGGAGCAGGTCGAGGCCTACGCGGCCCGCAAGGGGATGCCGGTCTCCGAGGTCGAACGCTGGCTCGCGCCGAACCTCGGCTACGACACGTAGCCGCACGCTGGGCGGGCCCCCCATGGCCGACACCCCCGAGCCCCGCCGGCCACGCACGCGGCGGATCGTCCTCGACACGACGCCCGTGGTGGACGCCACCGGTGGCACGAGCGTGCTCGTGGAGCGATTCATCGGCTACATCCGCCACGAGCGGGCGCTCTCCGACAATACCCAGGCGGCGTACCGTCGCGACCTTCGCGACTTCGCCTCCTGGCTCGCGGGCCGTTCGGCGGTGCGGCTCTCGGTCCGCGATCTCGGCGACTACTTCGCGACGCTCGCGAAGAAGGGCCTTGCTCGGGCGAGCATCGCCCGGCAGGCCGCCACGCTGCGTACGTTCTACGCCTTCCTGCAACTCGAGGGCGTGGTCGCGGAGAGCCCCGCCGAGCTTCTCACCGCGGCACGCCGCGATGACGTGATTCCGGGCACCCTGTCACCAGAGCAGGTGGACCGGCTGCTGGCGAGTCCCGAGGGGGTGTCGCCGCGGGCCCGCCGTGACCGGGCGCTCCTCGAACTCCTGTACGCGACCGGATGCCGGGCCTCGGAGGTGTCGATGCTCCGGGTGGCCGACGTCCGACTCACCGAGGCCTTCTGCACCTGCCGTGGCAAGGGCGACAAGGAGCGCGTGGTGCCACTCGGCCGCCGCGCCATCGAGGCGGTGTCGGCGTGGCTGGAGGGGCCGCGGCAGGCGTTCGCGGCTCGGGGATCGGGCACTCCTCCGTGGGTCATCCTCTCCGCCCGCGGGAACCGGCTGTCCCGGATGCGAATCTGGGAGGCCGTGCGGCATCACGCCGCCCGCGCCGGCATCCCGCCGGACATCGGTCCACACACCCTTCGGCACAGTTTCGCCACGCACCTGGTGGCCGGAGGCGTGGACCTCCGACACGTGCAGGAGATGCTCGGCCACGCGAGCATCGCCACGACGCAGCGCTACACGCACGTGGACGCCGGCCGGCTCAAGGCGGTCCACTCGAAGTTTCACCCACGGCGGTGACCGTGCACGGTGCCCGCACCGTGCGGCGACCATTTCCGTACCGAGGCCGCGTCAGCGCTTCTTCGGCGGCGCGAACTTGATCTTCTTGATCAGTTCGACCACGGTTCCGTCGGGCTGCACCATCCCCGACACGGCCGTGACGGCCCGGATCACGTTCTCGTACTTGAGGTTCGGGTCGCAGTCGAGTTCCACCTCGGTGCGGTCGGCGTTCGATCCGGGGCCGGTGCCGACGAGATCGATCACACGGCGGCGGAGTTCGTCGAAGTCCCCAACGCCCTGGCCGTTCATCGTCAGGCTCGTCCGTTCACCCCCGGCACCGGCGGTCATCTTCACGCGCACCGGCGGCAGCGGATCGTCGGCCGGTGCGCCGGCACTCGTACCCAGCGGCATGCGGATGTCGAAGTCGCCCTCGGTGATCACCGTCTTCAGCGTGAGCATGAAGAACGTGATCAGCTGAAACACGACGTCGATCATCGGCGTCATGTCGATCGCGATCTTGTCGGACAGTGCTTCGCGTTTGGCTGCCACGGCCGCTCCCCGGTCACTTGCTCTCGTCGTACTGCGCCCGCAGCACGAACTTCTCGAAGCCCTTCTCCTGACAGATCTTGATGAGCTCCTGCACGTCGCCGGTCTTCGAACGTCCGTCGGCCCGGACGATCACTGTCGCGGAACTCGGCTCCTTGCTCGCGGAGATCATCACGCGCTTCTCGTTCTCGAGGTGGCCACCGATGTCCTGAAGGGGCACCGGCTCACCGGAGTAGATGACGTTGCCGTCGTCCATGAGCTGAAGCGTGATCGGCTCGATCGACGGCCCTTCAGCCGGCTTGGCAAGCTGGCTCATCGGGAGCTGGACGCGGTCGTCCTGCACCGCCGTGGAGAAGTTCAGCGTGAACACGAAGAACGTGATGAGCTGGAACGTCATGTCGATCATCGGCGTCATGTCGATGTCGGTTTTCGACGGTCCGTCGCTCTGTTTGCGTGCCATGAGGGTGCCGCTGCTCGCGTCAGCCGGGGAGGGGAGACAGGGTCACTTCTTGCCCATGTTCTGGAATCGCGACATCAGTCGCATCGCCTCGTCGTCCACGTCCATGTTGAACCGTTGCAGCCAGTTCTTGAAAAGGCCGTAGCAGGCGATGGCGGGAATGGCGAGCCAGAGGCCGATGAGCGTCGTCACGAGGGCCTGGGAGATACCGACCGCGAGTTCGGACGGCTTGGGAGCGGTGTCGCGTTGGGCGATGAGCATGAACGCCGCCACCATCCCGTCCACCGTGCCGAGCAGCCCGAACATGGGAGCGAGGGCGCCCACGAGCGACACGTAGCTGATCTTGTGCTCGAGCGCCATGGCCTGCTCGCTCTCGGCCGCCTGCATCGACTCGACTGCGGCCGGGTAGCCCGCCTGAAGTTTGCCCATGCCGGCGGCGAGCACCTTGCCCAGATACGACTCGTCGTTCTTCGCGAGCTCGTAGGCCTGCTGGAACTCCTTGTTCTCGAGGTAGTGCTCGAACTGCTGGCTCAACGTCGGTGGGATCATCACCACCTTGCGGAACTGCATGAAGCACATGACGAGCAGGGCCACCAGGCCGAAGGACAAGAGGAGGAAGATGATGACGTACTTGATGCCGAGGGCCTCGACGAGAAACGCGAGGTAGCTCTTGCCCTCGGGCTCGTCCGCGGCGGCCTCTTCATCCTGCGCGACTGCGACGGTCGGCGTGACGCAGGTGAGCGTGATCCCCCACGAAGCCATCAGGCTCGCCATGAGCAGGATGCGGCCGATCCGCACCGGAAGCATCCCGGTCAGGCACGACCGGTCCCCGCCCCGCCCACCGACGCACGAGCCCACGAGCATGATTGTCTCCTCAAAAGAAATGGATGATCTGTTCCGCACGTTCCCGGGCCAAGCGTACCTTCGATGTGGCCCGTGCCGGAAGGCCCCCGGGCTTCCTCCGGTTCACGACGGCTTGGCGGGCTTCAGTTTCTTGGACCACGGGCTGTCCGGATAGGTCGTCTCGAGCTCCTGCCTCGCGTCACGAGCCCGCTCCGGGTTGTTCGTTTTCTCCCAGAGTTCCACGAGGTTGTACAGCGCCTCCGCGTGGTCATCCGGCACCGAGCTGTGGACGATGTCCACCGTGAGATACGCGATCAGGGCGTCCTTGTCCTTGTCACCCGCTGTTCGCTGGGCGTCGCCGAGTGCGTTGTAGGCCCTGCCAAGAATGTCGCTGTCGGCCGCGTCGGCCGAACGCAGCAGGCCCTGCACGGCGGAGATCGCATCGCCGGGCTTTCCAAGTCGGGTGAGGCATCGCGCGCGCCCCAGATCGGCCTCGGCCTTTGCGCGAATCCCGGCGTTTCCGGCCGCCTTGACGTCCACCTTCGCGGCCGCGTCGTACTCGCGCAAGGCTTCAGCGTACTTCTGCTGCTGGTACAGCAGCCGGGCCTTGAGCGTCGCCGCCCGGATCTCGACGGAGGGGGGGCCCTTGTCGAGAACGTCGTAGGCGGCCACGGCGTCGTTGAACTTGCCGAGCCGGCCGAGGATGTCGCCGAGAAGTTCCTGGGCCGCGTAGAGGTTGTGGGTGCGAGGGTATGCGGCAAGGTAGTCGGTCATCGCCTTCTGGGCCGCAGGCAGGCCCTCGCCGGTCAGCAAGGCCTTGCGGGCGGTCGCCGCGGCCTGCAGGAACTTCATCTCCCCTTGAATCTGGGGGCCTGCGCTCTCGACATCGGAGGGCTCGGTCTGCTTGAGTTCCTCGAGCGCGCCCGCACCATCCTTGCGGGCGAGCATGCCCCTGGCGTTCCGGAACGTGTCGGGCTCGCCCGAGAACCGCACCTCGCGGATGCCGTCGATCGGGAACTTCCTGACCCCCGACCGGTCCTCGACGTCGATGCCGTTCGGCGAAATGTCGACGATCTTGCCGACCACATCGACACCGGTCGTGAGCCGGAGCCGATCCTGATCCTGCCCGTGCACGAGTTCGCCGGCGGTAACTCCCAGCACCAACGCCAGCCAGGCCAGGGCGCGAACGGCGAACGCAGAACGATCAACGAAAGTCATCACGAGGGATTACTCCATGCCCGGAGGTGAGCGACCTGCATGCTGATGGGAGTCACGGTGCCGCGGCCGCCGCGGCCGCCGCCGGTGCGGCCTCTTCATCCAGTTGCTTGAAGCCGCCGGGGTCCGCGGCGCCCTGCTCCTTCTGAATCTCCTTGAGAAGCTTCTCGAATCGCTTCTGAAAGGATTCGCCGCCAAGGTCCGGGTAGAGCTTGCGCGTCATGGCGATGGCCGTCTTCGCGCTATCGAGTCGCTTCTCACGGTCGCCGGACTGTCCCCCGAGACGTGCCCTCGCGAGAAGCGTCTCGGCCACGTGCAGGCGGGCGTCAAAAAACAGTTCCCTTGCCTTGAGCGCCTTCTCGTCATTCGACGCGAACGCCTGCCGCGACAGTTTGTTGGCGATGTTGCCCCATCCCCAGACGGCGGCCGCACCGGACTTCCGGCCCGCGGTCGCCTCACGGAGAAACGCATCCGCCTTGGCACTGTCGCCTGCGGCGGCGGCCGCGCGACCGGCGGCCTCCAGCAGTTCGGCCGCCTGCACTTGAATGTCGAGCGAGTTTTGACGCTTCGCATCGGCCAGAATCCAGTTCAACTGCTCCTGGGCAGCGTCCCACTTCCCGCGCTCCTTGTAGATGCTCGCCATCTTGAGGCGGATCGACGGCTCGAAGCGGGCGATGTCCTGCCGCTCCTGCTCCGGTGCCTTGGCGTCGTCCTTGCGGGAAAGCAGCCGGCCGTAGGCCTCCGCCGCGCGATCCAGATACTGCTCGGCTTTGGACTTCGGTACGACCGAGCCGGTGCCCTTGCCGGATCCGAGCGTGAGGTAGGTCGTGGCGACCCAGATCTGCGACGAGATCTTCGTGTCGCGCTTGCCGACGCCATCGAGAAACTTTTCGAAGCCCGCCAGGATGCGCTGGGCCCGTTCCCGCACCTCGGGCGTGCCCGCCTTCTCGCCGGTGCCCAGCGACTCCAGTTGCTGCTGAAGGTCGCGTCCCATCGAGAGATACATGTTCGTCAGCTTGGCGGAAGCCTCCTCGCCGCTGCCCGCCGCCTTCTCGAGCGCGTCCATGGCCTTCTGGGCCTTGTCCAACTGCTCGGTCTCGATGAAGTGCCGAAGGGCGACCGTCAGCGTGCCTTCGGCGAGCGGGCCCTGATTGAGCGAAGCATCCTTGCCGAACACGGCCGTCCACGGTCCGTAGGTCTTGTGCTCCAGAATCTTGCCGGCAGTCGCACGATCGCCGTCCTCGAGCGCCATCTGCACGCGGGCGAGGGCCGCTCCGACGGCGATTTTCGCCCCGGCTCCCGGTGGCAGCGGAGCGTCGTTCAGCGGCGCCAGCCCCTCGTCGATGGCCCCCTTGGAGACCGTGTTCCACGTCGCGAGCGTCTTCTCGTCCGGTCGGTCGGTCGGCTCGAGTTTCCTGGCGTCCTGGACCTCGCGCCGCAGCGCCGTCCCCGCGCGAAGCACGAACTCCGGGCGCTTCGGGGAATCCTTGGGAAACTTGGCGACGAGCCCGGCCATCTCGGCCGCGTTGTGGGACTCGATCGCGAGGTTCAGCAGCACGCTGTAGGCGTCGGCTCCTTCGGCCTCGGCCGACCACGTCTTGCCGATCAGTGACGCGAGCGTCACCAACTTGGCCTTGGCATCCTTGCTCACCTTCGCATCGGGCTGCATCCCAAGCTGCTGGAGGCTCGCCAACGCCACTTTCGCCGCCTGCCGGCTCCCCAGGGCGTTGGGGTAACGCTCGGCGAGCATGCCTCCGAGCGCCGCCGCCTCACTGAACCGCTTGGCGTCGTACAACAGGAACGTGACGATCGTCCTCGCCGAGTTCAGGGCGGCCTCGTCGGGTTGCTTGTCCTGCTCCCCGATCTTGATGGCCTCCTCGAAGAACTTCAACGCCGTGTCGCGGTCGCTGGCCGCCTGCTGCAGCACTCCCGCGGCCTCCGGCGCCTTGCCCGCCGCCTGCAACACCTTCGCCTGGGCCTGCTTCTCCTGGAACGTGGAGAACGCCACGCGGCCATCGGCCATGAGCGTGGCGAAGTCCTTTTCCTCGCTTCCCGCGGGCAGATCCTTCCCGAGCTTCGCGGCGAGTTCGCGGGCCTCCTTCGAGAACTCCTTGTTGGCGGTGGCGACTTCCGTGGCGAGTTTCTTCGAGTCACGAAGCAGCGCGACCTTCAGCGACTTGTCCTTCGCGTCAAGGGAGTCCGCCTGGCCGCTGAGCATTGCCGCAGCCCGGTACTTGAGACCCAGCCACTCCGCGTCGAGTTTGCGACCCGGGACCTTGTCCACGGTCGTGAGCGCGAACTTCCGCATGTCGTCGCTGAGTTTTCCGTAGATGCCCTTCGCCTTGTCGGGCGACTTCTCCGCCGCGGCCATCGTCAGCCAGCACTCGAGCGATGTGTTGATCGCCTTGGCTCTGAGCGACACAGCCAGCGGCGACTTGTCGTCGATGACCGCGATCGGCGCCAGCGTTTCGGCGGCCAGTTCGTGCTTGCCCATTGCCGCCTCGTTGCGGCCCCAGTAGTAACGGGCGAACACGCCGGCGGCCTTGTTGGCGTACTTCTCCGCGAGGGTCTTGAAGAGGCTGGTGGACTCGGTGATCGCGGCGGCCGCCTCCTTCGATCCCTTGGGATAGGCCTTCGCCTTTTCAAAGTACGCTCCGGCCGTCATGAGTCGGATCGAAAGAAGCTTCGCCTGGAGTGCCTCCTGGATCTCGTCGAGCCGTTCCTTTTCCTTCTGCTGGGCAGGCGGGAGTCTCGGGGGGTCGCCCTTGCCACTCGCCTTGATCGTCTCGATCTGGGCGCGAACCTCGCGAAGCGACTTGATCGCCGCGTCCCCCGCGTTGGTCACGGCCGGAATCTCCTTCTGTTCCGGCTTGATCGTGTCCTTGAGGCTCTTGATGGCGGCATCGAAGTAGGCGGCGGCCTCGGCCGAGAGTTTGGCGGCATCCTGGCCCGGCCGCTTGGCCATCTCGAGCTTGCTGCGACCGCGTTCGATGAGAAGGTTGCCCTTCTGTGTGTACGCCGCGACGGCAAGATCGCCCGTCGGTCCCGAGGCGACGAACGCGTCGATCGACTTCTCGGCCTGATCAAGGATCGCGGCGCGCTTTGCGGCATCCGGTTCGGTCCTGCTCGTCCCGACCAGGGCGGTGGCACGCAGGAACGGCAACTCCTTCTTGAGCGCGTCGGACGTGGCGGGATCGGCGGCCGTCCGGTCGATCACCCAGAGCATCACGTCCGGCATCTGCCGTTCCTCGAGTCCTTCGAGGAGCGCTCGCGTGGTCACCTCGGACGCCGAATCGCCACGGGCCGACGGGCCGAGAAGGAATGCCGCGAAGAAAAGGACACCGGTGGCGGATGCCCTGAAGGCGTAGCGCATGGTGCAATAAGAAGAGGATTTGAAGAAAAAGCCCCGCTGCATTGTGCGAGTCCACTCGCGGGACGTCAAACGCCCCGTGCGGCTCCACGGCCAAGGGGCCCCGTCAGCGCGGTGCACGTCGTTCGGGAATGGGGCGGCCGGCGATCGCCGCGAGTTGCTCGCCGAAGTCGGTCACGTCGCCGCGTGATCGCCAACGGTCGATGAGTCTGGCCGCCTCCCTGGCGACGCGAACATCTGCGTGCGCCGAGTCGGCGAGCGTTTCCGCGACCGCCACCGCGAGAACAAGTTCGCACCCGTGGGGTGACGGAAGCTGAGCGACCGACGCCGCGGAATCGAGCGAGAGGTCACGGCGAAGCTTCCGGCCGGCCTCGTTTCCGGCGGCCTGCCATTCAAGTTCGGCGATCACCGCCGAGGGATCTGGCCGCCCGCGAGGGACGATTTCGTAGACGACGCGGGTCGTTTCGCCCACGTGCAGATCCAGCGGCGTCGGCTGCGACGACGCCAGTGATTCCATCGCCGATTGACGGTGTCCGACGAGGCGATAGGCCGCGACGTAACGCGGGTCGAAGGACACCGTGAGCCGGCAGCGATGGGCGACGAGGGTGTCGTCGCCGAGCACCTGCCGCATCATCTTTCGGCGGATCGCCATTCCGTCGGCGACAGTCCTGCCGAACGGCGGCTCGGCGCCGTCGGCCGTGCGGGCCGCGTACGGTTCAACCAGCACGAACCGCGGCACCCCCGCTTGCCCGGCTTCATCGTCGGCCGCAGACGCGAGGAAGGCATGCCACGCCGCCAGCGCCGTCCTCACGACGTCGCGTCCGCCCTCTGCGGTCGCCTCGTGCGCCACGACCACGAGTCGTCCGCCTGCGGGGGCCGACTCGTGCTCGGCCAATCGGATCGCCGCATCCAGGTCGGCACCGTTCGCGGCGGGAAGGTCGCCAAGTTCGTCTGCCAGCTCGGCGATCTCGGCACCCGCGCCGCGCCGGATTGCCAAGCGTGGAAGTTGGCCGGCGATCACCACGGAGAGTCGGTCATGCGGGCCCATGCGGCGTCCGATGTCCGCGAGACCTCGACACAGCCACGTCCACAGCAGCGGATCCCCGCCGGCTGAGCGGTCGAGGACGATGGTGGACTCGCGCGGAGCGTGGTCCACACGGGGGCCGACGGCGGTGGCCGACACCTCGACGAGAACGGTCGGCGCGCCCCCCACGTTCCGCAAGGAACGCACACCGAAGACGTCGAGGCGGACGCCGTCGGAGGCCGCGCCAGTGCCCGGCGCGGGCATGGCCGCGAGGACATGCTCCACTCGCAGGTCGCGGGGCTGGATCCTCTCCCGACGGTCACGTTTCTGGAGGACGCGGTCGAACGAGTCGGTGGCCACGGTGAGCGGCGGAGTGTCGGCGGCGAGGCCCGGAGACGAGGGATCCACGAACGGCGACTCGCCATTCGCCATCTCGAAAGCGAGATCGAAGCCCCTCACCCGAGGAACCTTTCGCCAGGCGACGCGGGGGCTGGCCACCGATGCCACTCCGCCGAGGACCGATTCCGGAAGGTCCACCGCGGCACCGCGCACGGTGATCGGCCGGCCGGCGTCCGGCGCGGCGTTGGCCGCGTCGGGGTCGCCGTCGGTCGCGACGTCGGTCGCCGCAGGCCACGATTCCTCAGTGTCCGGAAGCGCCATCGCCAGGTCGTCGCGCTCCTCCACCGGCGACGCGGGCGCCCTGCCATTCGGCGCGTCGGCACGTCGCTCGGGAAAACGCCGGGAGACGGTCGGCGTGGAATCCGTGCCGAGGGGTGAATCGGTCGGAGGGCCGCCGAGCCGCCGGGAGAACTCCGCCCCACCTGCGAACAACAGCCACGCCACCGACAGCGCGACGGCGACCGCCGCTCCGTCGCGTGCGAGCGACGTCAGCCACCGCCGCAAGGCCACCTCGTTGGCGCCGCGCAGCGGCTCACGACGGGCCTTCGCGGCGATCTGTTCGAGGTCGATGCGGCCGTCTTTCCGGTTCTCCGTTCCCGAATCAACCGCCGTTCGAAGTCGCTCGAGGAGTCCCACGGGCACCACGACCGCCGACAACGCCTGATCGATGACCGCGTCCGCGAAGACCGTGCCGGCCGTCGACCGCTGCTCCAGCCCGTGGGGGAGCGGGACGTCCCGCAGGCGTTCGTCGAGATGGGAGTCGTATTCAGCCATGTCCGCCACGCGAGGCCGCGCCCTCCTTCACGCTTCCGTTGGAGGCGAGACCGGCCTCGAGGAGATACTCCCGCAGCCTGCTCCGGCCGCGACTGACCCGGGAGAGAACCGTGCCGAGCGGGACGCCCTGAACATCGGCGGCTTCCTGGTGAGTAAGTTCGCCGACCACCACGAGCAGCAGCGTTTCACGGATCTCCTCCGGCAGCCTCGCCAAGGATCGCTGCATGGCGGAAGAAAGCTCGTCATAGAACGGGCTGGCGTCGGCCGCGGACGCCGTGGCGGGCAACTCACCGCCCAGTGAAACCTCGCGCGAGTCACGGCGACGCCAATGATCGGCGACTCGTCGCCTGAGGATCGCCAGGAGCCAGGCTCTTTCGCTCCGCGACCGGTCGTAGAGGTGGCGGCTCGTCCAAGCCGAACGGAACGTGTCCTGAAGGACGTCTTCAGCGTCGTGGGCATCGCCAAGAAGGCGGAAGGCGACCCGGTACAGCACCGCCACATGATCGGCCGCCCACTCGTTGAACTGGTCGCCGATCGCCTGAGAGGTGGGCATGCGCGGGGGCGATCCACAAGCCCGTCGAGGTGCCCGCAAAAGGGGCGACGCGCCCCGTCTGGTGAGGATTCCCGATGGACTGGCCACATTATTCCCGGGGACGGCCTGGAGCGGGAGCGGCCTCGGATTTCCCGGGGCCCCAGAGCCACCCGACGCCGGGGGGGCTATCGGCGGCTCGATCGCGACGACGCGGTGGAGGCCGCCAGCCACGGAGGAAGCTGGCCCGCCGGCGGCAGTTTGACGACCCGGGCCGACCGCACCCCCGGGCAGCGGGCGACCGTGGCCACGGCCTCCGGGGACGGCTCCTGGTCGAGGTTGAGGACCCCGATCGCGTCGCCTCCGGGCGTCGAGCGGCCCACGGTCATCTGGGCGATGTTGATGCCCAGTTCGCCGAAGGTTGTGCCGACGCGCCCGATGATGCCCGGCACGTCCTCGTGCGTGAACACGAGGAGGATTCCGTCGAGGTACGCCTCGAGACGATGCCCCTCGAGCTGCACGATGCGAGGCATGGCGTGGCCGAAGAGCGTACCCGCCGCCCGGTGCACCTGGTCCCCCGCGACGAGGTCAACAGCGACGACCGAACTGAACGCGCCCGGATCGGTTCGGCTCTGCTCCACGAGGTCGATGCCACGCTCGCGGAGCAGCATCTCGGCGTTGACGATGTTCACGTCCTCGATCGACCCCTCCAGCAGGCCTGCGGCGAAGGCCGCCGTCACGAGCTTCGTGTTGCGCGACGCGATCTCGCCGCGGTACGCGATCGAGCACGACCGTGGCTGGCCGGCATCGAGCTGCGAGAGGAGGAGGCCGAGCCGCCACGCGAGGTCGATGAATCCGCGCACTCCCTCGAGCGCCGCCGGATCGATCGCCGAGGAGTTCACGGCATGGCGGACGGCGCCGGTCGTGAGGAAATCGACGAGCAACCCCACCCCCTCGACCGCCACCTGCGACTGGGCCTCCTCGGTGCTGGCCCCGAGGTGCGGCGTGACGAGGACGCCTGCCATGCCGAACAGCGGGCTGTCGGTGCAGGGTTCCTTCTCGAACACGTCCAGGGCGACGCCGCCGATCACGCCGCGCTTCAGGCCCTCGATGAGCGCCGCCTCGTCGTAGATCCCACCCCGGGCGCAGTTCACGAGCCGCACACCGGGCCGGAGGATGTCGAGCTCCTTCATGCCGACGAGGTGCCGCGTCTCGTCGGTGAGCGGCGTGTGGACGGTGAGGTAGTCGATGGAGGGGAGCATGCCGCGAACACTGTCGACGAGCTCGATCCCCAGTTCCATGGCACGGTCCGGCGAGAGGAACGGGTCGAATCCGATCACCCGCATGTCGAAGGCGCGGGCCCGCTGCGCCACGGCCTGCCCGATCCGGCCCATGCCCACGATCCCGAGCGTCTTGCCGGCGAGCTGCGCGCCCATGAACTTGTTGCGGTCCCATTTGTGGGCCCGCAGGCTGGCGTCCGCGGCGGCGATGTTGCGAGACAGCGCCAGGATCAGCGCGAAGGCGTGTTCCGCCGTGCTCAGCGTGTTGCCGGCGGGCGTGTTCATGACGACGATGCCCTGACGCGTCGCCGCGTCCTTGTCGATGTTGTCGGTGCCCACGCCGGCTCGCACGATCGCCTTGAGCCGGTGGTTGCCAGCGAGGGCGTCGGCCGTGATCTTCACGCCGCTGCGGCAGATCGCCCCATCGTGCCCCGCGAGCGCGTCGCGGAGCGCCTCCCCGGCGAGGCCCGTCTGCACCTCGTAGGTGATGCCGTGTTCCTTGGCGGCGTCGAGCAGCGCGAGGCCGTCGGGACTGAGCGTGTCGAGAACGATGATCGAGGGCATGAGGAAATCCCTGGGGTCGGGCGGCCGGGCGAGCCGCGGCGGGTCGGACGATCAGTCCTGGCGATCCCGCTGAAAATCGATCATGAAGTCGCGGAGCGCCTCGACGCCGGCCGTCGGCATCGCGTTGTAGATGCTCGCGCGGATGCCTCCGACCGAGCGGTGCCCCTTGAGGTCCATGAGCCCCCGAGCTGCGGCACCGACGATGAAGTCCTTCTCCGCCACTTCATCCGGGAGCCGAAAGGTCACGTTCATGTCAGAGCGGCACTCGGGGCGGGCGTGACCCGCGTAGAAGCCGCCGGAGCGATCGAGCACGTCGTAGAGCAGTTTTGCCTTCGCGGCGTTATGACGGGCCATGCCCTGGAGGCCGTCCATGCGGTCGGCGATCCAACGGCACACGAGCCCGAGGATATAGATCGCGAAAACGGGGGGCGTGTTGGGCCTCGACCCGTTCTTCACATACGTGCGGTAGTCGAGCATGGTGGGCAGGTCGTCGGACGACCGCGAGAGCAGATCCTTGCGGATGATCACCGCCGTGACACCGGCGATCCCGGCATTCTTCTGCGCGCAGGCGTAGATGAGGCCGTAGCGGGAGACGTCGATCGGACGGGAGAGGAAGTCACTCGAGCAGTCGCAGACGAGCGGGAATGGACCGACGTCGGGGTCGTGCTTCCACTGGACTCCCTGGATCGTCTCGTTGCTCGTGATGTGCACGTAGGCGGGGGAGGTGGAGAGCGCGATCTCCCGTGTCGAAGGCAGGCGGTCGTGGTGGGTGGCGGCGCCATCCCAGGCGATGTGGACACTTCCCTCGCGCCGGGCTTCCTTCGCCCCCGTCGCACCCCAGGTGCCCGTCACCACGTAATCGGCCGCGGACGACCGGCCGCGGAGCAGGTTCATGGGGACCATCGAGAACTGCAGGCTCGCGCCTCCCTGGAGGAACACGACCTCGTGGGAGTCACCGATTCCGAGCAGACGCTTGAGGCGTTCGAGGGTCTCTTCGAGGATCCGGTCGAATGCGGGGCTGCGATGACTGATTTCCAGGACCGACATGCCCACGCCCGGCAGCGAGAGCATCTCGTCCCTCGCCTGCTCGAGCACCTCGAGAGGGAGAACGGCGGGACCGGGGGAGAAGTTGAAAACGCGATCCGTCATTGGCGGTGCACCCGGAATCATCGAGAATCCGGGCAGGATAGGAGCCGTTGCCAAGAGGGTCAACGGGCCGTGTTCCCGGTCGGTGCCTGCGGCTGCAGCGCTGACGGTGGGTAGGCCGCGGCGGTCGGCACCGCCGCGGTGCGGTATCCGCCTGCTTGTGAAGCCTGGAGGCTCGCCAGTTTGCCGGCGACGGTCGGCTGGGCGGGATCGATCGCCAACGCGCGTTGATAGTTGGCGAGGGCCTGGGACTGATCGCCCGACGCTTCACGGAGACTCCCGAGCGCGACGAGCGCCCGCGGGTTGTTCGGGTCGATCGCGAGCGCGTCGACGAGCTGATTTTCGGCCTCTCGCAGACGGCCCTGTTCCTGTGCCAGCCGCGCGAGTTCCACGTGTGGCGCCGGATTGGAGGGCTGACTCTGCGCCCACGCCGTGAGCTGGGCCGTCGCTTCGGCGCCCCGGTCTTCCTCGACCAGGAGCACCGCGAGCGCCCGCCGACAGGCCTCGTGGTCGGGGTTCCGTGCCAGGCAGAGGTGGTAATACTGCTCGGCCGTCTGCATGTCTGCGGGCCTGCCGAAGACCTTGGCCTGCTGGTGGTACGTGGCCCCAAGGTTGTAGAAGCAGTCTGCGTTGCCCGGCTGCCGCGCAAGTGCAGACTGGAACGAGTTCACGGCACCGAGGTAGTTGCCCTGCTGATAGAGCTTCACGCCTTCGGCATTCTCGGTGCGTGCCATGCGACCGCAGCCGCACAGCAGCAGGAGCAGCGACGGCGCGAGCCGCCAGCGTCCATCGCGAGCGATTGACCGGACCTGCGGCACGTCGTGGCTCCGAATCACGTCCGACGGCGAGTCACCGGAACGATGAGAGCCAGACGGTACTGCGAAGAGCTCGTCGGCGGCAAGGTCGTCCTGAACTGCGCACTCGCCCTAGACGGTCGCGGTCGTGGCGACGCGGGCGTACCCGAGCGAACGGAGCACCTCGAGCACCTCGCTGCACGTGGGAAACATGCGACCACTCGTGCGCTTGTACTCGTCCAGGGCCCGCATGAACTCCAGTTCGTCGGGTTCGTAGTCGCGCTCGCAGGTGGTGGGGTCGATCATCCTGCGGCGACTGTGGTGCGGAGCGGGGACGGCTCCCACGTCTGCGGATCGGGCGTTCCGGCGGGGTGAGCGGACGGCGTTCGCGGGCATCGCGGAGTTCTCCGAAAGGGGACGCCGGACCCAGCGGGCCAACGGGCCGCTGCGTGCGGGAGTCTGCCGAAAGCATGACCGCTGCCGATCGCGGAGGACGTGCCGATCAGGCAAAAACACCGCAGTGGGAAGAGATTGCGGCCCCTCCCGTCGGTACGAACGTCACCACCGGAACGTCGGCAGAGGCCATCCGTACCGTCGTTGGCGGGCCACCCCGTAGCGCAGCACGCTCAACTAGCGGTTCTCGAAGAACTTCCGGAGGGCTTCCGCCGCCGCATCGCGGGACGTATCCGTCGCCGGTTTCTTCGCCACCGACGGCAGCGACGAGGGGGTGGACCGGGCGGCCTTCAAGGCCTCGATCGCGACCAACGCGGACTGGCGGCCGGATGCCGATCCTGGGTCGGTCTGGCCCGGTGATTCGATGCCCGACACGAAGGAATCGCCGGTGCCACTTTCGGCGGCCGCCTGATTCGTCGGGACGGTGGCATGGATTTCGCTCTTGTCAGCCACGGTGGCGTCGTCGCGAACGGCGGGAATCGAACGTGTCGTGTCCGACATGCCCGCCGGCTGGTCGTCGGCCGTGAGCCATCGAGAAATGTCGTCCGCGGACCCGCCCTTCGCCGTCTGAGTCGTGCAGGACACCCTGAGTTCCAGCGAACCCACGCGGATGACGTCGCCATCCACCACCTTCGTCCGCTCGGTGATCTTCGACCCGTTGACGAACGTGCCGTTGCGGCTGCCGAGATCCTCGACCCAGACCTCCGACGGACCCACGGAGACCGCGCAGTGACGCCGGCTGACGTCCTCGCTGAGCGGCCGAACGTCGCACTGCTCCGCCCGTCCGATCAGGAGTTGATTGCGCTTGATCGCAATGCTGCGTCCCGCACTCTTCCCTGATGCGACGATCAGTTTTGCGATCATGGATCGACCTGAGTCGGAGCCCGCCACGGCCTTCATGGGAGACCGGCGACCGGGTACGTTATGCGCTAACCTCAATGTTAGCAATCGGTATTCCCGGCGGCGCTGGGGCGGTCAGCGTCGCCCGGTCCAGGCCGCGGAAGCGAAATGGCGGCTTCGCTCGGCAAGGCCGCCCAGGGGGGGCTCCCCGACTGGGTGCCCCTGGGGAGCGAGCCGTGCCCCGAGGCGAGCCGCTACCCGCTCGAGCCAGGACGAGGCGAGTTCGCCAGATGCCCACCGACGGCCGGCGGAATCGACGGCGGCGAGCCCACCGTCCCGGGCCTCTGGACCGACGGCAGTGTTGGGACCGAGCAGCAGGCTGCCGTGTTGGACGACGGCGCTGCCGAGCCGCCTCTGGGCGCTGCCCATGACCTTGGGGTCGTCCGCCTGTGGCGGTCGGCCCGGCATCGCCGCGACCAGGTCACCGGGCGACCGCCGGCGGAAGCAGAGGAACACCGTGGCGGGGGGATCATCGCCCGACGGGGCATGCAGTCTGGCCGCGATTCCGAGATCGCGGAGCGTGGCGGCCATGGTTTCGTGCATGGCGTCGTAGAGCACCTGGGGAGTTTGGCCCCATGGGTGGGCCTTCGGCACGGCGACGGCGTAGGTCAGGTCGGTTCCGTGGAGGATGGCGCCGCCACCGCTGGGACGCCGAACGAGCGGCAGCCCCGCAATCGCCTCGCAGCCCATCGCGTCGGCGAGCGGCTGGAACGCGCCGAGCGACACGGTCGGCTCCGTCCAGCCGTACACCCGCACGACGGGCGAACAACGGCGCAGTGCCTCGTCGGCGAGCAACTCGTCGGCCGCCATGTTCGTGGGTCCGTCGGCCGGGCCGTCCCACCAGACGGGCAGAACCGAGGTCACGACTTCACGAGGGCGTCGTAGGCCGACTGGTCGAGAAGCTTCGCCATCTCCGACGCGTCGTCGGGCTTGATGCGAACGATCCAGCCCGCCCCGTAGGGGTCGGTGCCGAGTGTCTCGAGCGCGCCCGGAAGGGCCGTGTTGACCTCGACGATTTCGCCCGATACCGGAGCATACAGATCGCTCACCGCCTTCACGCTCTCGATCTCTCCGATCGATTCGCCTGCCTTCACCTTCTTCCCAACCGGGGGCAGTTGCATGAACACCAGGTCGGTGAGGGCCTCGACCGCGTACGCCGAGATGCCGACGGTGGCGAGGCCGCTCGCCTCGGGGCGGACCCATTCGTGTGATTTGGCGAATCGCAACTCGGCGGCCATGGAAAGTTCTCCGGAAAGGCGGTCCGTTCGACCGCAGGATACACGACGCGATCAGGCCGGCGTCGTCGGCCGTCGGTAGAACGGGATGGGCACCACCCGCGCGGGCTGGGCGGAGTCGCGGATCATGACATCCAGCGCCGTGCCGATGGCCGAAGCATCGCGATCGACGAGGGCCATCGCCACGGCGTGGCCGAGCGATGGGGCGAAGCTGCCGCTCGTCACGCCGCCGACCGTGCGGCCCGCCGCGACGACGGCGCTTCCTTCGCGGGCCGCCCGCTTTGAGTCGAAGGCGAGGCCCACGCGGATCCGCGGCGGTGGCGTGGCGTGCATGCCAGCCAGGGCGTCGCGGCCTGGAAACCGACGCGGCTGGCCGCTGGTGTCGTCGAGCGTCACGGCGAGGCCGAGGCCGATGGCGAAGGGATCGCTCTCGGCGACGAGCTCGTGGCCGTAGAGCGGCATGCCGGCCTCGAGGCGGAGCGTGTCGCGGGCCCCGAGGCCGCAGGGACGTACACCTCGCGATTCACCAGCGTCGAGGAGCGCGGCCCAGATCCCGGCCGCATCGGCGGCGGCGATGACGATCTCGACGCCATCCTCACCGGTGTAGCCCGTTCGGCTCACCACCGCGGCATGGCCCGCGACCGTCGCCGGCGTGCTTCGGTAGGTGCGCAGCGCCCGGATCGCGGTTTCGTCGGCCGCTGGGCACAGCGTGCTCACGACCGCCATCGCCAACGGACCCTGCACCGCGATCATGGCGGTCTCGCGGGTGCGGTCCACGAGATCGACGCCTGTCGCCGGCAGCCGCGACCGCAGCCACGCCACCACGCGGTCGCGGTTGCTGGCGTTCACCACGACGGCAAACCGGGGCGAGCCGTCGGTGGCGTCGGCCTCGCGGGTGAAGAGCGCGTCATCGAGCACGCTCACGCCCGTCGGCCCCTCGTCGCTCGTCACGAGCGTGTAACGGGCCTGGCCAACGGCCGTGTCGGCGACGCGTCGCGTGAGCAGCGACTCGAGCCAGTCGCGGGAGCCGGGGCCCGTGACGGAGAGCCGGCCCATGTGCGAGACGTCGAAAAGCCCGGCGGCCTGCCGCGTGGCGAGGTGCTCATCGACGATCGAGGAGTATTGGACCGGCATCCACCAGCCGGCAAAATCGACCATCCGACCGCCGTGCGATTCGTGCCAGCCGGTGAGTGGAGTGGTGAGGGGAGGCGACACGGAAGCGGAATCCATTCCTCGACACCTGACGGGCTGGCGGCCGGACGCGACCGGCGGGGCCGCATTGTAGGACGCGTGCGGCGGTCCGCCAGCCGCAGCCGATCAGCGTCGCGAACGTTTCGTGCGCTTGCTGCCCGATCGTTTCGACGGGGGGCTGCGGCGGCCTCGCGGGGTGTCCGAGCGGCGCCGGCCAGAGCCCCCCTTCGGACGCCGGTGTTGGCCCACGAGACGCAGATTGAGCTCGCGGCGGTCGAGATCGACGCGGTCCACGGCCACGCGTACGCGGTCGCCGAGTCGGAACGTCTGGCCTGGCCGACGGCCCGAGAGCGTATGGCTCGCGCGGTCGTAGCGGTAGGTGTCGTCGGGCAGGGCCTCCAGCGGAACGAGGCCTTCGGCGGGAAGGGCCAGCCCCTGCACGAACAGGCCGAACGCCTCGACGCCGGTGATGACGGCGTCCATCTCCTCGCCCACCTTGCCCGCGAGGAAGTGGAGGAGCTTGAGCTTCACGAGCTCCCGCTCGGCCGACTCGGCCCGCCGCTCGAGCTCGGAGCACTCGGCCCCGAGGGTCACGAGGCCGTCGCCGGGTGGCCGGTGGCCTTTCGCGAGGGCGTCGAGCGCGCGGTGGATCGTGAGATCCGGGTAGCGGCGGATCGGCGACGTGAAGTGGCAGTAGCAGTCGCTCGCCAGCGCGTAGTGGCCGTCCTCCTGCGGGCCGTAGGCCGCGCGGGAGAGGCTCCGCAGCACGGCGTAGTGGACGGCGTGTTCCTCGGGCTTGCCGCGGGCGATGTCGAGGAGCCGCTGGAGCTCGAAGCGGCTCTCGAGCGAATCGACCTCGAAGCCGAGCTCCGAGACGAACTCCGTGAGTTGGCGAAGCTTCCGCGGGTCGGGGGCCGGATGGATGCGGCGCAGGAATCCGGCCCCCGCGACGGCCAGCGCCGACGCCACGGCCTCGTTCGCCGCGAGCATGAACTCCTCGATGATCTGATGGCTCTCGGTGTTCTCCACCACGTGGGCCCCCGACACGCGACCGTCGCGGTCGAGATCGATCTTCACCTCGGGCATCTCGAGTTGGAGCGCGCCGCGTGCCATACGCCGGGCCCGCAGGATGCGCGCGAGGTCGCGCATCCGGCCCAGCAGCGCCCGCACCTCGGGCGGCATGTCCACCGCGGGGGTATCGGGATCGCCGAGGAACACGTCCACCTCCTCGTAGGTGAACCGGCGGCGGCTCCTGATCGCGGTGGACTCGACGGCCGAGTGCACCGGAATGCCCTCGGCTGTGAACTCGATCCAGCACGTGCGGGCGTAGCGCACGCGGCCCGGCTGGAGGCTGGCGAGATGGTTCGAGACGATCTCGGGGATCATGGGGATCACCCGGTCGGGAAGGTAGACGCTCGTGCCCCGGGTGCGGGCCTCCTGGTCGAGCGGCGAGCCCTCACGGACGAAGTGCGAGACGTCGGCGATATGCACGCCGAGCAGCCAGTGGCCACGCTCCACGCGTTCGAGCGAGATGGCGTCGTCGAAGTCGCGAGCGTCGACGGGGTCGATCGTCACGATCACGCGATCGGTGAGGTCGCGGCGCCCGGCCGGGATCGATTCGTCGAACCGCTCGGCCTGACTGCGGGCGTCGTCCACCGCCGCCTCGGGGAACGGCCCGGGCAGGTCGAACTCATGGATCACCGTCTGCGTGTCGACGCCCACGTCGCCGGCCTTGCCGAGCACCTCGACGACGACACCCTCGCCGTCGCGGAGGTGCGTGGGGAACCGCACCATCTCGATCACGACCTTGTCGCCGGGGCGGATGCCCTTGGCTCCCGGATCGCCGACCGGCACCGGGCGTGCGAAGCCGGTGCCGTCGATCTGCACCCATCCCGAGCCCGCCTTCTCGAAGTAGGAGCCGACGAACCGCGTTGTCCGCCGCTTCTCGACCTCCACGATCTCGCCCGCCGGTCCGGGCCGGCGCACGTCGCGAGTCTTCGAGAGCCGCACCCGCACGGTGTCGCCGGAGGCGGCGTCGAGGGCCGACGCGGCTGCGATGTGGATGTCTCCCGAGCGGTCGCCCGGCAGCGCGTCGAGCGGTCGTACGAATCCGTAGCCGCCAGCCGCGCGACGAAACACGCCGATCACCCCGGCGTCGCTGCCACGAGATCGCCGTGCGCCATCGCCGCCGGACCGTTCACCGCCGTCGCGCTGTCGCGGCATCGGGCGTTCTCTTGGGCCTGATGGTCGGGCCGGCGAGGGCCGTGCCCACGCGGCGGAAGTCTAGCAGGCCGGGGCTTCTTTCGGCCGCTGCGGGATGCGGCGGCGGTCGCCCCAGGAAACCATCGGCGTTCCCTGCGGTCGGATTCGTGGAACGAGGTCACGGATGAGTGCTTCCACAGACAGCGAGCGGAGAGCCGGTTTCCCCCCACGGCGGCCTGGTATCCGCTACGCTATGTGGCGTCATGGCGGCCGCCGAGCGAGGCCGCGTCGGCTCTCGGCCAAGGGTGGCGATATGGCGCAGCACATGTGGAAGGTGATCCTCGGCGGCATCGCGTTGGTGATCGGGCTCCTTCTGCTCGGAGGGCCTGGCGGCGAATCGGCGAAGAAGCCCGCCGAAGGCGTGGCCACCGTTCCGCCCGACGCGAAGCCCATCGAGACGCGGAAGACGATCGGGAAGACCACCCAGAACGTCCTCGAACTCTCCGCCGCGCTCGCTCAAGGGGGTGTGCGTGCGGACGAAGCCGCCGTGACGGAGTCATCGCCGCTCGGTGTCACCGCGCAGGCCTATCGCCAGAGCGTGGCCACGATCGGTGGGCTGGCCGTCGAACAGAAGCTCAAGCTCCACGAGGCCGAGCGCGGGGGTCGGCCGACGACGTATCAGGAGTTCATGGATACGATCATCGCGCCCGGAAAGCCCGACGGCATCCAGTTGCCGATGCTGCCCTACTATCAGGAGTATGCGTTCGATCCGCAGACGCGAGGGCTGATCGTCGTCGAGTTTCCCGAGAAGAAGCGTCAGCGGGAGCGGGAGACCACGGGCGCCTCGGGCCTCTGATGCCCATGTCGGCCGGTCTGGCCCGGCGCCGTGGCACCGCGGCGCGGGATCATCGGCGACCGCGGAAGAACTTGCGGCCTTGGCTCTGCTGGTACTGGGTCCAGCCGTCGTCGGCCGTGGCCTCGTTCTGCATGAGCTGGATCGTCGCGGCCATCTTGGCGTCGAGATGGTCGAGGTGGTGGAGAGCCACGGCCTCGAGCGTCATCGGGAGCTTCGGCGCGCCAAACTCGTACTGCCCGTGATGGCTGGCGATCATGTGCTTCACGCGCACGGCCGTCTCCGCGGGAAAGGTCGCGGCCGTGCGGGCCTCGATGGCCCGGATCTTCGTGTCCACGATCTCGAGTCCGAGCAGCACGTGGCCGAGAAGCTGGCCCGAATCGGTGTAGGAAAACCCCTGCACGCTCTCGAGTTCGAGCACCTTGCCGATGTCGTGGACGAGCACGCCCACGAGGAGCAGGTCGCGGTCGAGAGCCGGATAGAGCGGGGCCACACGGTCGGCGAGCCGCAGCAGATTCACCACGTGGTCGAGCAGGCCCCCGGCGTAGGCATGGTGGTGCTTCACGCCCGCGGGAGTGCGGCGGAAGGCCGCCATGAGGTCCGTGTCGGCGAGGATCTCGTCCACGAGGGTCTTGAGTGGCGGCGCGGCGATCGTGTCGAGCATGGCGCGGAGTTCGTCCTCGAGCCGCGCGAGGTCTCCTGCCGAGAGTACGAGAAACTCCGATTCGTCCACCTGCCGTGGATCGGCCCGCTCGATCGCCGAGATGATGATCTGGAGCGAGCCCGAGTAGAGCTGCGTGTGCCCCTCCACACGCACGTAGTCGCCGTCGTCGAACGCGGCGTAGTCGTCGTCGGAGGCGTTCCACAGGCGGCCGGTGATCGTGCCGCTCTTGTCGGCGAGCTCGACCTGCAGATACAGCTGGCCGTTGCGATTCGGACGCAGTTGCTTGTGCGTCGCGAGGAACAGCTGGTCCACCGGGGACTGCGGCGGAAGCTCGGTAATCAGGCGTCGTGGCATCGCCGAAGAGTCTACGGGCCGTTTCCCGGCAGTCACAAGCAGCGACTACAATCCCGGCCCGCCATCGATCATCCCAACGGAGCCCGTCATGCCGGAACATGCCATCAGTCCCACGCGCGCGCAGGATTACCCGGAGTGGTACCAGCAGGTCGTGCGGGCCGCCGATCTCGCCGAGCAGTCGCCCGTCCGCGGCTGCATGGTGATCAAGCCGCACGGCTACGCCGTCTGGGAGCGGATGCAGTCGATCCTGGATTCGATGTTCAAGGCGACCGGCCATCAGAACGCCTACTTCCCGCTGTTCATTCCGCTCTCGTACCTGGAGCAGGAGGCGAAGCACGTCGAGGGGTTCGCGAAGGAGTGCGCCGTCGTCACGCACCACCGGCTCGAACTCGGCCCCGACGGCAAGCTGATCCCCACGGGCAAGCTCGAGGAGCCGCTCGTGGTGCGGCCCACGAGTGAGACGATCATCGGCGCGATGTACGCCAAGTGGATCCAGTCGTGGCGCGACCTGCCGGTGCTCATCAACCAGTGGGCCAACGTGGTCCGCTGGGAGATGCGGCCGCGGGTGTTCCTCCGCACGGCGGAGTTTCTCTGGCAGGAGGGGCACACGGCCCACGCGACCAGCGAGGAGGCGGTCGAGGAGACGCTCCGCATGCTCGAGGTCTACGCGACGTTCGCCGAACGCGATCTCGCGATGCCGGTCGTGAAGGGGCCGAAGCCCGCCGCCGAGCGGTTTCCGGGCGCGGTCGACACCTACTCGATCGAGGCCATGATGCAGGACGGCAAGGCGCTCCAGGCGGGCACGTCGCACTTCCTCGGCCAGAACTTCGCGAAGGCCCAGAACATCAAGTTCGCCGGCACCACGGGGGCGGAGGAGTTCTGCTGGACGACGTCGTGGGGCGTGTCCACGCGGCTCATCGGCGCCGTGATCATGACCCACTCCGACGACGACGGCCTCGTACTGCCGCCGCGGATCGCCCCGCACCAGGTCGTGATCCTGCCGATCCACCGTACGGACGAGGAGAAGGCGGCGGTGCTCGCGGCCTGCCGTTCGCTCGAGGCCGCGCTCGTCGCGGCTCGGTTCGGTGACGAGCCGATTCGCGTGAAGATCGACGCCCGCGACCTCCGCGGCGGCGACAAGGTGTGGCAGCACGTGAAGCAAGGGGTGCCGATCCGCGTGGAGATCGGGCCGCGCGATCTCGCGGCCGGCGCGGCGAGCGTGACCCGGCGCGATCGGGGTCCGAAGGAGCGTCTCGCCGTGCCGCTGGCCGAGTTGCCCGCGCGGGCCGCGGCCATCCTCGAGGAGATCCAGGCCGGGATGTTCGACCGGGCGAAGGCGTTTCGTGCCGAGCGGTCGGTGCGGCTCGGCTCCGCGGCGGAGGTTCACGAGTTCTTCGGGGCAGGGGAGGGGACCGGGCGTGGTGGCTTCGTGCACGTCCATGTCGCCGACGATCCCGCGGTGGCCGCGGCCTTTGATCCGCTGAAAGTCACCGTGCGCTGCATCCCGATGGAGGGAGATGACGAGCCCGGCACCTGCATCGTCACCGGCAAGCCGGTGTCGCGACGCAGCGTTTTGGCCCGTTCGTACTGACGGGGCTCTGCGGGCTCGAACTCGGCGTGGCGCGTCCCGGAACCATGGGCGGCGGGCGGTCTTTGGCTGAAACGCGGAGCCGGGCAGCGGTGTATAACCTTCCGTCGCGGGGGGGCCGCGACACGTTTTCTTCCTCGGCCGGGAGCCTTCGTCGTGATCCTCTGCACCTCTCGCGTTCGCCGCTCGGCGACGATCGTCTTCGGACTCGTCATATTTCTGGCCGCATCAGGCTTTCGTCTCGCCCCGGCCGCCCCGGTGGAGCTTGCCACCGTGCCTGCCGATGCCGTGTGGATGATGCATCTCGACATGGATGCCGCGCGGGATTCGACCGTCGTCCGGCGAATGCACGACCGAGCGATGGAGATGCATCCGCAACTCGGGGCGATGATGACGATGGCCAAGGCGATGACCGGCATGGATCCGCGCACGGATCTCGACGACGTCACCGTCTACGGTCGCGACACCGACAAGCGCAACGCCGTGATGGTGGTGCGTGCCAAGGCCAACCGCGCGCTTCTTGAAAAAATGGTCGAGATGGCCCGCGACCACGCCACCGCCGAGCATGGCAGCCGCACGATCCACTCCTGGACGCACCGCGGCCGCAAGGGCGACAAGGGCGAAACGGTCGTCGGCGCGTTCCAATCCGACGATCGGCTCGTGTTCGCCCGCTCGGCCGACGCCGTGAAGATGGCGATCGACGTGCTCGACGGATCGAAGCCGTCGTATGGCGAAGGGCCGCTGGCTGGAAACGTGAAGCCGGGCTCGATCGTCGTCGCCCGCGCCGCCGCCGTCGATCCCGACACGAAGTGCCCGGTGCTGCGACAGGGCCGCGGCTTCCGCGTGGCGGCGGGCGAGGCCGACGGGCGATCCTTTTATCGTGCGAAGCTCGACATGAAGTCTCCCGAGGCCGCCGGACTGGCCGAGGACGTGGTTGAAGGCTTCGAGGCCGTGGTCAAGCTGCGATGGGGAGGGGAGGCCGACGCGATGAAGCTCGTGTCGGGGCTGCGAACCGAGACCGACGGCGACACCTGCATGATCTCATGGGATGCGGCAGCGGACGACGTCTGGAAGGCGGTGGACCAGGCCGTCACCGAGTGGGAGCGGAAGCACCGGCGGTCGCATGGCGCGAAGCACGGGTGCGGCAGGTGCGACAAGGAAGGCTGCGGCGGGTGTCCGCTCGGCCGCGGTGGCGATGCCGAGAAGGACGCCCGTGGTCCGGCCGCGGAGGAGTTTTGAACGGAGGCTGCCGTGCGGTCGCGATCCCAGTCATGCCCCGACGATGACCGCCTGCTCGTGCGGCGGGCGAAGGGCGGGTGTGTCGAGAGTTTCGCCGCGCTCATGACGCGGCATCAGGTGGGGGTCGCGCACTATGTGCGCCAGGTGCTCGGCGCCGCCAGCCCCGACGTGGACGACATGGTGCAGGAGGCGTTCGTCCGTGCCCATCGGAGTCTCGCCGACTATGACGAGCGGTGGGCGTTTTCGACGTGGCTGTTCACGATCGCCCGCCGGTGCTGCCTGAATCACGCGAGGGCGGAACGACGACGACGACGACGCGACACGTCGGTCGCACGTCCCGAGACCGCGGCGGCCAGCGGAGACCCGCTTGCGACGGTCATCGCGGTCGAGGCGGGCGTGTCGCTGTGGGCGGCCGCCCGCGTCGTGCTCACGGAGCGACAGTTTTCCGCGCTGTGGCTTCGCTATGTGGAGGATCTCCCCCTGGAGGACGTCGCGGCGGTGCTCGAGTGCCCGGTCGGCACGGCGAAGACGCTCCTGTTTCGGGCACGCGTCAGGCTGGCGAGCGTCGTGGACGACGGCCGCAGCATGGAGCGTGTGTCATGAGATCGGTTCCTCCCGACGACTCGCAGCTTCTGGAGCGGCTGCGCGCCGAGGCGCTTCAGGACCGGCCTGCCTTCGACAGTGCCGTCCACGAACGGATTCTGGCGGTGGTGCAACGCCGCGGAGGCGGGTGGGCGGATTCCGGGATCGCCGGCCCGTGGCGCGTGATGGCGTCGGCGGGCTGTCTCGGTCTGGTGTATGCGGTGGTCGCGTGGCGGGGTGCGGTCGGCCCGACAACGGTCGTGATCCCCGGCGTCACGGTCGCGGCGACACCTGCCGCGCCGGGGATGGCGATCGACGCATTTCCCTCCTTCGATGAACTCGGTGAGGGCGTGGCGGGGGGAATCGGGTCGCTGGCGGCGTCGGTCGTGGGTATCCCCGAGTGGCGGGAGTTGGCGGTCGCCGACCTGCCCATCGTGGCCCATTGGGGCGTGGATGCCGCGAGCGTCGGCACCGACGGACCTGCCGGTCGCGGGACGCCGCGATAGACTGCAGTGCCGGGGAGCGGCTCCACGGCAGCAGGTTCGCGCCATCCCGACGCCGTAGCGATGCTCACATGACGGAGCGATCTCTCCAGGCCTGGCCGGTGGCCGCGGTGGCACTCGTCGTGGGGGCTGCCGTCGGTGCCGCCGGTCCGACCCTGCGTCACTCGCTGCAGCCGTGGCGGGTGGGAGATTTTCGCGTCATCGATGATGCGACAGCAGGATCCGGGCCACGGGCCGAGGTCCCCGAGACACGATTCGAGTTCGGCACGGTTGGCGTGGGATCGAGCGGCTCGCACGAGTTCACCGTGCGGAACACCGGCGCCGGGCCGCTCACGCTCAGCCGCGGTGCGACGAGCTGCTCCTGCACCGTGAGTGACTTCGAGGCGTCCGAGGGAGGAGAGCCCGAGGCTCGAAAGGTCGTTGCGCCCGGGGGGGCGACGCGGATTCGCGTGCAGTGGCGAGGCAAGGGAGCAGGGGGCCCGTTCCATCAACAGGCCACCATCCTCACCGACGACCCGCGGCTTCCGGAGATCGTGTTCGTGGTCGAGGGCACGGTGGTGCCCACCTGGAAAGCCGTTCCCGACACGGTTGTGTTTTCGCGCATCTCGGCGTCGGCCGGCTCACAGGCGACCGTCGATGTGTTCACCTTCGGGAAGCAGCCGCCGCAGATCACGACGACGGCGATCGAAGATGCCCAGGCCGCCCAGTTTCTGTCGCTTGCCAGCGGATCGCTCCCCGACGCCGCGATCGCCGGTGAATCCGGGGCGACCGGCGGGTTCAGGCTCGTCGTGGATGTGAAGCCGGGCGTGCCGCTGGGTCCGCTGCGGGCGACGGCCCGGGTCGTGTTCACGATGCCGGACGAGGTGATCGCCGAGATCCCGATCGAGGGCACGGTCGGGGGTGACCTTGTCATGGCGGGGCCCGGATGGGATTCCTCTCGGCAGGCGCTGCTGCTGGGGACGGTCTCCCGCAGCCAGGGCCTGCGCACGCGGGTGTTTCTGACGGCCAAGGGGCCGCATCGTGACCGCGTTCGCCCGGTCGTGAAGGAGGTCGTACCGGATTCGCTGAAGGTGACGGTCGGCGTCGCCAGCCCGATCGGCGCCGGCGGCGCGATACGCATCCCCATCGACATCGAGATCCCGTCTGGCAGTCGGGTGGTCAACCATCTCTGCTCCCAGGTGGGCCCCGCCGGTCGGATCGTCCTCGACACGGGGCACCCTGAATCTCCCGAACTCACGATTCCGGTCTGCGTCGCGATCGGACCCTAGCCTCATCGGACGCCATGCAACACGAGCCACTCGTTCGCTCGCTCCTCGCGGCCTGCATCTCCGGAGGCCTCGCACTCGCCGCGCTCGCCGCCATGCCGGAACGAGGAACGGGCGTCCCTGACGCCGTGGTTGAGACCTTCCGCAGCCGCAACGGCACCGTGTTCGCCGGCTGGCCGAAGCCCCAGGCCGTGCTCGTCGTCACTGGCGAACTTGACGGTTACATCGAGCCCTGTGGCTGCACCGGCAAGGAGAACCAGAAAGGCGGCCTGAGCCGAAGGCAGAACTTCCTCCGCGCGCTCGAGGAGGCCGGCTGGCCCGTCGTGGCGGTCGACCTCGGAGGCCAGGTGAAGCGCTTCGGCCGGCAGACCGAGGCCAAGTTCCAGTCGATTGTCGACGGGCTGCGCGCGATGGGCTACGACGCGGTCGGATTCGGCCCTGGCGATCTCCGCCTGCCCGCCGAGGAACTCGTCGCCGCCGTGGCCGCGGTGGGCAGCGAGCCCACGCCCTTCGTAAGCGCGAACGTCGGCCTCCTCGGCCTGGACGCGAACATCACTCCGAAGTTCCGCGTCGTCGAGGCAGGGGGTCTGAAAATCGGCATCACGAGCGTGCTCGGCTCGAAGGAGGCCGAGCGGATCAAGAACTCCGACGTGGAGATCGCCCCGGCCGCGGTCGCCCTCGCGCCGGTGGCGGCCGAACTCTCGAAGGCCGGATGCGACCATCAGGTGCTGCTCTCATGGGCCAGTCCCGAGGAGACGCGGTCGCTGGCGGCGAAACATCCGCAGTTCGACATCGTCGTCACCGCGGGAGGAGCCGACGAGCCGCCGCTCGAACTTCCCGAACTCCCTGGCGGCGCGCGGCTGGTGGAACTCGGACACAAGGGAATGTTCGCAGTGGCCATCGGGTTCTTCGCCGACAAGGCCACGCGGCTCCGGAGCCAGCGGCTGCCGCTCGATGCCAGATGGGGCGAGTCGAAGGACATGATCGACCTGCTCGCCGCCTATCAGGGAAAGCTCGAGACGCTCGGCCTCGATGGGCTCGGCCTCGTGCCGATCCGGCATCCCAGCGGCCGGCGGTTCGCGGGGAGTGCCGCCTGCGCCGAATGCCATCAGGAGGCCTACGACGTCTGGAAGGACACGGGGCATGCCAAGGCCCTCACGACGCTCGAGGAACAGCGGCCCCGGCGTGACGCCGATCCCGAGTGCCTTTCGTGCCACGTCGTGGGCTGGGCGCCGCAGCGGTTCGAGCCGTTTGAGGGGGGCTTCGCCGGCATGAAGGCCACGCCGCAGCTCGCGCACCAGGGGTGTGAGAACTGCCACGGCCCCGCGGCAGCCCACACCGCGGTCGAGCGCGGCGACGTGCGGGCGAGCACCGC